>ERZ1292623.4421-Hain-H51-01um-R1-4421-length-11519-cov-5_pt1 | contig 11519 bp, 11 predicted proteins | sample MGYA00564398_ERZ1292623 | MGnify/ENA primary metagenome ERZ1292623 (study PRJEB36523, sample SAMEA6512633) | groundwater metagenome | collected 2019-01-07 | study: AquaDiva: Metagenomics assemblies of 32 groundwater samples | reverse complement strand
CGTTCGCCGTATAGATTACATCTTCCATTGTCTTGATTCTTTTTGCGTGCTGGAAGATATACCTCGGATCCAAATAAATCTTGTAATTCATCTGACATAACTTCTGAACATCGTCGGGAGACATTCCGGGAGTTTTAAAAACAGGTTCTGTCATGTCAAACCTTTCATAATCTTTAGGATCAAATCTGAACCAGCCTTTTTCTTTTCCTTCTTCATACAAAGGAGTTCCGGGATAAGGGACAATCACGGTGCTTTGAAGAACGTCTGCGTATCCCTTTGTCATTAAAATCTTCGCGAGCCTTATTGTTTCCAATGCGTCTTTTTTTGTTTCCCATGGATAACCCACCATCATTGTCAGATGAACTGTTAAACCTGCTTTCTTGGCATCTCTGCAAGACGTGATGACTTCCGGAATTTTTGTTCCCTTGTCAAGCTTGTCAATTGTTTTTTGGCATCCTGATTCCAATCCATATTTCAGCAATCTGAAACCGGCTGCTTTCATCATTTGGTATTGTTTCAAATTCACAGCCCCAAATCTCATGTTGCACGAATACATTACTTTTTTATTGTAGCCGGATTCAATCATCAATTTACAAAACTTTTCCAGCCAAGGTCCTACTGTGATTGTTCCGCAGTCGTCAAAAATTTCCTTTATCCCTATTTCATCGACGAGATATTTCACTTCCTTCATTACATCTTCGGGGCTTCTGACTTTGAATGTTCCCTTAGGATAAAGTGTGTGATCCCAAACACAGAATGTGCATTTTCCATACCAGCAATCTCTTCCAGACATAATGTATGCAAGAGGTCTGCCTTTCAAGTTGAATTCAATCTGGTAATTGTGATTTTTCGTGAGTTTTCTGTCAATGATTGGAGCATCGTCAAGTTTTCCCGTGAAATTGTATCTTCCGTTGTCGACAATTTCTCCGTATTTTTCATTCTGGGGGGTTATGCTAAGGGGGTTTCCCCCTGCTTTTCTGTACCAAACCCCTTGCGGAATTTTCCCCCCTTCTTTCAACGCGTCAAGAAGTTTGCAGAATGCAAAATCATAATAACCTCCTTTTATGACAAAGTCTACAGGAGAGTTTTCCATGCTTTCTCTTGCATCATATGAAACATGATCTCCGCACATCACGATTTTCATGCTTGGAAATTTCTGCTTCAAATGTTTTATTGAAGCCCAGTGCTTCTTGACAACAGGGGCTTTTGTTTCAAAAAAGAAAATTTCCGGTTTTTCTCTTTCAAGCATTTTGTCAAAATCTTCGGTATTCATGTATTCTGCAACAGCATCATGCCAAATCACATTGTATCCTTTATCGCGAGCCATTGTTGCCGCTGTTCCCATTGCGACGGGAAACAAAAATGAGGCAACCTGGAAATACTGGAATTGCCTGTTTTGCGAAAGCAAAGCTGTCCCCTTTGCGGATTCAACAGGAGGATATCCCACAAGAACTTTGCTGATTTGCATTGGAGGATTTTTTTCCTCTTTGATTTTAGATTTTGCAAAAGTTTTTGATACTCCTTTCTTAACCATTGTTAACTCAAGACTAAAGACTTTAAAAGTATTGTGATAATTATATTAACTTGCTTCCTTGGTTTGTATTTCTCGGAATTTTTATAATATTTTCTTGTGCATTCAGGGGAACAAAGTCACCAATTCTTATGAGGTATTGGAAAGTTTTTACTCCTATCCTCATTGCATTTGTCCATACAAACAAGACATTTTTCATGTTTCCTATAAAACCAAAATTTTATATATCCTCAAATCATTTAATATTTGCTGGAGGCAAAACTTCGGTTTTGTAGACCTTGTGTCCTAACTCCAGCGCTTATTTTTTCTGATTTAAATTTAAAAACTCATTTATTCCTTTCTATTTCTTTTATCACTTTTATCTCGCATTCAAGAGATTTCCATTCGCCCAGATTAACATTTGGATCGTTTTCATGCTCGGTGCAGTATCTTAAACTCTCGTAAAATCTTCCGCATTTCGGGCATTGGTAAAAATTTTGCTTTGGCATTGTAATTGTTTATTTGTTTGGTTTAAAAATTATTATATTTCAACCGACGCTTTTGTCTGTAAAAGCCTTTTTGAAAAATCCGTAAATCATCCCGCTTCCGTATGAAAGATGTATTAACAAATAAATGAATGGCAAGAATATGGCTGCTCCAAGATTGTGATTTTTTATTGAATCATGTATCGCAAATATTATTGAAAGTATAAAATATGCGGTTGCCGGAAGAAGATTAAGGACGTTGAAAAAAGGGATTTTTGCGAAAATCCAATATCCTGCACCGACGGCATTTCCCGTTATTGTGAGGTTTGAAATCAAAATGCCAAAAAATGCAACAATATAAATCAAAAAAAGGCTCGGAATAAGAAAATACGGCTTTTTCAAAGTTTCAAGAAAACCTTCTTTAAACGGTCTTGTTTTTCCGTAATTGAATATTTGTTTTATGAAAGCCTTTATAGTGGGTCTTCTCTTGTGATAAACAATCAATTCTGGGCTGTAAGCAATTTTAAACCCTGTTTTTTTCGCATCATCAACGAACTTAGGATCTTCTCCCGGAAAAAGATCTGCATCAAACTTGATTGCTTTCAAGACATCTTTTCTGCAAAGAAGATTTGCACTTGTTAGCATGCTTTCATCTGCGTTGAAATTCTCCTTTCTTGCGGAATATCTGTGCGCGATTTTCCATGCACCGAACTTTGATGTAAGTCCGTAGCCGGAAATTTTTGCAAATCCTTTTTCTTCAGAAGGGCTTAATTGCGGTCCGCCGACAACGTCTATCCACGGATATTTTTTGAAAAACTCCTCCGCTTTTTTTAGGTAATCTTTGTTAATTATCGCATCATCATCCAAGAAAACGATTATTTCTCCTCTTGCCTTTTCAGCCCCTTTGTTTCTGTTTTCTGATGGATTTCTGCCTTTTACAACAATAACATGAAAATCTTTTCTTGGATAGTCAATCTGCTTTATTGATTCAAGTATCGGAGCATTCCTTTCAGGTGCGAGAGGGATCACTAGCGAAAATTTCATTTTTACAAATAAGTAAACGAAGTTTTAAAGATTATTGTAAATGTTCACATAATTCCTTTTATTTTATGATGGACTCTTGTGGCAATTTCCCTCGGAACCCACAAATAAGGAGAACGAACCCATGGCTGCAAATCTTCAGAAGGCCAGCAAACGATTTCAGGAATAAAAGGTGCCCCATTAAAACCAATTTTTTCCCCAATTTTCATTACTCTATAAATATGTGCAGGATGCGCAATATAAATCACTTTTTCTTTGTCAAGGTTACGTTTCTTTAAAACTTCCTTTGCTTGCAACAACACCCCCTGACTGTCAATCTTTGATACAATTGTCGAATTTTCATCATTTTCGTAAACCTCTCCAATAGAATGATACCTAAATTCTCCGTATTCATTCAAACATTTCCCAATTTCACTTTGGACAATAACTGCCAAATCGTTGCCAAAATATTTTCTTGCATCTATGACTGATTCTGCAAGAATTTGATTGTAGGAATTTTTATCATAGTCTGCCCCGAACGCTTGTCCTATGATTGTAGAAGGATTAAAATCGGTTTTCGTTCTGTACTTTCTTCCTTCTATTTCAACCCTTTCTAAATTTTCATTATAATCTGTCAAATTTGAAAACAAATCATCAATTATTTTCATAAATTTCTTCCATTTCTTTCGTTTTTAAACATTATCCTACTTTACCTTCCATCTCTTCTGAAGTCTCCAATAAATTCTGAGAAAATTTTTGAATGGCGAATGCATCACTTTCAATCTTATTGCTGAAAGAAACATTTTTATGGGGGCGCTCCTCAAATTTATTTTGCTTCCGACTTGGTCGCTCCACTCTGTAGGAATTGATTTTATTCTTGCATGGTTTTCTTTTCTCAAGCAAAAAAGAAGAGCGACGTCAAAATTCCATTGACTTGAAATTATTTTAGATATGTTCTTCTCCAAAATCTTTCTGGTGAACAATTTTGCGCCGCACTGCGTGTCTTGAAAAGGAAATAAAAATAAGCTTCTTATAATCATGTTGTATCCAGTGCTCGTAATTTTTCTCACAAAGGTCTGCTTTGGTTGGATTTTACTTTTTTTGTGCCAGCGATTTGCTATTATTCCGTCGGAATTTCCAATATTTCTTATCAACCCATAAAAGGCATTTGGAGGAGTGGCCATATCCGCATCAACAAATCCTATAAGAGTTGAATTTCCTTTAAGAGTTTCCCTGAACCCCTCTGTTATTGCAAAACCCTTTCCGCCTTGCACGAAATTCAAAATCTTCAATTCGCCGCATTTGAATTTTTCAACAACTTCTAATGTTTTATCATTGCAATTGTTCAAAACAACCATTATCTCAAAATCGAGAATCCTATCCTTCTTCAAATCTTGAAAATATTTTAAATAAGAATTCAAAGTGGCGCCGATTCTCTTTTCTTCGTTATGAGCCGGAATAACGAGGCTGACCCTTTCCATAATTCTTCTTATCGCGGAGTATTAAAAGCATTCCTATACTGGCGGGCAAGATTCCGTTTATCACAAGATTTATTAATGACATTGAAAAAATTTTCGTGGCATTGATTCCAAGAAACCCGAAAAGGCTTATCATCACGGCCTCTCTTGTCCCAAGTCCGTTGATCGTTATAGGTATTTGCCCGACAAAAGTTGTTATTGGCATGAAAAGGAGAAAATAAATAAATGGAATTTTTATTCCGACGGATAAGGCTATGAAAAAGAAAATTGAATACAAAATAAGCCAGTTTATTATATTGAATATTGAGAACAAGACGAAATATTTTCTTTCCGGCATGTCTTCGTAAAAGGAATAAAATCCGTCCTTCGCCGTTTCTTTTATTTTTTTTGGCAGGAATTTAAAATAAAAAAATCTTAAAATATTCCTGCTTCTTTCCTCGTCTCTGAATACAAAAACAAAAAATAATACAATTAAGAGTCCAGCAAGCGCATAATGAAAATAAGTTATTGAAAGCATGTCTCTAAGGACAAACGAAGAAATCAAGACAAGCAAGAACAAAGAACTAACATCGAGAATTTTTTCAATGATATAATTGCTAATTCCCTTTCCAAGCCTGTTTTTGTTAAATCGTTTTAAATACTCAACTCTTATTATGCTCCCAAGTCTTGACGGTGTGACAAATCCGTAGAATCCTGAAATCACATTTATTTTAAACGCTTCATAAAAAGGAACATTAATTTTTTGTTTTCTCGCAATTATGAACCATTTGAGTGTTGAAGTGAAAAAGGAAATAAAAACAAAAAATAATGCAATCAGCAAAAATCTCACATCGGCATTTGATACCTCTTTAAATATGTTTGAGATGTTTAGTTTAAACAATAAGTAAACGAATATCCCAATTCCGATTAATGGAAGATATTTTTTTATTTTCATCTTAATTCATTTCCGAACAAGACAAATCCGGCAATTATCACGATAATCTGGAAAGCATTTATTAGATAAACCACTTCTTTTTCATAGACTTTTCCGTTCGGTTTTATTTTTTTAAGAATATAAATTGCCAAATGTTCCAAACCATAGATTTTTTCGTAAGGGACATCAAGGCTTTCATCTTTGTTTAATCTTGCAAAACTTTCTTTTTTTAGTTTCCCTCTTGTTTTTAAAATTGTTTCAACTATGTATGGAATGAAAAAGAAAACAGCGATTTTTTCAATGTTTCCCAAAATCGCGATGCATGCAATCATCACTCCAACAGAATAAGTCATTATATCTCCTGGAAATACTTCTGAAGGATATTTGTTGTAAATGTAAAACGCTGCGAGACAAAAGACCATTATTACGCAGATAAGACTCAGCCAAGTGCTTCCGGAAAACCATGTTGCAAGAGACAATGCTGATAAAATCAAAATTCCCTGGCTTGTTTCCAATCCATTGTATCCCGCAAGAAAGTTGTATGTTGCACTTGCTCCGACGATTCCAAGCGGGATGAAAAATAAAGGATAAAATAAACCAAGTTGAATTCCCATCATTTCCGATTCCCCTGCGTTAATCACCATCAATGGAACTGCCGCAAAAATAAGAAGAATTATCCTAAACCTTGCAGACAATCCGCCCCTTACCCAACCAAAAATATCATCGACAAATCCTATCAATCCTGCAATCAGTATTGTTGTTAGCATGGCAAATATTTCAATAGTAACTAAATTTGTATCAAGGACAAAAGTTTTTATTGCAATATAAATCAAGACGCCAAAAACAAAACTCATCAGCACAATAATTCCTCCAGACCCAGCGACATTTTTTGGATGCCCTAATTTGTGCATGTCTTCCCAAATCAATCCAATTTGTTTGGCCTTCTTTATCCAGAAAGGCGTAAAAAAAAGGGTCAGAAAAAAACTTGCAATTATTGGGACGATCAAAAGAGGTTCCATTTTAATATTCTCCCTGTTTGGCTACATCCAATTCTTCATTTGGATATTCCCTGCTTAAATATTTTTCATCAAATTTTATGTTTGATGGATATTTTATCTCCCAGATTTTTATGGGCCCCTGGAAACCGCTAAAATAAACAAATTCTCCAATATTAATGTTTTGTTGCCTTAAATTTTCAATTATAAAACTGCTCTCGGTGTGAACAAGTTTGAAGTTTTCTGTTTCCTGTCCAAAAAGATAAAATTTTGCCAGATGCGAATGCACAACCCTTGGACTTAAGTACAATGCAGCACCGATATCATTTAATGAATTCTGTCCGTTTGCAACGTCTATCCTTGGATATGTGAAAATTCCCGCATCAATTCCGGAGCCAAAGTCATAGAATTTGTTCCTTACGAATGCGTATCTTAAATTTTCCTGATATTGCTTTGAATTGTGTACTAAAATAATTTGTGGCTGCAAAATCTCTCCGGAACCGTTTATTTTGAGAAGAATTGCCCCTACGCCCGCAACTTTTCTTGGAAGAAGAATTTCTTTTCCACTTTGCTGGATTACTATATCTTCATCCAAGGAAAATCCGGAGAGATATACATACGCCGTAACATTTTCGAAGGATTTTGTCTGTGAATTATCCATTAATAAAGTAGGAATGTAAGATATCCTGTCATAATTTTCGTCAGAGCCGATGCTTGAAAAAGCCGCGTATTTTCCAATTTCCGTCGAATCAATAAGCAAATGAGTCCCATTGTGAGCGTAAAGAAATTCCAGAGCCTGTTTTTCATCGGTCCCTGTCAAAATGAGGCGTCCCATTAAATGATTCCAGTTTCCTACCGAGTTTCCACCGTCGAGAATAGTGGCTCTTTCTCCAATGCTCTGAATCCAGTATCCGTAATCCCACCAATGTGCAAAAACCGCATCTTTATTCGTATTTTCTCTTACCCAAGCCATTGCTTTCTGCCATTGCTGCTGATATGCTCCCGGAGCATACGAACTTCCGGTTGCAAAATCTGACTTGTAATAAACCCACAATGTAAAAATTGAAGACACAAGCAAAATCACTAAGATAGCGCCGAAAAACAATTTACCAAAATCTTCTTTTTCACCCATGTATTTCTCCGTTGTTTTTACAAGCAGGAATGAAATTGCAACAGGACTTACGGCACCAAGAACCATGATAAGCCTTATCCCTGCTCTTGCCCCGATTATCCCAAGTGTCAAGGCTATAAAATAGAGAATGTACGAAAAATTAAATTCTTTGAATATTGAACCTTGATTTTCCCTGTGCCTTTTATAATAAAAATAACCAAAAGAACCAAAGAAATAAATCCACCCGAGGAAATAAACTGAAATACTAAGCCCGTTTGTGCCGTTGAGATTTGTCCCTGAAGAATATTTGCTGAAAATCAAGCACACTAAAAATATAAAATAGCTAAAAGTCAGAAATATCTTTTCCTTTTTGTTCATTTTTTCTATTAAATTATTGAACAAAACAACAGCGCCGGCGAAAAAAAGCCAGAAATACAAAGGGATTTCCTTGAATACAGGCCCAAAATTTTCCTTCCAGTCATTGACAAAAAAAGGCTGTTTGTTCTCGGCAACAGTCAGTCCAAATCTGCTTGTTTGAGGATTTATGAGAGAATTTTTTACATTGATGATTTGCCCAAAAACAAAATCAGGACCCAAAACAACGAGGACTATTGCTAAAATAATGATGGCTGAAATAAAAACATAAAACAGCTCTTTCGGCAATTTTGTTTTGTTCCTTATATTCTCAAATTTTCCGAATTTTACCATAAATAAACTCAATCCCATTATCACAAAAACAGCTGTTGCAGAACCGGTCGAGTCAGAAGTTACAAGGTTTTCCAGGATGTATCTCGTCGAGAAAGGCATCATGAATGCAAATGAAGTGAAAAGCCAAATTCCGTAAACAACAAACTCATCCTTTTTTATTTTCCCAAGAATAAATGCCAGCAACGTTGCAAGACCTATTGAAAAGAAAACATAAATAACTCCTCCCCAAACCAATGCCATCATTGCCGTTGTAAATCCGGAAAGAAAGCCGAATATTATCTTGTTGCTGAATTTTTCCGATGTGAAAGCTTCAAGAAAAAAATAAAAAGAGATGAACATGAAAAAAAATGCAGCGGATTCTTTTTCAGGAATTCCTGCGATTGTTCTTGGCAAAAGCGAAGGAATAAGAACAAAAAATGCCGTAGCTATAAGCGCGATTAAGTTTCTTATTTCTTTTTTTTCCTTGTAAAATATCTTCCTTGCAAAAAGAAAAAAAGCCAATCCCGTAAACCCGAACATCACGACAGGAAACCAGATTGCCGCATAAGTTACTGTCACATTATTATTAAAAAAAGAAAATATCTGATAAAACCATGCTATCATATAAGAAAGCAATTTCATTTCTCCGGCAGTATCATATCCAAGAGGAACATATCTCATTGTGTCCAAAGCCATGAGGCTTCCATTTTCAACAATGTCCTTTGCCCAACGTAAAAATAAAAAAGGGTCCAAATCAGGAGCAAGCGTCCAGTCGTTTGTTGTAATGTCTATCAATCTTGGAATATTCCTTGTTCTAATATAAAGACTGACAAAAATTATTCCGGACAAAATTATGTAAGTTATCCATTCTTTTTTTTCTTTCAAAAACTTAAGAATTTTTCTTTTTCTTTCTTCTATTTCGGAATTATTCAAAATGTCTGACATATTCAAACCCTGAAAAGATAATTGTATATAAAGATTTCTTAACTAATTGAACAAAATCGGCGTCAAATAAACTTCTATTGTGCCGGCAACAATCAGAAGCAATATTGCAATGAACAAAAGAATGAAAACGTTTTCTATTACTTTTAGGGATTTGAGATTCATGAGCCCGTTTCTTGCTATATCCACTCCGAAAATTCCGCCGGCAAGAGCCGTGATGAAATAAGCTGCAATCTCCGGAAATCCGTGAATCATGTATCTTGCAAGTCCCAAAGGAATTTCATTAATCTGATATTTTGCGAAAATTCCGACAGCGGTTGAAATAACGCTTGCATTCCATGCAAGGATAAAAATCGCGCCCGCCCCGAAAATCAACGAGAAAATCAAAGTGAAAATCATTACATAAATATTGTTGCTGATTATTGACAAAAATCTTGCCTCCTTTGTCGCGGCTCCCGTCGGGTTTATTTGGCCGAAAGCATATCTTTGAACGCAGTCTTCTATGTTGCCTGGAGAATTTATCATGCAATAAGTTTCAATCTGAGCATTGAACAAATTTTGGTCCTCAAGAAAGATGTACCAAAACGAGAAAGCGATTACAAATCCGAAGAAAAGCCACATGAAAGCGTAAATTGCGTCGCTGTGCGCTTTCCACACCGAAAAAAAACCGCTGACTTCCTCATCTTCTTTCTCCTCTATTTTTATTATGTAATACATGAATGGCAATGAAAACATCACGCAAAACGTTACGACAATCATTCCCGCGTAATTGTACAAAACAGCATCCCTTGAAAAAAACCAATTAACTAAAAGAATTGAAAGCGAGGCGTAAACAATTCCTATAAAAAACATTTTCAACGGTCCTTTTTCAAGTTTTGCAGGATTAATCATCGACTCAAGCATGACAAGAAAAGAAAAAGATATTTTTTAAATGTTCTTAACCTTAAACATCCATGAAAAAAAACAACGAGAAAAAATTCAATGAAATTCTTGAAGACATAAAATCCGTGAAAATTCAGGGCGCAAGAAACATTGCCAAAGCCGCCCTTTATGCATATCACTTGAACCCCGGAAAAAAATCAAGGGAAAGATTAATCAATGCAAGGAAAACCGAGCCGATGCTTGTAAATGTTCTGAAAAAATCAGAAAAAGAATCTTATAAAAAAATTTTAACGCATTTTGACAAAGCCCAGGAAAAAATAAATAAAAATGTTTTTAAAATCATAAAAAACAACGACGTTATTTTCACTCATTGTCATTCGACAAACGTGAGCAACGCTTTGATTTATTCAAAAAAGAAAGGAAAAAAATTTGAAGTTTACAACACGGAAACAAGACCGTTGTTTCAAGGGAGAAGAACAGCAAAAGAACTGAGAAAAGCAGGAATAAAAGTTACGATGTTTATCGATTCTGCATTGAGTATTGCAATAGAAAAAGAAAACAGGAAAGACAAAGTATATTCGGACAAAATTGTTCTTGGTGCCGATGCTTTGCTCAAAAACGGAATAATAAACAAGATTGGAAGCAATCTGATAGCCAAAATAGCGAAAATGGAAAAAATTCCGGTTTACATCATCGCGGATTCGTGGAAATTTACAAATAAAAATGTCCAGATAGAGCAAAGAAGTTTGAACGAAGTTTGGAGCCGCGCCCCAAAAAACATCAGGATAAAAAATCCCGCGTTTGAATTTGTGCCGAAAAAATACATCACGAAAATAATTTCTGAGCACGGGATTCTAAGTTATGGGGATTTTGTGAGAAAGATGAAATCACAATAATTCTTAAAAGAAGATTCTTGGGGGTCTCTTATCATCTTTAGAGTTGATAAAAAATAATTCTAAAATTGCGTCTATAAAAGAGCTAGAACCAAATAATATCCCGCTAAAAACGATTCCCCAAATGCCAAAACTTAAACCTGTTAAAAAAAGTTCTAAATTATAATGTCCTACGATAAATACATGATATGCCGATATACCTTCCCCAAACAATTTTAGTATTCCCCCGGCACTTATCGAGGATATAAAAAAGAATGTTGAGTAAATAAAATCTTTCGAGATGTATCTAAGTTTTTTATCATTTTTGTTGGATAAAATCCCTGCTAACGCTAACGAAACTCCCATTAACCAAAATGATAATTCTATATGCCCCCTTCTAAACTCTAATGATAGAAAAATAATAAGCCCTATTTTTAATATATAACCAATAATAACCATAGATTTTTTAGAGAACTCGTCAACTCTTTTCCTAATATTATTATTCATTTTATTCTGCTTTCCCAATCATCTTCTCCGCTTCCTTCCCGATTTCCGTCAAATTGTTGTCAAGTTCTTTTTTTATTTCTTGGAGCCTTTCAACCTGTTTTTTTATCATGTTCTGCG
>ERZ1292623.4419-Hain-H51-01um-R1-4419-length-11522-cov-4_pt1 | contig 11522 bp, 12 predicted proteins | sample MGYA00564398_ERZ1292623 | MGnify/ENA primary metagenome ERZ1292623 (study PRJEB36523, sample SAMEA6512633) | groundwater metagenome | collected 2019-01-07 | study: AquaDiva: Metagenomics assemblies of 32 groundwater samples | reverse complement strand
GCGTCGAGGAAGTGGCCAACGCCCTGGCAAACGGGCATATTGACAATAAATCATAGGTCTGCTATCTTGTACGTATCAACCAGAGCTGGATCCAAAGAAGTGGGATCGAGCTTCTATCTTCGGCTACTGATTTGATACCTTAGTCACGATAATCTATCTATCATTAGTATGAAAGAAGGAACAGTCATCAAGAAGAACGAGAAGGGCTTCGGCTTCATCAAAGTTGCCGGCGCACCGGACGGTTCGAAGGATCTTTTCTTCCATTCCAATGAGCTCAGGAACATTTCGTTCGATGAGCTCCAGGAAGGAGACAAGGTCTCGTTTGAGATCGGCGACAGCCCGAAAGGCCCGAACGCCCTCAACGTCAGCAAGATCTAATATCTAGATCAAGCGAAAGAAAACGCCCCGCTCACGCGGGGCGTTTTCTTTTTAATGCTTCTTCGCGCACCGGCAGCCGAACGGCCGAATATGTTCATTGAAATACTCCTCGCCATAGTCATACGAAAGTTCCTCACCCGCCTTGATACTCTTTATCGCATCGATATACACACGCCCGCGCTCTATCTCCGGCTCACAGTTCGGGCGGCAGGAGTGATTGATGTAGCGCGCGACGTTCGAGCGATCAGCCCCGTCGATCGTCTTGCGCTTGTTCACCTCAAACAGGTACTTGCTCTTGCTCGTATATTCTTCGGCAGTCGATAGCACTCGGCCGACGTACTCGATGATTCGCTCCCCTTTCTTGAACGGGCGCGCCGCGAAAAGGCCGAGTCCGGCGCTCGATCGCTTTACGACCACTCCCGTCGAGTGCGGTGGTGTTTTCTTTTGCATATATAACCGCTAGCCCTCGGTCGTTACGCCATCGAAGTGCTCCTCGTGCTCATCCGCTTTCGTCTTTTCAATAAGTCCATCCTTATGCTCGGGTGGTGCATAGACCGTATAGAGCTTCAGAGACACCGCACCGGTATTGATGATATTGTGGCGCGTACCTTCCGGTATGACCAACGCATCATCAGCTTTTATCGAGTGTTCGACGCCATCCAGGATCGCCTTTCCTTCGCCTTCTTCGAATCGAATGAACTGATCTAAGTGATGCACCTCCTCACCAATCTCTTCGTTCGGACGAAGATTCATGAGCACGAGCTGGCAGTGCTTGGCAGTGTAAAGCACCCGACGATAATCAATATTGTCTTTCGTTGCCTGTTCAATATTAATCAAGTATCCTTTCATTGCCCCTAATCGTACTATAGTAGGCAGCCCGCGTGAAGCTATGTACGAGAATCAGACTCCGACCACTCGAGGAGCTTGCCGGCTTTAAGCTCCATCGCGTCGGCTTTGCGCACGTACCGCCAATTTCCTTTCGGTACGAGCTGGTAATGCGGTAAGACGCTTAAAGCATCAGCTATGTTCCACAAATCTTTTTCTGCCGTGATCCACTCGGTGCCGAAACGGCGCATATCGAGCGGTTTGCTGTAGCACTCAAGCGTCTTCTCCCCCGTCTCGTTCATGAACCATTCGTGGAAATAGGAGAGCGCGAGCTCTCGCGGCGTACGGTAGATCGGGTCGCGGAAGCGAATAGTGGAATGATTTGTTTTGCTCGTGGCGCCCCAGTAGCCGCCGCGCTTGTAGAGCGCAACCACATGATCGACATCTCCCTTCCCGAGCCGAGCCGAAACATTCATGATGAGCGGCGGCTCGCCTGCTATCCAGAGCGCGGCGGCGGCGAGAAGCGCGCCCTCGATGCAGTGCGACTTCCTTTCACACAATACGCGGCACGGAGACATATGCGTGTCACCCCCTTTTTCAAAATTAAAGGGAATGGCATCGAGGAAGTCCTGGATCTTGATCGGCGTTGTGAGGAGCGAAAGTGTCTTATATTCTTTCTGTGTGAGTCCGGACTCCGCGCGCGTGAGATGCTTCATATAGGTAAGGATAGCAAAAAAAAACACGCGCCGCAGAGCGGCGCGTGTTTTTACGTACGGTAATTACCTGCAGACTTACTATCAAGCGAGTGAGTGAAAAGAAAAGCAACTTTTCTTTTCCGAACGAGCGCTGGGAGCAAGACGTTCCTACGACTTACTTAAGCGCGAGCGCGCTATTGCCGCCCTTTACGATCTTCGCGAGTTCGATCTGCGTCTTCGGGATATTCTTTATGGCAACATACCCCACAACGCGAATCGTCACGCCGTCGCAAATACCGAGCACCATACCGGCATTCTTCGTTCTGCCGTCTGTAAGAGTGTAGTTAGACTCCATACCGAAGAGAATATCGATGCGGTCGGTATATCGCGCATTCATGGTATCCGCGATGACGCGATACCCGATGATAGGCGCGACGATATCGTACCCACAATTCTTCTTTGCAGCGTTGGTACCGTCAATCTCGATAATGGTGCCAAAGGGCAGCTTACCAGCAAGGTCGCGCGAACGCGCCGCGATGACCTCAGGGTTCGAGTACGCGCCGGAGGCGGTAACAAGCGGGTCATCGTCAGTCTGTTCAGGCACCGCATTATAGGCAGTAAGGGTTACCGCATGCCCGGGCAGCGTTACCGAATAGCCGGAGAATGCGGGCATTTTGGGCGCTGCCGCCTCTGCGGGTAGCGCCGTCGTGCCGCCAGATAAAAGCAAAAAGCCCATAAGGGCTCCTAATGTAATCATTTGGTTTAGTTACCGAAATAGCTAATAACTACCTCGACATCTGCTATAGTAGCATATTGACAATATATTGTCAATAGGGTCTGCTGAACCGTGGTATCATGGGGAAATCCAAGATTTATGGGCTATTTTGATGCCACGATCCTCATACGTCCGGGCGCGATTGCTCTGCTTCTTGCGGGAGCGCTTGTCGGCGAGCTTCCGAGCCTCTATCTCATCGCAATCGGCATCGGCATCGTCGAAATAGTCATCGTCGCCTTTCAGAAAATCCGTACGGGCAATTGGTCGCTTGATTATGTCGCCTTTCTTGCGATGGCGCTTGCCGTTTTTACCGACGAGTATCTCGCGGGCGCGGTCATCGCGCTTATGTATGCCGGCGGCGAAGCTCTCGAGACCTATGCGTCGCGTCGCGCCGAAGCCTCGCTTGCAGCCCTCCTTGCCCGCATCCCCAAGACTGCGCTTGTGAAGAGTGCGGGAGATAAGCTTGAAGAGGTCCCGCTTGCTCTTGTCCCGATAGGAGCGGTCATCATCGTGCGCGGCGGCGAGCTCGTGCCGCTCGACGGCCTTCTCGTTTCGCCGTGCGCGGTGCTCAATCTCGCAAACCTTACCGGGGAACCGCTGCCCGAAACGATTAACGAAGGGGCGGTCGTGAAGAGCGGAAGCGTGAATGCGGGAGAAGCGTTTGAGCTCGCGGTCTCCGGAGCTCTCGCGACTTCGACCTATGCGAAGATTATCGACTTGGTGAAAAATGCCGAGCTGGATCAGGCGCCCTTCGTGCGCCTCTCGAGCGCCGCGAATCTGCCTTTTACTCTGCTCACGCTCTGCATCTCGGGCGGCGCCTACCTCCTGACCGGCGACATCATCCGCGTGCTCGCGGTACTGGTCATCGCGACCCCGTGCCCGCTTATCATCGCGGCGCCCGTCGCCTTTATCGGCGGACTCTCGAGGGCGGCGGGTCGGAACATCATCGTGAAGACGCCGACCGCGCTCGAAACGATCGCGCGCGTGACGACCGTCTTTTTTGATAAAACCGGCACACTCACTCTCGGAGAACCCCGGCTTATAGGCATCACGCTCATAGATACCGCCATGAGCGAAATCCAGGTGCTCTCGCTCGCCGCCGCACTCGAATTCCACTCCATCCATCCGTTGGCCCGGGCGATCACCGCCGCCGCAAAGAAATATAATTTTACCCCCGCTCCCGCCTATGACGTAAAAGAGGTTCTCGGCGACGGCATCGCCGGCAGAGTCGACGGCCACTTCATCTCTCTCACGCAAGCTCCCGAAGAGCATCACCGCGAGGGCGGCATCTCACTCCTTTTGACTGAAGACGGGAATCCCTCCGCAACATTCCACTTCGCCGACGTGCTTAAAGACAATGCGAAGAAGTTTCTGGTCGATCTCAAAGCCGCCGGCTTCAAGGTCGCGGTGCTTACTGGCGACCGCAAGGAAAATGCCGAAGCCATATTCGCCGGGCTCGCGATCGATGTCTGCGCCGACTGCACCCCCGAAGAGAAGTATCGCATTGTCGACGAAGCAAAGGCGCGCGGCGAGACGGTCGCGATGGTGGGCGACGGCCTCAACGACGCTCCCGCGCTCGCGAGGGCCGATGTCGGCATCGTCTTCTCCGGCACCGAGAACAGCGCTTCTATCGAAGCGGCGGATGTCGCTATCCTCGGGCACGACGTCGCTTTCATACCTGAGCTCTTTGCTCTTGCAAAACGGTCGGTGCGCGTCGCGAGCGAAAGTGTCTATGCCGGCATCGGCCTTTCGACCGTCGGTATGCTCTTTGCCGGATTCGGCTTTATCGCGCCGGTGCAAGGGGCGATTCTTCAAGAAGGCATTGACGTAGCCGTCATCATAAATGCGCTTCGCGCCGCTTTCCGTCCTCGTGCATAACGCATACCAAAGACCCTAAGGTGCGGTATGCTTCACTAATATGGATACTGCCCCCGCTCTCACGCCGAATGCCAGTAAAAAATTGACTATCGATCTGTCGAGCGGCACCTACGCGCGACTGCCGATCAAAACTCACATCATTACCAAGGATGATTCGATCGGCGATATCGTACAGCGCTACGCGCAGCCCCATCTCGCCGAGGGCGACTTTCTTTTTATCAGCGAGCGCATCGTGGCGATATCCCAGGGCAGAGCTTTTCCGATAAAAGATATTCGGCCGTCGCGACTCGCGACATTTCTTGTAAAGTTTGTTCATAAATCTCCCTACGGGATCGGGCTCGGGAGCCCGTGGACGATGGAACTCGCAATCAGAGAAGCGGGAGCGGCACGAATACTCCTCGGGGCGCTCGCGTCCGCCCTCACGAAACCGTTTGGCATACAAGGCGTCTTCTACAAGGTCGTCGGGAAAAACATAAACGCCATTGACGGTCCGTGCTCGTATACCCTGCCGCCCTACAATGCCTATGCGAAATTGGGACCGGCCGAACCGGACAAGGTCGCGCAGAGCCTGGCGGCGGCAGTGCAGCATGACGTTGTGATTATCGACGCAAACGATCTGGGCGTTGCCGTTCTCGGGAAATCCGGCGCACATATATCCGATGCATTCTGCAAAGATGTTTTCAAAGACAATCCGCTGGGGCAATCCACTGAACAAACTCCCCTGTGTATAGTCAGAAAAATGGCAGAGTGAATGGTAGTATAGAAGGAAGTATCTTTCTATGGATTTTTCTTTCTTGGTAACCATCATCGCGCTGCTCTTTTCTTTTTTCGTTGTCGGAGCGCTGCTTGGCGCCGGGTTCTCCAAACCGATACGAAAAAAGCTCGTCAAGTTTTTGCGTCTGGAACAGATCCAGCGCCTCCTTCTCAACAGGTCATTTCATAATCCGATTCTCAAGCCGGGGACTCATCCTTGGACCGCCGAAGCTGTTCTGAACCCTGCGGCGATTACTCTCGATGGCCGCACCCACCTTATCTATCGCGCGATAGGTATGGACGGCATCTCGCGACTCGGCTATGCGAGCAGTCTAGACGGCATCGTCTTCGACCGACGATTGCCGAACCCTTCCTATGTCGCACAGAATCCGCGCTCCGCAGGCTGGCAGACCCCTTCTCATATGCGCCGTTACTCACCCGCCATGTACCCCTCCGGGGGTAGCTGGGGCGGGTGCGAAGACCCGCGCATGGTGGTCATAGAAGGGCGCGTGTATGTCACCTTCAATATGTTCGACGGATGGGATTATATACGCGTCGCCGCCATATCGATCCCCCACGATGCTTTCGTCGGAGAGCGGTTCGACGAATGGGAGGGGCCATACATCCTCTCAAAGCCGGGGGAACGGCATAAAAATTGGGTGCTCTTCCCGGAGAAAATCGGCGGCAAATTCGCGATTATCCACAGCATCGCGCCGAAAATAGAAATCGCGTATTGCGATTCTATCGAGGCAGTCGGTTCTGAAGAGTCTTTCATCGAGAGCTGGGTCGGCGCGCGCAATGACCTTCCGATTCGAGAGGATGCGTGGGATAGCTTCATCCGGAGCGCCGGCCCGCCGCCAGTGAAGACCGAACACGGCTGGCTCCTCTTCTATCACGCCATCAATGAGCGCGACCCGAGTCGTTACCAGCTTGGCGCGATGCTTCTCGACTTAAACGATCCGACGAAAGTACTTTATCGTGCCGCCGCGCCCGTCCTTTCGCCGAACGAGCACTATGAAAATGCCGGAAAGCCCGGCATCGTTTATGCCTGCGGCGCCGTCGTCCGCGATGGAACACTCTTCATCTACTACGGCGGCGCAGACAAGGTCGTCTGTGTCGCAACCACGCCGCTTGATGCTTTTATCAACGCTCTTATCGACGGTAGCCAGCCCTCGCTCGTAGAAGTGCTCCCTACCCAAACCACCTAACCATTTATGTTCATCATCCGCCGCGAACCGCATAATCCTCTCATCTCACCGCAGCGTGAGCGTCCTTGGGAATCCCTTGCGACGTTTAACCCGTCCGTCGTCCGCGCCAAAGACGGCGCGCACCTCTTCTATCGGGCGCTCGGGAACTCGGACGCGCTCCAGACGTCAATGGCGGGACTTTCGACCATCGGCAGCGCCTTTTCTGAAGACGGCATCCACTTCCATTCACGCAAGCAGGTCATCGCGCCGCAGGAACCATGGGACGCATTCGGCTGCGAAGACCCGCGCGTCACCTTCTTCGAGGGCCGCTGGTACTGCTTTTATACCGCGCTCGGCGGCTGGCCTTTCGGCCCCGACAACATCAAAGTCGCAGTCGCTATCGGCGATACGCCCGACGATTTTACCGAGCGGCACCTCATTACGCCGTTTAATGCGAAGGCGGCGACGCTATTCCCCGAACGCATCAACGGCGAGGTCGTGTTACTGCTCACCGCACACACCGACTGGACCGCAGAGTATCCGCGGCCGACGATCGCGCTTGCGCGTGCGAAACAAGTCGCGGACTTTTTTAATCCGGAATACTGGCAGCACTGGCACGAGCATCTTGCCGACCATGCGCTCCCTGAACTCCGGAGGGACGAGGGAGATCATATCGAGGTCGGCGCCTCGCCGCTTAAGACCGAAATGGGCTGGCTTCTCATCTACTCCTATATCCAGGAGTACTATAACGAACACAATCGCGTCTTCTCGATTGAAGCCGCGCTTCTTGAGCTCGAGAATCCGCAGAAGCTCATCTCGCGCACCGAATCCATTCTCGTACCGCAAGAGATTTATGAAGAGTACGGCGTCGTACCGCGCATCGTCTTCCCCACGAGCGCGACGCTCTCCGACGATGCGTACCTTGAAATCTGGTACGGCGCAGCGGACACCGTATGCGCCAAAGCGAGCGTGCGATTGTCCGACCTGCTCCGCGCGCTCGACCCGGCCGGGCCGGCGCGAACCTTTATTCGCGCACCGCAGAATCCGATCCTGCTTCCTCAAGGCACCGGGTTCGAAAGTCGCGTGGTCTTCAACGCCGCCAGTATCGACATACATGGCTCGATATACATCCTCTATCGTGCGATGGATAACGCAAACACTTCCACTATCGGACTCGCGATTTCTAAAGACGGCGTCACCATTGATGAGCGTTTGCCGGAGCCGATCTATGTGCCGCGAGAAAAATTTGAATGGAAAAACGGGAGCCCTACCGGAAACTCCGGCTGCGAAGATCCGCGCATCGTGCGCATCAACGACACGCTCCATATGACCTACACCGCGTACGACGGGGTGCGCGCGCCCGCAGGCGCTATCTCATCTATAAGCGTTGAGGATTTCCTCGCGCGGCGATTTGACCTCTGGAGCAAACCTTTCCTCCTCACGCCGGAAGGCGTTGATGACAAGGATCTCGCTTTGCTTCCTGAAAAAATTGACGGTAATTACTTGCTCTATCACCGCGTCAATAATCAAATTTGCGCTGATCTATTGCCCAACTTGGTCTCGGGGAAACGGGTGAGCCGTTGTATTGAGATCCTGGCCGCAAGGCGCGGCATGTGGGACGGGGTGAAGGTTGGTATTGCCGGGCCGCCGATCAAAGTCGGCGACAACTGGCTCATGATCTATCACGGCGTCTCGCGCCACGGCAAGTACCGCCTTGGCGCGGCGCTCCTCGACCCTTCCGGTACCTCGGTCATCGCCCGCGCTGCCGACCCTATTTTTGAACCGCTGGAGAAGTATGAAAAAGAAGGAGATATCCCGAACGTCGTCTTCTCTTGCGGAACCTGTGTGCGCGGCGATACACTCTTTCTGTATTATGGCGGCGCTGATCGAGTCATCGGCGTTGCGATCGGCTCGCTTTCTCACCTCGTCAAAGCGCTCACCTGAAGCTCGCAAAAACATGACGCCACCTTTTAAACTCATCATGTTCGACCTCGACGGCACTCTTGCGCGCAGCAAGCAGCCGCTTACAAGCGAGATGGCAGACTGCCTCACTGAGCTTCTTGCAAAGACCCGTGTAGCGGTCATTTCAGGCGGCGCACTGCCTCAGTTCCTTTCACAGGTAGTCGAACAGCTGCCAAAGGAAGCTGTTCTTTCCAATCTCTACCTGCTCCCGACCTCGGGCGCGGCGCTCTATGAATACGCAGACGGAAATTGGAAGAAAATATACGAGGAACGCCTGTCAGATACAGAAGCGATCACTATCGAAGCCGCGCTTCGCGCGGCGGGCGCCGAAACCGGCCATATCAATTTCTCAGAACCGTCCTATGGCGAGCGCATCGAACACCGCGGCGCGCAGGTAACCCTTTCAGCACTCGGTCAGCAGGCTCCCGTCGATGAAAAAGAAGCGTGGGATCCGGACCGCACAAAACGCGAAGCTATCCACGCGCATGTCAGTAAGCATCTGCCGGAATTTTCGGTAAAGATCGGCGGAAAGACGAGTATCGATGTCACAAAACAGAACATCGACAAAGCCTACGGCATTCACAAGCTGTGCGAGCGCATCGGCGTACCGGAATCCGATACGCTCTATGTCGGCGACGAGCTTCGCTCTGGTGGCAACGATGAAGCCGCGTATAAAACCGGCGCGCAGACGCACCCGGTCACAGACCCCGAAGACACGATGCGACTCATACACGATCTGGTGTCATAAGCCAAAACAAAAACCCGCCTCGGAAGAGGCGGGTTTTTGTTTTTGAATAAGTCTTTAGATGGTAATCACACTGAGCATGTTCGTGGAACCGGGAACTCCGAACTTGAGTCCTGCGGTGACTACGACATGATCGCCTGACTTCGCGAGCTTATTTTCAACAAGAAATTTCGATACAAATGCGATAACGTCGTCGGTCGTCTTGCCCGCGTCCGCAAGGAAGGGATACACGCCGCGTACGAGCGTGAGCCGCTCGACCGTCTCCTGATTCGGAGAAAGCGCAATGATAGGGCAAAGAGGTTTGAAACGCGCAACCATTTGTGCCGCGATTCCCGTCTCAGTAAGCGTGACAATGGCCGTAGCACCGATATGCTCGCACATATCGACAGCTGAGGTGGTGATAGTGTCGACGATGCTTGTCGCCGCTACCGGCGTCCTCGGGAGGCTCGCTTCGACGGTTTCGGCGATGCGAGTCATCATAGTAACCGCCTCCACCGGATATTTCCCCAAAGTACTCTCTTCAGAGAGCATGACGGCGTCGGTACCGTCAAAGATTGCGTTTGCAATGTCAGATACCTCGGCACGCGTCGGCACCGGACTCTGTATCATCGACTCGAGCATCTGTGTCGCGGTAATGACTGGCTTTCCGAGCGCGTTCGCCTCGCGGATGATGCGCTTCTGGTAGAGAGGCACTTGCTCGGCAGGCACCTCTACCGCGAGATCGCCGCGCGCCACCATCGCGCCATCGGCCACTGCGAGTATCGCAGAGAGATTATCCATAGCTTCTTGCGTCTCTATCTTCACGATGACCGGAATTTTTTTGCCCGCCTCTTTCAGAAGCTCCTTAAGCCGGAGCACATCATCGACGCGACGAACAAACGAGAGGGCGATCATATCGACATCGTTAGCCATGCCGAAAGCGAGATCTTTCAGATCCTTATCAGTGATCGAGGAGATGGAGAGGTAGGCGCCCGGCACATTCACTCCACGTCGCCCTTTGAGCTCCCCGCCGACTTCGACACGACAGTAGATTTCAGTTCCCTCGACGCGCTCCACGACGAGCTTCTTCTTGCCGTCGTCGAGCATGATGACGGATCCCGCTTTGACCTCCTGCGGGAGCTTAGGATAATTCACGTGGAAACGGTTCGCGTCGCCGACGATCGGTTCGCTCGTAAGAATCAACTCATTTCCTTTCTCGATAGTGATGCGCTCGGTGGTGTATTCGCCGGTGCGGATCTTGGGGCCGGAAAGATCAAAAAGGATGGCGACCGGCGTCCCGAGATCTTTGGCAACCTTGCGGACATTGGTGATCCGAGCACCGTGCTCGGCGTGATCGCCATGACTCAAGTTGAGCCGCGCGACGTTCATCCCGGCATTGATAAGCTTAGAAAGCATTTCCGGCGACTCTGTCGCCGGACCGATAGTCGCAACTATCTTTGTTTTTTTTGTTTGTAACAACATGTTGAAATAATATAATGAAAATATATAATAGCACATTCGCCGCAAAAAACAGATTCTGCTTCTCGTGACACCTTCAATGAATAACCCCGGCGGAAACCAAGAGTTTTCTAACTTTCTTCTAAAATTTCCCGCAGTAAGCCAGTGGAGTATACTTCGAATAAAAAATTATGGCTTCGTTTGCGAGTATAAGTGTTCAAAGATGGCCTTCCGCATCCACCAAATATAATATTTGTAAAAGAAACCCTCTTCCTCGACACGACCGCTCGCGTTCTTCAGATAGATATTAAAGACCCGATCAAATGGCGCCATTCCCACTTCGATGAGCTCGCGTTCCAAATGTTTCGGAATACCTCGCTTCTGCATGAGTTTTTTCGTCGCATCCGCCACATACGGCAACAACTCTTTCTTGAGTTGTTGCCGCGCAGACGGGTTTACCGCCGCTTCCCGCACAAGCTGGCGTTCTGAAATATGCTGTTCGTCTGATGGCGGCATAGATTTGATAAAATAACGATATTAAAAAATAAAAAAGAAACATGGCACCCAGTGTTTATAACCGGGTGCCATATCAGGGAATCCCTGAGTTACTTTCCGAAGATTGACTCCCACAAGGAACTTGACTCCTCCCCAGCTCTGTAGTTATTGTACGCTTTTTCCATCGGCGACTCTTTTCCGGAATCTTTTGCAGCTTCTAATTCTGCTGCTTTGTCCGAAGATTCGGTATCTCCCACCAAACTCACCCCCTTTCAATAATGAGTATTGAATTGCTCCGCTTCTTGGGATATCGGGAACGGGATGCAATCTGCAAAATTAGTACTCATCTCTGGCTTGCTGTCTTCTATTCTTATAATCTCCTTTTGACTTTA
>ERZ1292623.4418-Hain-H51-01um-R1-4418-length-11522-cov-29_pt1 | contig 11522 bp, 6 predicted proteins | sample MGYA00564398_ERZ1292623 | MGnify/ENA primary metagenome ERZ1292623 (study PRJEB36523, sample SAMEA6512633) | groundwater metagenome | collected 2019-01-07 | study: AquaDiva: Metagenomics assemblies of 32 groundwater samples | reverse complement strand
GAAGAAGTGGCGCGCGTGGTTCCTCGCCTCGCTTGGAGTTTCTGTTGTTGTTTCTGCATACGCGCTTCTTCAGCTTGCCGGCTCGCTCGCGATACATCAAGGTTCTACGCGCATTGACGCGTCGCTCGGCAATTCCACCTATCTCGCGATTTATCTCCTCTTTAGTGTATTCGTCGCGCTGTGGCTCGCGCTCACTGAGAAGTATTCGTGGCTTAAGTGGTCGCTCATCGCGCTCGCCGTGCTCGAGACGGTGCTTCTCTTCTTTACCGAGACGCGCGGAACGATTATAGGATTTACCGCGGCTCTCGCGCTCGCGGCGCTTCTTACGATGTTTACGGCGGGACAGCGCGCTCGCCGTATCGCGGCGTTTGCACTCACCGGTATCCTGATTCTCATAGGGACTTTTTATCTCGCACGCAATTCTGATTTCATACAAAACAATCACACGCTTCAGCGTATTGCCTCCATCTCGCTCAATGACGGTCAGACGCGTTTCACTATTTGGAGTATGGCGTTCAAAGGAGTTCTGGAGCGTCCTCTCACCGGCTGGGGGCAAGAGGGCTTCAATCACGTCTTCAATAAATACTACGACCCGTCTCTCTATGCGCAGGAACCGTGGTTCGATCGAGCGCATAATGCTTTCATTGATTGGCTCACCGCCGGCGGCATACCCGCGTTCCTGCTGTACCTCTCACTCTTTGGTTCCGCTCTGGTGTTGCTCTGGAAGAGTTCAGAGCTCTCACGCCCCGAGCGCATCGCACTCACGGCCGCGCTTGTCGGCTACGCCATTCACAATCTATTCGTCTTTGACAATCTCTACTCCTACATATATTTCTTTGCGGTGCTTGCGCTCATCGACTCGCAGGTCTCTCGGCCGATTGAGCGGCTTGAGCGCGCGCCCACACTCTCCGCCGCAGACGGCGCGACCTATGCGCTCCCGATTGCCACTGTCGCCCTAATTGCGATTATTTGGTTTGTAAACGGTACCGGAATGCAGGCGGCGTCAAAACTTATTATCGCCCTATCGCCTTCGGCTGACGGCCTTTCAAAAAACCTCGCCGTTTTTGAGGATCTCGCCGCTCATCCGGCCTTTGCCGCGCAGGAGATACGCGAACAGATGGTCTCTTTTGCAGCGTCGGTCGTGCGGAGCGCGCAAGCGACCGCCGTAGAGAAGCAGCAGGCGGTCTCGCTCGCGATCAACGAAATGCAAAAACAAGTCGCCGCATACCCGTTTGATGCGCGTGAGCGGCTCCAGCTCGCCTACGCGTATCGCACTGCCGGAGACGGCGCTGCTGCGCTCAAGGAAATTCAGGCAGCCGCGATTCTCTCGCCGAAGAAGGAGGGAATCTGGATTGAAGCGGGTGCGACCGAATGGGATTTGGGCAATGTGAAAGCGGCGCAGGCGGATTTTAATACCGCATACGCGCTCGGCCCGCAATTCCTTGATCTCGCCGCGTATGCCGCCGCCGGTGACATCGCCGCGGGCGACATCGCCGCCGCCGACAAGGTCTTGATTGGTGCGTACGGTACGACAAGCGTGGACAGCGATATTCTCGCCGTCGCGTATTATCACGCCAAAAATTGGCCGCGCCTTATAACTATGTGGAAGCTCCGTGCGGACAAGCCCGGTGCGAGTGTCGAGACATGGTTCGGACTTGCTTCCGCTTACTACGCGGCAGGCGATAAGGCGAATGCCATCGCCTCGATTACTACAGCAGTCAAGTTATTCCCGGATGCAGCTTCCGCCGGCTCTGCCGCCATTAAACAAATAGAAGGAAAATGAATCTTCAGGAACACGTCCCGCTCGCGCCCCTCACGACACTCGGCGTGGGCGGGACGGCGCGTTTTTTTATAGAGGCGCACACCGAAAAAGATATTGAGGATGCCATAGCGTTTGCACGGCAACATACTCTTCCACTATTCACGTTCGGCGGGGGGAGTAACATACTCGTGCCGGATGCCGGTATCGAAGGCGTCGTATTGAAGATGACTCTCCGAGATATAAAAATGGAAGAAGAGGGCGAAAGTATATTGCTCGACGCGGGCGCCGGTGCTCCCTGGGAAGAGGTTGTTGATAAAGCAGGTACGCACGGCATCTTCGGCATCGAGAATCTTGCGGGTATTCCGGGCTTCGTGGGAGGTGCGGCAGTACAGAACATCGGTGCCTACGGCGCAGAGCTCTCTGACGTATTTGAATACGCCGACAGTATCGATAGTACAACCGGTGTGAAGAGGCGCATGACGCGGATCGATGCCGCGTTCGCTTATCGGACAAGTATGTTCAAAAAACAGCGCGAGCTTGTCATCACGCGCGTTGCATTGCGCCTCGCGAAGCGTGCAGTACCGAACATCGCGTACGCCGATCTCGATCGTGCGAGCGCGGAAGGCACGCCACTCTCAACACCAGTCGAAATCGCTCGTGCGGTACGCTCCATCCGCGCCTCGAAGTTTCCAAGGAGCGTTCTCGAGGGTACCGCCGGCTCATTCTTCAAGAATCCAGTCGTCTCTAATGAGAAAGCGGCGGAGCTCGCACGTGCATTTCCCGGCATTCCGATATTTCCGGTCGTGAATGGGTCTGTGTCCGCCGGAGGCGGATCTGCCTCTGGCAGAAAGCTGTCGCTCGCGTGGCTTCTCGACCACGCGCTTTCCCTCAAAGGATTTTCGCGCGGTCAGGTGCGGTTGTATGAAAAGCAACCGCTCGTTATTGTGACGCGTGCCGGAGCGCGGGCGGCAGACGTCGACGCGCTCGCGCATGAAGTCGCTGAACGCGTCCTCAAAGCGACGGGCATCGCAATTGAACGTGAAGTAGAAACATTCGGGAAATAATTTTTTTAAAAGTTATCCACACTTCATAATTTTTTGCCACACAAAAAATTATTTACGCGCGATAATGACACATAGGAACGTTTGTGCATGGAAGTCTGACTTCAATTCAGATTTCTAGAAGTCAGACTTCTGTGCACGGACGGGTCGACATATCAGCTACTACTTATAATTTGCAACCACCATGGCAAAAAAGCGTAAAGCCGCGAAGAAGACGACAAAGAAACGCAAGGCCGCAAAGCGCCGAAGATAGTTCGGCAAAAGAAAAATCCCGCTTACAGCGGGGTTTTTCTTTTACTGATATAATGCAGCTAATGCTTGGGCTTTCCCGTTTCTTTTCAAAGAATCAATCCGCGGCCTTTTTAAAGGCCGCGGCGCCGCAGGTGGCCGCAGTAAATAAATTTTCTGAAGAGCTTAAGGAGCTTTCCGACGACTCCGTGCGCGCGCGGTTGCTTGAGGTACGCGCGCGTGCACAAGAGGCGGGAGCGACGCCCGACTCTGATCTCCCGCTCGTGTTCGCACTCGTGCGCGAAGCGTCTCGCCGTACGCTTCGCCAGCCACATTTCGATGTGCAGATAGCAGGCGGTCTCGCGCTTGCCGAAGGCAAAATCGCCGAGATGCGCACGGGCGAGGGTAAAACGCTCGTTGCGACGCTTCCCGCAACTTTTCATGCGCTTTCCGGCAAAGGCGTGCAGGTCGTCACTGTCAACGATTATCTCGCCCGTCGCGACGGCGCCTGGATGGGACAGGTGTATCACTATCTCGGTCTCACGCTTGGTGTCGTGACGAGCACGGGTGCGTACCGTTATGACCCGTCACATGTCGCGAAGGAGGAAGCAAAAGAATTAGACAGCGAACGCGATGCCGAAGGTTCTTTTAAAGTGTTCTATGACTACCTGCATCCCGTGGATAAGCGCGAAGCGTATGCGGCAGACATTACCTATGTAACCAACAACGAACTCGGTTTCGATTATCTGCGTGATAACACCGCGTACACCGCGGGACAAATTGTACAGCGCGGCTATCACTACGCGATTATTGACGAAGTGGATTCCATTTTGATAGACGAGGCACGCACACCGCTTATTATCTCGGGGCCCGCAGGCGATTCCCAGATGCTCTACGAGCGTTTCGCGACTATCGTTCAAGACATGCAGGAGGGCGCTGACTATACGATTGATGAGAAACAAAAGGCGATTCAACTTACTGAAGCGGGCATGCATACGGCTGAAGCAGCGCTCGGTCTCGAGAATCTCTACACCGAGGGCGGGATGAAGTATGCGCATCATCTTGAAACGGCCGTACGCGCGAAAGCGCTCTTTCATAAGGATAAAGAATATATTGTTCGCGACAACGAGGTAATCATTGTGGATGAATTCACGGGAAGATTGCAGCCCGGCCGTCGTTGGTCAGAGGGCTTGCATCAAGCGATTGAAGCCAAGGAAGGTGTACGGGTGCAGGAGGAGACGCGTACCTACGCGACGGTAACGTTCCAAAATCTCTTTCGTATGTACGAACGGCTCGCGGGCATGACGGGCACTGCATTGTCTTCTGAAGAAGAGTTTTATACGGTCTATAAGCTCGAGGTTGTGGCGGTGCCGACCAATAAGCCGGTGACGCGCAAAGATTATGACGACCTCATCTTCCAGAGTAGCGCGGGGAAGTATCGCGCCGTCGCGCACGCAATAAAGGAACGGCACCTGAAGGGACAGCCGGTTCTCGTCGGAACAGTCTCTATTGAGGACAATGAGACGGTCAGCACGTATCTCACGGACGAAGGCGTGCCGCACGAGATGTTGAATGCGAAGAATCACGAACGCGAAGGCGAGATTATCGCCGAGGCGGGGAAAGAGGGACGGGTAACGGTCGCAACGAATCTCGCCGGACGCGGTGTGGACATTAAGCTCGGTGGCGCGCTCGCGACGAGCGAGGCGCGCGCCGCGGTCGTGGCGTCGGGCGGTCTCGTTGTCATCGGCACCGAGCGGCACGACGCGCGCCGCATCGACAATCAGCTACGCGGCCGTTCGGGCCGCCAGGGCGATCCCGGTGAGACGCGTTTTTATGTTTCTCTTGAGGATAAGCTTATGCGCGTCTTTGCCGCCGAGACCTTAAAGAAGGTGATGGGTCGCTTCGGTATCCCCGAGGATGAACCCATTGAGAGTGCGATGATTACCCGATCTCTGGAGACCGCACAGGGGCGCATAGAGGGATTCAACTTTGACTCGCGTAAGCAGGTGCTCGCGTATGACAACGTGATGAATACACAACGCCTCGCGATCTACGCTCGCCGCCGCGCCGCGCTCAAAGGGAGCGACGCGGAAGTCGAGGATCTTATTCGCGCGCTCATCGGGGCTTCCGAAGGGGAGTTAGGTGAGGCGGCTCGAGCAACTCTTGAGGCGAAGAAAATCGAGCTCGGCGATGCATTCGCCCCGCATCTGCGCCGGCTCCTGTTGCAGGTCATCGATACATTCTGGCTTGAACACCTTGAAACCATGGACTATTTGCGCCGCTCGGTGTCGCTTCGAGCATACGGCCAGAGAGACCCGCTCATTGAATATCGACGCGAGGGGCTCCAACGCTTCCGACAACTTGAAGAGAACATCAGAGCGGCGGTTGCTGAATCAGTGCCGCGTATCCAACCTGTCGACGACGCTCGTATTCGTGCGGAAGAGGCGAAGATCCGCGCCGCGCTCGCCGTTGCAGGAAAGGAAAACGGTAGTGCCCCGACTCCTCTGGTGAAAGCTGCTGGATACGGCCGCAACGATTTCGTTACCATCAAGAAGGGCGACGCGACCCAGACGCTCAAGTTTAAAAAAGCCGAACCGCTTCTGGCAGAAGGATGGGAAATCATAAACAAAAACTAATATGGCATTTGTTGATGAAGCGAAGATATATGCGGCTGCAGGAAAGGGAGGTGACGGTGTCATTCGATGGTTGCGTACCAAGGAGACCGCGCGCGGCGGGCCTTCCGGCGGCGACGGTGGGAGAGGCGGCGATGTCGTTCTCGTCGGCGTGCGCGACTTGGCGGCACTTGCGCACTATCGCTACGAGAAAAAATTTCATGCGGAAGACGGCGAAGCGGGCAAGGGAGAATTAAAACATGGAGCGAATGGCGCAGATGTTTTACTTAAGGTGCCGGTCGGCACGCTTGCGCGCATTATAGAGACGGGCGAGGAGTATGAGATTACCAAAGAGGACGAACGCATCGTCCTTTTCCGAGGGGGGAGGGGAGGACTCGGCAATGCTCGCTTCAAGAGCTCTACGAATCAGAACCCGTTCCAACAAACGGTTGGCAAGGAGAGTAAGGGTGGGGATATCGAACTCACACTCAAGATTATCGCGGACGCGGGACTCATTGGGCTCCCGAATGCGGGGAAGTCCTCGCTCCTTAATGCACTCACGCGAGCCAAGTCGAAGGTAGGCGCATATCCCTTCACGACGCTCGGGCCAAACCTCGGAGACTTTTATGGAAGTATTCTCGCCGATATACCCGGCCTTATCGAAGGCGCCTCGTCCGGACGAGGTTTAGGTATAAAATTTCTTAAACACGTCGAGAGAACAGGAATTCTCGTACATCTCGTCTCGGCAGACCAAGATGACCCTCTCGCGGCGTACGGGGAGGTGCGTAAAGAGATAGAGTTATTCGGACACGGCCTCGCCGAGAAGCGCGAGATTATCATCTTGTCTAAAATAGACCTCATTTCGCCCGAAGTGTGCGAAATAAAGATCAATCTGCTTGCTCGAGAGACTGGTAGGGAAGTGCTTTCAGTATCGGTTGAAGACCCTACAGTCCTGAAAAAGTTCTCAAACCAGCTTTCAAACATCCTCAAAAAACGGTAGTCTGTGGCTATGTATCTCCCTACCATCGGTCTCGAGATCCATGCGGAGCTTACAACGCGAACCAAGATGTTCTGCGAGTCCGCGAATGATCCCGACGAGACGAAGCCAAACGTGAACGTATGTCCGGTCTGCATGGCGCATCCGGGCACATTGCCGGTCATCAATCGCGAAGCAGTGCGACACATCCTGCGCATCGGCACCGCGATTAAGGGCACACTTGCCGACTTCAGCGAATTCGATCGTAAGAGTTATTTCTATCCGGATATTCCGAAGGGCTATCAGATTAGCCAATATATGCATCCGCTTGTAACGGGCGGAGAGCTCTTGGGCGTCGCGATCACGCGTGTACATCTTGAAGAGGACACTGCGCGTTCAATACATACAACAGGGAAGTCTCTCGTTGATTTCAATCGTGCGGGCATTCCGCTCATGGAGCTCGTCACCGAGCCAGTGATAGAAGATGCAGAGACGGCAGGACGTTTTGCGCGCGAGCTGCAGCTTCTCCTCCGCACGCTTGGCGCGAGTGAAGCGAATCTCGAGAAGGGCGAGATGCGCATAGAAGCCAACGTGTCGGTGTCGAAGTCTGACTTCAAATCCGAATTCCCAGAAGTCAGACTTCTTGGCACGAAGGTGGAGGTAAAAAATCTGAATTCATTCCGCTCTGTTGAACGTGCCATTGCATTCGAGACAGAGCGTCAGATCGCGCTTATTGAGGGGGGCGGGAAGGTGGTACAAGAGACGCGAGGGTGGGACGAGGAAAAACAAGTCACCTTCCACCAGCGTTTCAAGGAGGAAAGTGCTGACTATCGCTACTTCCCGGAGCCGGATCTCCCAAAACTCTTTCTCTCGGAGATTCCCGAGTTTTATCCGGAAACCATACGCGCATCATTGCCGGAACTACCGTGGAAAAAACGAAATCGCTTGCGTAAAGAGTACAAACTGAAAGAAGAGGCGGCGGAGCTTTTTGTGCAGAACGTTGAACTCGGAACGTTTTTTGAAAAAGTTGTGTCCGGCAGAACTCCCGATTTCGCAAGACTTGCCGCAAATTACATTACGTCAGACCTACTGTCGCTTATGAAAAGTGATATGCCCGGTAATCTGCCGAGTGCTCAAGATTTCCGCGCACTTGTCGAGATGGCAATGTCCGGCAAGCTTTCTTCGCGCGGGGCTAAAGATACGCTCGCGTTAATGTACGGTCATACCGAAGGAGGAGATCCCGAAACAATCGCAAAGGAGCATAACCTCATCCAGATTCATGACTCGGCGACTTTGAATACGGCTGTCGATACCGTGCTCATCCGGGAGGAGAAAGCGGTCCTGGAGTATAAGAGCGGCAAGCTCTCTGCGCTTCAGTACCTTATCGGGAAGGCGATGCAGGAAAGTCGGGGAGCAGGAAACCCCGAAAGTCTGCGCAAGCTTATTGAAGTCAGACTTCAGGAATTGAATTAGAAGTCTGACTTTCGGTTGGGCTGTGCACAACTCTTCCATACCAGCCGAGATATGGTTATACTGTTTATATGGATGAGATTCTTATAGGGGAAAAGAAATATGTATCGTCAAAGCAAGCCGCAAAGGTAACCGGTTATGCAAAAGATTATATCGGACAGCTCTGTCGCGAGGGGCGGGTGCCGGCACGGCTCGTCGGCCGTAGTTGGTATGTTCTCGAGACGGCCATTCATGATCACCGTTTTGGTGATCAAAAAATAGAACAAGAAGTAAAAATTGCACCTCCCGCATCGGGAGTCCCGACAACCTGGGAATCTCCACGCTATGAAGCGTCTTCAGCAGAAGTCCTTCCTTCCTTAAGCCGTCTACAAGATACTAAAGTGCCACAACATCTACTACAGGACTCCTGGCGGGCATGGTTTGATCGTATTGCAGATACCGAACCGGTCACTCTCGCTAAGGGGCCTGAAATAGAGAAAATAGAGGAAGAAGAGGTAAATATACCTATCCATGCTGTATATGGGCAGCCCCCGGAAGAGCTCCTACCACACCGTCACCTAGAGGCCGAACCCCAAAGTAATGTAGAAGAAGCACGAACAGAAAAAGGGAATAGAGGAACAATGAGAATAATTCGAGTGTCCGGAGCATTGCTCGCGGTGCTGATAGCGACTCTCGCGGTTATCAATACCGGATATTTTGATGAATATATAGCATCGGATAGCCAAGTCGGTATAATTGCAGGAGTTACTTTATATAATAAATAGTATATCTACTTATTTTCTTGTCTCGGTTATACAAGATTACTTTTTAAAGTATTTCAGTGTGTTTTTAAATATACAAATATACATCATATATCTTACTAATCACAAGCATCCTTTCCACATTCTTTTCAAAATTTGAATCTTTATGCGCTGTGATAGTAATATTTTTTACCTGTGAAAAATAGAATGTTTGTGCGCGTCTATAGATAGTTCGGTGCACATGTATAACATAAATAGAGTAAAATTTCTTCATCCTAATCCGGAATAACTAGGATTATATTATATAGTTCGTATATCAGGATTAAGTTATACCTGTTTAAGGTATTGCTCGTTATCTATGTAATTTGATGAGCTTATTTTCTTTAAAAACACAATGTTGTTGTTTTTATATCTTTGAAATATGCCTTCTAAAGCCGATTGGAGAGGAAATTCTCTAAAATTGGACACCGGATACCCAATTTTTTATGAAAATCCTTGTATTTAATCATGGGTAGCTAGGTCGCTATTGGTGCACATGTGCGAGAGCATTCATTATCCACACAATTCTTCTAGGTCTCTGTAGGAGATGCCGAAATAATAAGTTATTATTTAGTTAATTCGGCTATCCGACATGGATTCTATTCTTGAAAAAAAGTTCATAACAACAAAAGATGCTGGAGAACTATTTGGATACACTTCGGATTATCTCGCGCGCCTTGCTCGTTCAGGAAAAATTGTCGGCAGAAGGATTGGGCATAGCTGGCTCATCGATAGAGAATCACTCACCCATTTCTTAGACCAGCAAGGGGATCGCAAGATTGATTACACGCGCTCGCTCGCGCTCGCTCGCGAAGCGGAATATCGCGCGCATCATTCTTTTCTCAATCGGGCTACGGAAGCTTTGACAAAAACGCCCCCGATTCCACAATTTGGCATAGCGAAGAATCCGTTGCGCTCCAATGTTTTCGCGCTCTCTGTCGCGACGTTGATCATTGTTTCTGCGGCGCTCGTGGCGCAAACCGCGGTTATTCCACAGCTCGCAGAAAGGACAGGGTCGCTCGCGCGCGAAATTTCTTCCGGACTCAACACAACATTCGGCGATATTCCGCCACATATTATTGCGGCACGCGGCGAGACGCGTAGTTCGCTCTCATCCGCGCGCACAGCATTGCCGCTTTTCACAGAGTTTGATTTCTCCTTCGCGCGAATGCCTTCCTTTTTTGAAAATGTTCCGACGCATTCTTCCGCCGCACGGACGGCACTTTCCAAAAACACATTACTCGCCGCTTACACATTTCTTACTACGCAGTCATTCCCAGATTTCATTAATCGAATGAATCTCGCGTTCGGTATGGCGATTATCAACGCAACGCACGCCGCGATACGCACTGACACCATGATCGCGTACGGTCTCGCAGAAGCCGCTCCTAGAAGCGCGCGCGCCACGGTTGCATTTATCGGCAGTGTGGGCGACGCGCTCGCTGGCGCCACCGCCCGCGTACCCGCGCTCGCCACCGCGCTCTATCTGCGCGCGACGAGCGCGCCGGCGACACTCGCACCGAACATCGCACGCGCGGTTTTTGACGCGGAATATGCAACTGCCGCCCGCTTCGTTGCATTCACCGACGCCGTCACCACGCAGTATCTCGCGCTCATCAATGGCACAGGCAATCTCGCATACGAAGGTGTGTCGGGTACTCGCTCGCTCGCACTCGCCCTGCGTAGCCTTGGCGAAGCGGGGCCCGCCGCTCTCGAAGACGCGTATCTCGGCGCGCTCGGTAAAATCGCACTTGCCCTTCGTAGCCTAAAAGGCGAAGTAGGGCTCGCCACCGCGCTCGCGGGACTTTCTACGGGCGAACAAGCGGCACTCTTTACCTATCAAACGATTCATGGCTTTTTCGATTCTACAACCAGAGCGCTCGCAGGCCTTTTTGGAACGACTTCAAATATCACGATCGTATCAAATCCGCCGTCAATCGTCCTGCCCTTCGCCACTTCGACGATGCCAGTCAGTGCACCGCGACCCACCACCCCTCCCGCCATTTCCGCGCGCGCACCAAGCATCACAGTCACGAACTATCCGACCTACACAACCATAGTGAAGGGCATCTCCGAGGATTTCATGAATCAATCACTCGCGTCACTGCGCACCAATATCCTTGCGACCGTCGCGGGCATGGTCCAGCCGGTCGCCGCGCAGACCGTGACGAACGCTACAACAATTCAGCAGGTGAACATGATTCAGGATCTCTCGAATCTCATCGTCCGCAATGGCGACTTCCGCGGCGGGACATTCGATAATGGCATCAGAGTTTCGGCAACCACCGGCAACTTCACTACTCTTACCGGCGGCTCAACCTCTGGCACATCGGGTACTTTCTCTGGTAATCTCACCGCCGCTACCTTAGGTGTCGGCACTACCTCACCCTCTGACACCTTCGCACTCAACGGCCCCGCGTATTTCGCGCAAGTCTCCTCGCCTTCTGTTACCACCAATCGTCTCTACAACACAGACGGATTGCTTTACTTTAATGGTACTCAACTCGGCGCGGGCGGCGGGGGAAGCGGTACCGTTGGCCTAGGATCTGCCGGCTATATTCCATACTATGCTTCTGCCACGACTACCCTTACCGCCACCTCCTCGCTCTTTATCTCCACTACAGGCAACGTCGG
>ERZ1292623.4417-Hain-H51-01um-R1-4417-length-11523-cov-3_pt1 | contig 11523 bp, 11 predicted proteins | sample MGYA00564398_ERZ1292623 | MGnify/ENA primary metagenome ERZ1292623 (study PRJEB36523, sample SAMEA6512633) | groundwater metagenome | collected 2019-01-07 | study: AquaDiva: Metagenomics assemblies of 32 groundwater samples | reverse complement strand
ATCCATTCACGATTAAGGTGCAGGAGCTTTGTCTCATCAAATTGAGCACCGGAATGCTGTACCCGCTCAAGGGTGAATGCCTCGATGAGCTCCGTGGGGGTAAACATTTCTTGATCTCCTCCCGGGTTCCATCCAAGAAGTGCCAGGAAGTTAAGGAGGGCTTCGGGCAGATACCCTTCGCGTTTGTAGTCAAGTACGTCCTTGGCACCGTCTCGCTTTGAGAGTTTCTTAGTTCCGCTTTCTCCCAATATGGGAGGCAGGGTTGCAAAGATTGGAGGAGCTTGATCAAGCGCCTCGTATAGAGCCAGAAACTTCGGTGTTGAAGAGACAAACTCCTGTCCCCGCATCACGTGCGTTATTTCCATCTCGATATCATCCACCACATGCGCAAAGTTGTATGTTGGAAATCCGTCACCCTTAATCAATATGAAATCATCAAGTGCCTCCTCTCCTGCTGAGAGCTCTCCAAGAACTGCATCCTGCCAACTGTATCGGGCAATGCGGGGGGTACGAAATCGAAGTGGTGTGGAGCCGTCCCACTCACTAACTGTTTCTGGTCGGTGGTCGCGGAATAGAAAGGGACGCTTCTCAGTTTCAGCAGCAGTACGAAACTCCGCTACCTGTTCCTCGGTATAGGGATCCGGGTATGCAAACCCTGAAGCCATAAGTTGCAGAGCGTATTTTTTATAAAGCGCTAACCGCTCGGACTGTACGTAGGGAGCATGGGGGCCACCTACATCCGTACTCTCATCCCACTCAATACCGAGCCAACGCAGAGACTCCATAATGTGTCCAATAGCACCCTCCACCTCTCGCTCCTTATCGGTGTCCTCGATACGCAAAACAAACTGTCCCCCATGCTTGCGGGCAAAAAGCCACGCGTAGAGTGCGGTGCGGGCGCTTCCTACGTGCAGGAAGCCAGTTGGACTTGGAGCAAATCTTGTGCGGACACTCATACCACAGGGGCGCTCGATTTAGGCTCGTGCGAAAGGCCAATACGAATAATTTCCTCAGCAAGAAGGTTTGCTGCCTCAGGGTTAGAGAACCCTGCAGCATGCGCAGCCATTGTCTGCGTGGCAACAGGGTCCGTGGTAATCCGGCGAATTTCACTTGCAAGCACATGCGGGGTGAGGTTCCCTTCCTCGAGTACCTCTGCCGCTCCGGTGTGCGCATACGCATACGCGTTCGTGCGTTGGTCGTGACTCACCGCTTCTGGAATTGGAATAAGGATGGCTGGCTTTCCCCAGAGCGAAATCTCTGAGATAGAGGTAGCTCCCGCTCGAGACACTACGAGGTCGCAACTAGCGGCAGCAGCCCGCAGCTCGTCTGCACTTAAGTATGCGAGAGGGTGATAGCGCGAGCTATAGGGGCTCGTTGCCAAGACCACATGACTTCTCTCCTTCACACTCTCGATATGCACCTTCCCCGTTTGGTGAATAACCTGTGCGCCCGCGAGAATATCCGGAAGCGCATCGAGCAGGGTCTCGTTGATACGCAAAGACCCGGAGGATCCTCCAAGAATAAGTACTGTTGGTACATCGGGCTCAAGAGCGAAGTGAGCCACTCCCTCTTCCTTGCTTGGCAGGGTGCGCAGGAGCTTGCGGATAGGAATACCCACATGCGCTATCTTGGCTCGTACCTTCACGGGGAAGAACGGAATAGAACTTTCGTATGCAATAGCGATACGAGTCGCAAAGCGAGAGGCCATGATGTTGGCTCTGCCGGGCTTTGCATCTGACTCGTGGATGATAACGGGAATGCGCAGAAACTTAGCGGCTAGTACCACCGGCACACTCGCATAGCTTCCCTTTGATATAACCACATCCGGATATAGTCGAAACATCACCCCGAGCGCCACAAAGAATCCCTGAAGGGTAACAAAGGCATCAAGAATGTTTTGCAGAGAGAAATACCTGCGGAGCTTCCCCGCAGGGATACGAACAAAAGTAAGGTTCGTAGCAAAAAGGGTCTGCTCGTCGCTTGGCTTGTCTGCCAAGTAATAGAGCTTTGGGGCAACCAATCTACGCTCCGCAACGATGTCCTGGAGTGCCTCTGCTATGGCAATGAGCGGATAGAAGTGTCCGCCGCCAGCTCCGGTAAATACAACTTTCATAGCCAAATATGCAGGCAGTATACTACGAAACCTTCCGCTTCGGGCGATGCGCTGCAATATTTAAAATAATCCCAACAGAAGCTAGAGCAGACAAAAGCGCCGTACCTCCATGGGAGACAAACGGTAGCGGCAGGCCTGTGAGGGGCATGATGCCAAGCATGGCGCCAATATTCATAAATGCGGAGACGGTAATAAGAAGGGTGAGACCCGTAGCGGCAAGAGAGCCAAATGAAGTGGCCGCTCCCGCAGCAATAGCAAACCCACGCGCTGCAAAGCCGGTGAAGAGAAGCACCAAGATAACGGTACCAAGAAATCCAAACTCCTCCCCATACACCGCAAACACAGAGTCTCCCACGGGCTCGGGCAGATAGTTAAACTTCTGCACACTCTGTCCAAACCCGCGACCCATAATGCCTCCTGAACCAATGGCAATCAGAGACTGTTGGATCTGATAGCCACTCGAGAGTGAATTATTCTCCGGGTGGATAAACGTCTCCACGCGGTGCATGAGATAGGGGCGTGTTGCAACAAGTGCTCCTGCTCCAAGCACCGCAATGGCAATGAGTATCGCAAAGTCCCGCAGGGGAGCTCCCGCCACGAAGTAGAGGGCGGTTGCAGTGAAGCCAATGACGAGCGTGGTGGAGGTGTTTGGCTGCGCAAGTAGCAGCAGTGCCGGTATTCCCACAATCACCCCAAACCCAAGCAAGCCATACCGCATCTCACCAATCTTAGTTCGCATCTTTGCCAGATAGAGCGAGAGCATAAGAATGGTGGCAATCTTTAGGAACTCTGCCGGCTGTACCGTGAGGGGACCCACGGCTATCCAACGACTCGCACCATTTGCGTGGTGTCCAATACCCGGAACAAACACCAGTGCCGTGGCAATGAGTGCCAACACATAGACGGGAAGAATTCCCTTCTCAATCCAGGCAGGCGGCGAGAAGCGCAGGAAGATGAGTGCAACAAGTCCGGGGATTAATCCGAGCATTAGTTGCGTGAGGGCAATGTGTCCGATAGAGGAATTCTCGCGTGCAAGGAGCCCCAAAGCTGCCGAGAGAAAGACACTGGTGCCCCCCACCACGAGGATGGCCACAATGAGAGCAAAGATGCGATCGCCGAGGAGTTTGGAGGACATGGATAGATGTATTCTAACCCACACCAGGTGCCTGAGTCTGGCAGTGTTGGATGATACGAGACCACTACGGAGGGCTTGACTTATCAAGGCACAGATGCTCTAATAATTAGGAGTTCCTTTCGTAAATTCTGAGGAGAAAACGAGATGTTGAAGTACACCCTGCTGGCAACGGCCATGATACTGTCCGCTTGCGGTGCGAACCCCCCGCTAACACCGGATGATCGGAAGGAGATGGAAGTGGATGTTGCCTGCAACGGCGCCGGCTACACTGCTCTCACTGCGACCAGGAACAAGCTCGACGCCTTTTTCCCAGTCAAGCATATGGGTAAGGGGGGGCACACATCCTATCCACGGCTGCCCTATGAGAGGCTGCAGGAAATGGAGCGTGCGCTCGCCAGTATCGAAGACTGGAACAACAAGCCCGGTACCGATTCCTGTGCGCACATCGCCTACAAATTCACCATCGCCGATGCTCGTGCCGAAATCAAGGCTGCTCGACTGCAGTTCCAAGAGGCGGACAAGCACGCCGCGTTGATCGAAAAGACGGAACGCCGCATTCCCGATCCACCGACGCACTAAGACGATCTCTAACCCAGCGGAAAACCCAGCTTTCACGCTGGGTTTTCTTTTGATGTACTGTCCAGATTAGAACTCCAATCTCCTACTTCAACAACGCCAACGCCAACCCAAAAATACCCGCAATGATAGTAATAACCCAGTACCGCATCGTCACCTTGTACGCAGGCCACCCAATCGCTTCAAAGTGATGATGAATGGGTGCAATGCGAAATAGCTTTCTCTTCAGAAACTTCTTTGAAAATACCTGCGCCATACTTGTCAGCACCGTAACGGTAAGCGGTAGCGCAATGATGGGAAGCACTGCAACGCCCACTCCCTCTCCAAGCACATCAGCCGAGAACGCGGTAACGGCAAGGGCAACCGTGAGGGCCATGGTACCCGTCTCCGATAAATAGAAGCGTGCGGGGGGAATGTTGAACCAGAGAAACGCAAACAAGGCTCCGGCAACGCTTGCGGCAAAAGCCGCAAGCGCTATTTGGTTTTGCGCAAACGCAATACCTGCATAGGTCATGAAAATAAAGGCAAACACTCCTCCTGCCAGCCCATCAATACCGTCTATAATCCCGCTCGCGTACAGCGCCAGCATCACCAGCATAAAGAACGGAATAAAGAACCACCCCAAGTGAAGAGCTCCAATGAAGGGAATACCCACCGCAGCTACCCCAAGCTTTGCATAGAACCACCAGCCAATGAATGTGGCGAGTACCGCCACCACACACAAGCGGTACCGAAGACTGAGTCCCCCTTTGCTCTTACTAATCTCGAGAAGATCATCAATGGCACCAAAGAAAGCTCCCACTATAAGCGCAAAGAGCGGAAGCCACGTCTGTCCACGATTTACAAATTCAAACTGCGCCACGGGTTCTCCTGCAATCATTCCCACCAAGGCAATACCAAGAGCGGTGAGTAATACCGAGCCCCACACCACAATTCCCCCCATGCGGGGTGTGGACACCTCCCGCTCATGATGAAGTGCATCAAAGAGCGGGGTACCCGCAGTGTCTCCAATTCCCTTCCCCTTTCCTCCCACCTTTTTCCATGCCTGATGCTTGTATAGATAGTGCGCCACAACAGGCGCTATCCCAATACCTATGATGAAGGAGACAACAGAAGGAATCAGTACTCGGGCAGCATCAAGAAGCATAGGTACTAGGGAGCAAGGTTCGCAAAGTGATTGCGAGTACGGGTTAACAGTTCATTCACGTCATTAAACCTTCCTTCGTGGGAGGACCCAAGCACCACAATTGCCACCGGGTGCCCAATGCCACTATCAAATACGATTGCCAGGTTGCCACCCGCTAAGTCGGTAAAGCCCGTCTTAGAGAGCAGCATGTTTGGCACATGCACCACGTCCTGGTTGGTGTTGGGAAGGGTGTGCACGGCTCCCGTATTAGAGCGCACACTCACTTCAGGCAAAGTGGTGGCAAGCGCTAGCTCAGGCGCAACGGAGAGCAGTGCTCCGGCAAGTTGCGCAACGTCATACGCTGAACCGTATCCACCTGAAAGGGTGGTGCTCACATCAAGACCTGTGCCGTTCACTGCGTACGTCTGCGGAAGTCCAATTGCCGCTGCGGCACTGGCGAGCAGACTTCTGCCAGACACCGCATTCTTTTGTGCAGCCGCTTCAGCAATGGCCTCAGCGGCGTCGTTTGAAGACGCTACAAGTGCAAGACGTGCTGCATCAGTGAACGTGAACACCTCCCCTTCCGAGAGACCACTCTCCCCCTCAGCGGCGAGTGCTGAAGGAGTGATCACCACGGAAGCATCCTTGTCCAAACTGGTGGCTCCTGCATAGGCGGTGAGGAGCTTGGTTAGAGAAGCAAGAGGAAGTTGTGCCTTATCATTCTTACTAAACAGTACTTCTTTGGTGGTGAGGTCATACACAATGGCTGCCTTCCCCTCCAGCGAAATTCCTTGGTACGTATCAACCACAGGAACAGCTACTTCTTCAGGAAGCACTGCCACGGGTGCACTTTTTTGCACCAGAAATGGAGAGACCAATGCAATAGCGCCAAGCAGAATTGAGCCCGCAATAATCACCCGCGCAGCTTGGCGTTCTTTGTTGCGCTTATCAAGCCTATCGATAAGGGTCTTTAGGTCGGGGTACTGTGCGGGTTTCATACGTCAGTGGTTGCAGCTTCAGCCGTAGCTAAGAGTGAACCAAGTTCACTATAGCGCGGTAGGTCTTCTGCTTTTGCAATGCCCAGATGCGCGAGCGCGTCTACCGTTGCCTTGAAGCGTGCGCGGCGCTTATCCGTTGCATCCTCCTCGCGCTCAATAAGACCACGAAGGAGAAGCACCCGAAGGGCAGCTCCTGAGTTCACTCCTCGTACCCAGTCTATCTCGCTTCGCAACGCTGAGCCTCGGTACAAAATAATAGCAAGAGTCTCAAGCGATGCCTTACCCAAATCCCTCGAGAGCTCACTCTCACGAAGGGTGCGAATAACTGGAGCAGCTTCTGGACTAGTGCGTAGCTCAATGGTGTCTCCTGTTTGTATCAAAGACAGTCCACGCCCAGACAAATCTGATTCAAGTTGCTGAACTGCACGCTTCAACAGGGACTCGTCTACCTTGAGAACCTCAAGGAGTTGCCTCACGTCCATAGAGCCGCCTTCGGCAAAGAGAAGCGCTTCAAGCGTTGCTGAAGGAGATAACGACATGCCTATAGGATACCGCAAAGGGGCGGTTGCTGGAACCCGGAATGTGGGGGTTAGTACCGCGGCACTCCTGTACTCGTATTGGTAATCCTGATGTCTGCAAAACTTTCGTGTTGCAGCGCCTCCACCGCCCCTTGCTTAACGAGCTCGAGCAGTGCCAAGAAGGACACAATCACCTCAACCCGCTCGCTCTGCGTTCCAGAGAATTCTTTAAAAGAAAGCGTCATTGCTTTCTGAACCCGTACTAAAAGCGTATCCATGATTTCTTCAATGGATACGAGCGCACGTACTCTCGCTTCCGGAAGTTTCTCCTCAGTCTTCTCTCGAGCCAGAAGTGCCGTCTCAAGTGCACCCGAGAGTGCTTCAAGGGTGAGATCCCGGGAAGGTGCAAAGAAGGGCTCCGGCACCTGCTCTCCCCGAGACACCATCACCGAGCGCCCAAACAGTCGAGAGAGTTCTCTGGCTTGCTCGCGCACGCGCTCATACTCCGCAAGGCGTTTCTTCAAATCATCCACGTCCTCCTCTTCTTCTCCCGAAAGCTCGAGTTCCGGAATAAGAGACCGAGACTTAATAAGCAGAAGGGTGGCAGCAATCCCAATAAACTGCGCTGCCTCTTCCATAGGGAATTCTCCCTGACCGCGTACAAATTGAATGTAGTCATCAGTGACGCTCGCGAGAGACACCTCGTTCACCGAGAGCTTGCGCTTCTCGATGAGATCAAGAATTAACTCGAAGGGTCCTTCGTATACGTCGGTACGAATGTGCAAACCAGTACTTCTATTTATGGTTTTCATTGTTCTATAAAAGCATACAACAACCGCACGGGTTCTCCTGCAGCTCCTTTGGCAAGTTCGTCTCCGGGAGCGCTCGTCATACGCGGAGCAGTATCAAGGTGCGCCCAGGGGCATTCAAGTTCCTTGGCAAACTGCCAAAGGAACATACCGCCGTTGGTAGCACCCGCATAGCGGCCAGCTGAGCCCGATACGCAGTTGGCAACATCAGCAAAGGTGCTCTTCACGGAGCTTTCGTATTCATCCCAAAGTGGAAGACGCCACAAATAATCTCCACTGGTTTCAGAAAGGGTAAGTAATTGCGCTGCAAGCTTCTCATCACGCGTTAAAAGTGCACTGGCATAGAGTCCGAGTGCAGACATGCTGCTTCCGGTTAGCGTTGCCACGTCTAGTACCACGGACGGCTTGAAACGCTTCGCATAGGTAAGTGCGTCAGCAAGTACCAACCTCCCTTCTGCGTCCGTATTAATGACCTCAATCGTTTTGCCTGAAAGAGACTTTAGAATGTCATGCGGGCGCAGTGCTCCACCTCCCGGCATGTTCTCCGCTGCAGGAATTAGTCCGATAACATGCTTCTTAGATTTCAGTCTCGCCGCCAATGCCACCGCATGAATAACACTCGCTGCTCCAGACATATCCATATGCATTTCATGGCCGTCTCCACTCTTTAAATTGATACCCCCTGAGTCAAAAGTGATGCCTTTTCCAGCAAGAACAATGGGTGCTCCTGTACCACCCTTGTATTCCATAATAGTGAAGGTGGGAGGGGTTTCAGACCCCTTACCAACCCCAAGAATTGCCCCCATACCGAGCTTTTGCATCTCAGGTACTCCCAATGTCCGCACCGAGACTGGAAGGCCTGTAACGGCAAATTTAGCCGCTTTCGCGAGGGTTTTAGGCGTCATATCACCTCCCGGTGTATTGGCCAGCGTTCGGCAGGCATTCACCTCTTCACCAATAGCAACACCTTTCTTAATTCCTGCCTGAAAAGCTTTGTTTGATCCTATGATACACACTTCCTCCACCTGTTTGAATCCTTCCTTTGGCTTGGTTTTGTATGCAGTGTATTCGTAGTTTGCCATCAACAGGTTCTGGGCAATGAGTGAAGCAAGCTCAGCTTCTTCCATCTTTAGAAAGGCAAATGCAGAAGCATCGAAAGAAATCTTCTTAACTCGTACACGCTTCGCGGCTTGCACGATACTTCGAATAAGAATAATGAAGGTTCGCTGCGATACCTCAGACCTCTTCCCGGTTCCAATCTCTAGATGCTCTGAAGTTCCCTCTCGTACAAGACGTGCAGTTCCTCTCACTTCTTCGGTGAAGCGAATGTGCGTGAATCCTTTTGTGCTCGCACCAAAAGAAAACTTCATAACTATTCTTCGTTTGAGGAGAGTAGCGTATCGATGCGATTCATATCGCGCGGGAATGCGGAAGCTTCCTTTACGTTCGCAAGCTCAAGCATTCGCCCGGTGAGGCGCTCAAGACCGGTTGAACAGCCTCCATGAGGCGGCATGCCGTACTTGAAGGCCTGCAGGTAGAAGGCAAACTTCTTCGGGTCCATTCCCCTGCTCTCGATACGCGATACCATTTCATCGTGATCGTGAATGCGTTGCGCACCACTGTTGATTTCAAGTCCGCGGAACAAGAGATCGAATCCGCGACTGAGTACGTCCCCATCAGCCATGGTGTAGAAAGCGCGGGACGCCACCGGGAACTTGGTGATGAACACAAAGTCGCAACCGTGTTCCTTCTTTGCCCACTCACAAATATTGCGCTCATGTTCGGGCTCCATATCGTCTGCAGGCTCCACACCAAGAATCTGGTGCGCTTCAGCAAGAGTAAGTACGGGGAACTTATCACCAAGAAGCGGCATGGAAGTACCAAGCCGAGGAAACACCTCTGCGTGCTTGTCTGCAACTGCCTGTACCGTGTCTCGAATAACCGTTTCAAGTACTGCCATCACTTCAGTCTCGTCTTTGATGAATCCCATCTCGAAGTCCATCTGGGTGAGCTCAGAGAGGTGGCGGGTGGTGGCGCTCTTCTCTGCACGGAAGATCTTGGCAATGGTGAATGCTCTCTCAAATGCTCCCACCATAATTTGCTTGTATAGCTGGGGACTGGTGGCGAGATATGCGGTGTGGTCGTTGTAGTACTCCACCTTGAATACCGCAGACCCACCCTCAGCGTCTCCACCCACAAGAGCAGGTGCTTGGAAATCCATGAAGCCCTGGCGAATTAAAGACTGCCGGTATGCCTCCACAATCGTAGCCTGCACGGCAAAGATGTCCCGGTCCCGTTCACTGCGGAGCGTATACGGACGATAGTCGAAGCGAGTGTCGAGGTTAAGATCCGTATCCTTATCAAAGGGCAGTTCAGCTGCTTTGGAAAGTATCTGAATATCCGTAATCTCAAGCTCAATATTCCCGTTTACCTTTCCCTCCTGCACGTTCTTCTCCGGGCGCTGGTTCACTATTCCCGTGACAGTTACCACATATTCATTGCGTACCTCCTTTGCGGTCTCGAGCGCGGGAGAGTTTGGCAAGGCAACTCCCTGTACCATTCCGGAGCGGTCTCTGAAATCAAAGAAGACCATTTTTCCCTGATCCCGGCGCACGTCCACAAACCCGCTTAGTGATACCGTCTCCCCAGTATGTGCTCCCAAGTCAGCTATTAGCGTGCGTTCCATATAGCTCTAAAATACCATAAAAGTTGACGCCCCGGAGTTTTTTGCTCCGGGGCGCGACGAAGGGTCTACTTCTGGATATGGGGCGTGCTGCAGAGCAACCCGCTCAGCGTAGCCGAAGTGATACGCCTCAGTTCATGTGGGGCGCCCTCTCTTTTCCGGAAAAAGCAGTGCGGGGTTTCGGACAGCATGTGCCCAAAGTACCGATGGCCCATTTCCTCTACGTGCCCCGAAGGCAAATACACCACATCAGGTTTTACCGTATTATAGAGAATTCGGTACGCGCCGTGGGACGTCGGCTTTGACGCATACCACGATATCGCGTCACCAAACGCTTCGCACAAAGCGTCAACTTCCCAGGGACTCAGGTCCCGGTACGACGCACCATAGATAAGAACCTTTTTTCCCATAATTCTCTCCCTTCTTTGCACAGGAACACGTCAGTGGCAGTATGCCACAACTTAACTCAAACGCAATTACCGCACCCCCACTGCCTTTCGTACTAGCTTCATCCTTTCCTCTGCCTTCTTCTGTGCCTGCTTTCCTCCTCGTTCAAGTAATGCGGCTACTTTCTTTGGACTCTTTGCAAGTTCTTCATACCGAGTGCGCATGGGAGCAATAAAGGCATCCAAATCCTCCACCAGTGCATCCTTCAGTACCTTGTATTTGCCCCGGTGTTCCTCATACAGCGGTGCGAGCCTCTCCGGGCTCTTTATTAGCTTGTGTATGGCATACACGTTCGTTGGTACGTCTCCATCTGAGTCCGTAACAATACCCTTCACTTTTTCCTCGATAACTGCTCGGGAGGCAAAGAGTGGAATAGTATTCCCATAGCTCTTGCTCATCTTCTGCCCGTCTATGCCGGGCACCACGGCGACCTCGGGCATGATGAGGGGCTCTGGCAAGCGGAAGGTGTCTCCGTACACCCGATTAAACTTCTCCGCCGTATCGCGGGCGTATTCTATGTGTTGCTTCTGGTCTTGGCCCACGGGCACCGTACTGGTGTCATAAAGGAGAATGTCTGCGGCCATAAGCATGGGGTAGTTAAAGGTACCCACAGATATTTCTTTGCCCTTCGCTTCCGCGTCCTTGTATGCGTGCGCCCGCTCGAGATACGGCATGGTGGTGAGGGTATCAAATATCCAGGCAAGCTCAGTGTGTGCAGATACGTCCGATTGCTTGAATAGCACTGCCTTCTTTGGGTCGATGCCAATAGCGAGGAACGTGAGAGCAAGCTCGTGCGTGAGCTTCCTCATCTCCTCCGCGTTCTGTACCGAATTAAGCGCGTGATAGTCCGCAATCATGAAGTAGCACTCGTGCGTACCTCGGTTCTGCATGTCTACAAATTGCTTTAGGGCACCGAAGTAGTTGCCGATGTGTGCGTCTCCGGTGGGCTTCACGCCGGAGAGGAGGATGGGCTTGCCAGTCATGACATAACGATAGCATATACCGGCTGCCGCTGTATTCACTGGACCGGTCGTCATAGTGCAGTAAAGAATCATAAAAATTCAATGGGCCGGCGTCACTTGTGACGCCGGCCCACGACTACTCGATTCCCTCTCCCC
>ERZ1292623.4414-Hain-H51-01um-R1-4414-length-11526-cov-4_pt1 | contig 11526 bp, 10 predicted proteins | sample MGYA00564398_ERZ1292623 | MGnify/ENA primary metagenome ERZ1292623 (study PRJEB36523, sample SAMEA6512633) | groundwater metagenome | collected 2019-01-07 | study: AquaDiva: Metagenomics assemblies of 32 groundwater samples | reverse complement strand
CATGCTTGGCCGTACACCTGAACATATTCTGGCCATTAAACCTTTGGTCGATGGAGTTATCTCTGACTTTGAAACTACAGAAGAAATGATTAACTATCTCTTAGGTAGAGCGACCACAGGTTCGAGAAAAGTATTGAGCCCGAGAGTAGTCGTCGGTGTACCATCAGGCATCACTAATGTGGAGATTCGGGCCGTTCGTGATGCCACTAGGAATGCTGGTGCGGGGGAAGTTCATATCATCGAAGAACCGATGGCTGCAGCCATCGGCATGCGTCTACCCATCCATGAACCTGTCGGCAATATGGTTATAGATATCGGTGGTGGCACTTCCGACATCGCCATTATTTCACTTGGTGGGGTGGTAAGATCTAAGAACTTACGTATCGCTGGAGATAAGTTTAACTCCGATATCATCGCTTATGTTAGGAACCAATTCAAAGTTCTCTTGGGAGAAAAGACGGCTGAGATGATTAAAATTTCTATCGGTTCAGTGCTACCAACTCACGCTCCTCTTGAAATGCCGGTGAAAGGTCGTGATCTAGTAACTGGTCTGCCTAAGGAGATAATCATAACCGACACAGACATTCGGGAGGCCCTCTCTCAGTCGGTTGAGAGTCTCATCGAGACGATAATAGAAGTACTAGAATCTACCCCCCCCGAAATTCTCAGTGACATTATGCAGAGGGGGGTCTATCTTTCCGGTGGTGGGGCGTTGGTTAAGGGCTTCTCAGAGCTTATCGAAAGAGAGATTAATATACCTGTTCACATAGCAGACGATCCACTCACGGCAGTAGCGCGTGGTACCGGTATCATTCTTGAAGATTTAGAGAAATTCAAAGACATCCTTATTGAAAACGAAAGTGAATTACCTCCCAAAAAATAGATTCAAAAGCCTATATTTAAAAAGAATAGTTGTTCTTATAGTAATTTTTGTATCTGGAGCAATAACACTCTCTCTATTTGGTTCAACTATTATCTCACTTGTCTCGCCTTTATGGAAAGCAGAGAACGCTCTGTCTCGAAGCTTACAAACCGGCATAACCTTCTTCCAATCACAGAAGACTCTTGCGGGCGAGAACATGGCGCTTAAAGAAAAGTTATCTTATCTTGAAAATAAGATTATGTCTCTGTCTAAGGATAAGGATGAGAGAGACACCCTTCTAGCTCTATTGGGCCGAAGGCAAAACTCACAAATGCTTGTTGCTTCAGTTCTGGCCCATCCTCCACAGACTTTATATGACGTTATTGTTATTGATCTAGGTTCAAATGAATCCGTATCTCTGGGCTCTGAAGTTTTCCTGCCAGAAGGAGCAATATTGGGGAGAGTTTCAGAAGTGTTTGGTAACTATGCGAAAGTTAAACTTTTCTCCACTGCCCAAGAGGAGACAAATGCGATACTAGAGAGAAATTCTGTACCAGTGACACTTGTGGGTGTGGGTGCGGGTAATTTTAAAATTATGATTCCTCGTGATATAGAAGTAGAGAGTGGGGATAGAATTCTTTCTGCTGATGTTTTCTCGTACCTATTGGCTGTAGTGGAAGAGGTCAGTGTTAGCTCGACAGATTCGTTTAAAGAAGTGTTAGCTAGAACTCCCGTAAACATCTTCGCTCTTCGATTTGTTTTCGTTACACCATGACCCGCCATGTAATCGGATCCATCATAGTACTTTTATCAATCCTCCTTTTACCTTATTGGATCTATATTCCAGTTCTATTCGTTGCTATCATCACTGTCCCATTTTTTTGGGAAGGTATGCTGTTTGCACTTATGATTGAGGCTATGTATACCGTAAAGATAAGTATATTTACTCCCCTCATTTCTCCATTGACCGTATCTACCTTAATATTACTTATTATTTTGTTGCCAATAAGAGAAAAAATAAGATTGCATGTATAGACAATTTATCCGTAAATTAAGGAAACGGTTAGGACGAAAATATCAGGATATCAATCCAGAAGAAATTTACCAGGTTTTGAAAAGCATCGTTTCGAAGGCAGAATTGAGAAACCCGTAGGAGCAGAAACCTTCCTGATTTTGAAAGTTGTTTTAGTACTGATCGTACTGGCTTTGATTTCTAAACTTTGGATTCTGGGGATCAAACAAGGTTCCGTATACTCGCAAATTTCAGAAAATAATCGTCTAGAACAAACCCTTATATTTGCTAACAGGGGTCTAATTTTCGACAGGAACATGCTTGAATTGGCTAGTAATGTAGTGAAGGTGGGGGAAAGTGATTTCGCTGGTCGACTTTATTCTTCCAGAAAGGGTTTGGCACATGTGGTCGGATATCTTAAGTATCCTCTCGCTGATAAGTCGGGTAATTATTACGAAGAATATTATCGCGGTCGTGATGGTGTTGAGCGCACTTATAATGATCTGATACAAGGAGAGAACGGTTTAAAATTAAGAGAAACTGATGTCTTAGGTAAAGTGACATCCGAATCAGTCATCAAGAAGCCTACAGATGGAAGTTCTCTTGTCTTGTCCATAGATGCTCCTTTGATAGAAGTTTTTTATAAGAACATAGAGTCTCTTGCCTATAGTTCAGGATTTGTTGGCGGATCTGCTGTACTTATGGATGTCGAAACAGGCGAGATTCTTGTTCTAACAAGTTTTCCAGAGTATGACCAAAACGCATTAACAAAAGGTATTGACCAAAACACCATAAACCTCTTAATTAATAGTTCTTCGAAACCATTTCTAAACCGTGCCATAGGAGGTCTCTACACTCCAGGTTCCATTTTAAAGCCTATTATTGCTCTCGCTGCTCTTAACGAAAAGATAATTTCGCCAACCAAGCAAATTTTAAGTACAGGCTCAATTACAGTTCCTAATCCTTATGATTCGTTAAAACCCTCTGTCTTCAAAGATTGGAAGGCTCACGGTTGGACAGATATGAGAGAAGCGCTAGCTGTTTCTTCGGATACTTATTTCTACTCTATTGGTGGTGGTTTTGAAGATCAAAAAGGTTTGGGTATAGCTCTCTTAGATAATTACTTTAAACTTTTTGGGCTAACAGAAAAGACGGGTATTGAACTTCTAGGAGAGGTCGAAGGGGTTATCCCAACTCCAGAGTGGAAGAAAGAGAAATTTAACGGTGATATTTGGCGTCTTGGGGATACCTATATTACTTCTATTGGCCAATATGGTACCCAGATCACTCCTGTCAATGCCGCACGGTTTATTGCCGCTATCGCAAATGGTGGTAAGTTACTAACCCCATCACTTCTAATCGGAGGTAAAGTAGGACCAGTAGAGAGAGTATTGGAATTTAGTAATGAGGATTGGATAGCGGTTCGTGATGGTATGAGAGACGGCGTAAAATATGGCACTTCAGTTGGTTTAAATGTGCCATATGTTGAGGCTGCTGCTAAAACTGGTACAGCAGAGCTCGGCTCCGCCAATCTTTACGTTAACTCGTGGTCTGTGGGTTTCTTCCCATTTAATCATCCTAAATATGCTTGGGCAGTGATCATGGAGAAGGGCCCGAGCTCAAATAGTATCGGAGCCACCTCTGTAGTGCGGCAAACCCTAGATTGGATGTCAGTTAATACCCCAGAGTATTTCGAGTAATCTGTCTGGCAATGGATTGCTTTTTCCGAGGTTGTGGGATATTATGTTTCCCAATAATTTAATCTTATGAATACCGGGAAAGAATACCTGACCAAGGAAAAATTTAAGGAGCTTGAAAAAGAACTTGAGAACCTTAAAACAGTAAAGCGCAAAGAAGTTGCAGAAGCACTCGAGTACGCCAAATCATTAGGAGATTTCTCAGAGAATCAGGAGTATCAGGAAGCGCGTGATAGTCAGGCCATACTCGAAGATCGTATTAGCCGACTCGAGCTTATTATGAAATCAGCCAAAATCGTCTCTACCCCAAGTAGTAATCTTGTAGCAGCTGGTTCTGTAATCACTGTGGAAAAAGAGGTAGACAAATCTCGTAAGTCTTACACCATGGTCGGTTCAGAGGAAGCCGATGCCGCTGCCGGCAAAATCTCTCTAAATTCTCCCTTAGGATTGGCTGCTATGGGTAGATCCAAGGGAGAGTCATTTTCTTTCGATACTCCAAGTGGTATGATGTCGTATAAGATTATCGACATCAAATAATGGCATCTATAGAAGAAATACGCTCTGCACGTTTAGCTAAATTAAATTTTCTCGTAGAAAAAGGAATTAACCCTTATCCTGTAAGTACTAATAGGGATATTAGTTGTGCTGAAGCTTCCGACAAATTTTCTGAATTGTCTAAGAGTGGTAAAAGTTTATTTATAGTTGGTCGTATCATGTCGGTACGTTCACAGGGTAAGATTTCTTTCCTTGATATAGATGATGGAACGGGTAGATTTCAAGTGCTTCTGAAAAAAGGTGAGCCTCTTCCTGAAGAATCTTTTGAACTTTTTGAAAAAGCTTTTGATATAGGGGATTTTATAGAAATTAAAGGTACTTTCTTTCTCACAAAGAAAGAAGAGAAAACTATTCTAGCTGAAGAAATAAGAATGCTTTCTAAGTCATTTCGCCCATTACCCGAGAAGTGGCATGGTCTCTCTGATGTCGAGGAGCGTTTTCGCAAGAGGTACTTAGATCTTTTATCTAACTCAGAAGTTAAGGAGCGTTTTCAAACTCGAGCGAAAATTATAAGTCTTATAAGGCAATTCTATGCTGAAGCTGGATATGTTGAGGTAGATTTACCAAACCTCCAACCGCTTGCTGGCGGCGCTACGGCTCTACCATTTAAGACTCACCACAATGCTCTTGATATGGATTTCTATCTTCCGATTGCTCAAGAACTTTATCTTAAAGAACTTTTGGCCGGTGGTATGAACAAAGTCTTTGAAATGGGGAAGCGTTTCAGAAATGAAGGCGTAGACACTTCTCACAACCCAGAATTTACTATGCTTGAGTCTAACGAGGCTTATGCAGATGCAGTTAGCCAAAGAGCGTTTATCGAAAAGCTTTTCAAGTTTGTGGTTAAAGGTGTGTTTGGGAAATTACAATTTGAATATCAAGGGCAACAAATTGATCTGGAACCAAAATTCAAAATCATGCCTTATCCAAAAGAATTTACAGACGAAGAATATAAAAAAAATCTCCGCCCAACATTGATTCAACCCACGTTTCTTATCGACTACCCAGTCTCATTTAATCCCTTTGCCAAGAGAAAGGAAGAAGATCCATCTCTTATAGATAGATTTCAATTGATAATTGCCGGAGTGGAGTTGACAAATTGTTTTGCCGAACTCAATAACCCTGTAGATCAAAAAGATCGTTATCTAGAAGAAGATAAGAAAGGGAAGGCGGGGAATAAAGAAATCTCGCCATCAGATCAAGAATACTTGGAAGCAATGGAATACGGCATGCCACCAAACGGCGGTATTGGTATCGGTATCGATCGCTTAGTAATGCTTCTGACGAATGTCAAAAATATCAAGGAAGTTATTCTCTTTCCTACCCTTAAACCTAAGGGTTAAACTCGATCTTCTATCTCTTGTTTGAGTTTAGAAATTAATTCCTCAACCCCAATCTGACCTAACTTTTCGTCACTCCGACTTTCTAGAGTTACTTTGTTTTCAGATACTTCTTTATCTCCGATGACCAACATATAGGGAATCTTTTCAGTCTTAGAGTTCCTAATTTTCTTGCCCAGACTTTCGTTCGAGTCGTCGAGCTCGACTCGGATATTTTCTGATTTTAATGTCTCAAACACACTTAAAGCATATTTGAAATGTGATTCACCGATTGGTAAGACTTTAACTTGTACCGGGCTAAGCCAGAGGGGGAAGATACCATTATAGTGCTCTATAATCACTCCCATGAATCTCTCGAAGGATCCAAAAATTGCGACGTGGATTACCACTACCTTGTGAGGCTTACCATCATCTCCTATGTAATTTAAATCGAAGTTTTCCGGTTGATTGAAATCAAGTTGAATAGTTGCTAACTGCCAGTAACGATCTTGAGAATCTTTTACTCGCACATCTATTTTCGGTCCATAAAATGCAGCTTCTCCTGCCTCGATTGTATATTTTACCCCCCATTTCTTGACAGAATTTACAAGTATTTCTTCCGCTTTTGCCCAAATCTCATCACTTCCAAAATATTTCTTTTTATCTTCCGGATCTCTAACTGATATCTCGACTTTGTAGTCATTAAATCCGAATGATTTATAAATTTTATCAGTCAGTCCAAAGATCATCTCCATTTCTGACTCGATTTGATCCGGTCTTATAAAATGATGAGTATCATCGACAGTCAAATTCTTAACCCTAAGAAGTCCAGCAAGTTCGCCACTTTTCTCATTTCTATAAACTGTACCGTTCTCCGCGATGCGTAGAGGTAAATCTCGATAACTTTTAGGTGAGGAATTATATATCTCGAAATGATGAGGACAGTTCATCGCTTTGATCACAAATTCCTCCCCATTCTCATCTGTCATCACTGGCATCATGGCATCATACCTACCCATATGACCACTTTTTATATAAATTTCCTTTTTGGCGATATGCGGTGTATAGACAAACTGGTATCCCAATGCCGCCTTCTCTTCCATGATTAGTTTCTCTAGTTCGCTGCGAATAACAGCACCTTTTGGAAGAAGCATGGGTAAACCTTTTCCGACAAGATCAGAAATAGCAAAAAGGCCAAGCTCTTGCCCGATTCGACGATGGTCATTAGCACCTAGCTCATCCATAAGAGAAATAATAACAGAAAAATATGAATATAATCTGATTGACTTTTGTATTAAAATATGCTAAATAAAAAGTGGAGGAAGATCTATGAACATGGTCGAGTTTGGTAATCTGAAGGTCGGAGATCATTTCTTTGATCTTTCAGAAGCTTCATACGAAGATGATTACATAATTGCATGGGGTGGAGGTCTCCATCGAGGCAAGCAGTTCATGAAGACCGAACCAACCCTTCGTTCGAGACGGTATGGTTTGATTGGGCATACTAACGCACCATCTATTGATGGGAATGAGTTCTGCTGGATCACTCCGTCCCATCGGGTCGAACCCATTACCAACACCAGTCAATTGTGACCCAACCCGTTCGCCTGGGCAGTTAGCCTGCTCGCTTGGCGGACGGGTTTTCTGTTTTTTTGCACCACCTCATTTTATGTTATGATACTTTGATATATCAAAGTATTTAATTTTTTAGGATTATGAAAGTAAAAATCAGCAAATTGACTGATAAAGAAGTCATGCATACTTTAGACACCTTGTATACTGCCGCAAGTTCTGTTCAAGGAAGAAACGCAGTCAAGCTTTTTCTTAAAGATCTACTAACACCAAGTGAACGCATTATGCTTGGTCGTCGCATCATAATTGCAAGAAAGCTTTTAAGTGGTGAGACATATGAAGAAATCTCACAGAGTTTGAGAGTTGGGTCCGATACAATCGGTAGGGTACAAAAGTGGCTAGATGATCAACTGCCTGGTTATGAGCAAGCTATTGAAAAAATGGAAAAAGAGTTTGAAAGAAGAAAGAATAATAAGTTATATGCCTCAAGCTCACTATATAGGCTTAAGAAGAAATATCCATTGCATTTTTTCTTATTTCCTACTCCAAAATTAAAAACTGGAAGGATTAAATAGGCTAATTACACTTTGATATATCAAAGTGTAATTAATGTGCTTATATTTTAGTGTAAAAAGATAGTAATGGTGACTTACAAGGCCTTAATCTTTTCGGCAATGAATGAGGTTTCTCCCTTTCGTTTAGAAACCTTGCCTTTGATGGCGATACAAGCTTCTGGTTCTATAAACTGCCTGAATTCAGTAAGTACTCTGGGAAATATTGCCACTTCAACAGTGCCGGATAGATCGGTCAAACGCATGAATACCATCCGTTCATTATTCTTCGTTAGAACATCACGGATACTTTCAACCAATCCAGCTATGACGCCTACATCACCCTCTTTCATTTCTTGCAGTTTCTCGACATTAATACTAAGAGGGAGGATTTTATCTTTATAAGCTTCAAGTGGATGGCCGGAGATATAGAGGCCTAGGAGCTCTTTTTCCCAAAGCAGTCTATCTTTCTCTCTAGCGGGTGGTGCGGGGTTCAGTCGAAGGAGGGGTAATGTAGCAGTATCAGACATTAGTCCGAAAAGAGAATCCTGATTTTTGGCTGCATGCATTCTTTCTTTATGAAATTCTAAAAGATTATCAATATTGGCAAGTAGTACCCCTCGTTCGCCAAAGTCATCCAGAGCGCCACATTTGATAAGTGATTCTAAAGATTTTTTATTTAAGTTTTTATCTTTGATCCGATCTAAGAAATCTGCCAGATCTTTAAATTTACCATTTGCCTTGCGCTCGGCAGTGATTGAACTGGAGATCCCCTCACCAAAGTTTTTTATTGTAGTTAAGCCAAATCGAATTCTGTAAGGTTTGACAGTAGCCACCACTGTAAACTGCGAGAAACTCTCATTGATCGATGGAGGTAATACATCTATACCCATACGTCCACACTCTTTTATCATAATACCTATCTTCTCTACATCTCCAGATTCAGCTGTTAGCACCGCCGACATATAAATGGCCGGGAAATTGGCTTTGAGATATGCCGTGATGTAAGCGATATAACCATAACTTGCCGCATGAGCTTTGTTAAAACCATAACCCTGGAATGGTTCAAATAGTTTCCACAGGGCTTCCGCTTTGTCCTTACTCATCCCACCATGTTTCTCGCATCCCTCGACGAACATTATATGTTGTTTCCTCATCTCTTCTGGAATCTTTTTGCCTACAGCCTTGCGGAACTTATCTACTTCTCCCCAAGAATATCCAGCCACCTCTATGGCAGTCATAAGGAGATCATCTTGGTAAACCAATACTCCGTAGGTAGTACTTAAAAAGTTTTTCATCTTGGGGTGAAGATAAGTAACAGGTCTCTGCCCATGTTTTCTTGCGATGTATTCTTTAATATTGTCCATAGGGCCGGGGCGATACAAAGCGACCATGACGTTGATGTCGTGGATGTTTGTTGGTTTAAGATCCATAAGTGCGCGGGTCATCCCTGGGCCATTCAATTGGAAAGTGCCTTCGGTCTCGCCCCGGGCGAGCATCTCAAATGTTTTCTTATCATCCACTGGAATTTTTTCGAGTGTTAAAATTTGCCCTTCAATTTTCTTTAACCGCTCAAAAGTCTCGGCGATAGTAGCCAGATTTCTAATACCCAAGAGGTCAAATTTGAGAAGCCCGACTGTCATCTCTCCACCAGCATTTGGATCCAAAGAGTACATGTCATACTGCGTGATAACTTTCTCGTCCCCTTTAGTATCATATTGGAGAGGGGTGTATTCCGTCAGTACTTTTGGCGATATAACAACACCGGCAGCATGGACAGAAACGTGTCTGGCATTGCCCTCAATCTTCTTAGACATATCGAGAATAGTTTTGGCATCTAGATCATTTTCATAAAGGTTTTTCAGTTCAGGAGATTCTTTAAATGCACGATCGATGGTCATGGGGAAACCTTGCGCACCCATAGGTATAAGTTTAGCGATCTGGTCGCCTAAGGCGTATGAGAAGCCAAGCGCTCGAGTGACGTCGCGCACTGCTCCGCGCGCCATCATGGTGCCGAAGGTACCGATTTGGGCGACGTGATCTGTACCATATTTTCCTCTAGCATATTCAATCAATTCGTCCCGCCTATTATCTGCGATGTCGAGATCTATATCGGGTGGTGATGGTCGATCTGGGTTTAAGAAACGCTCAAATGGTAGTTGATACTCCAAAGGGTTGATATTGGTAATGCCTGAGAGATAAGTCACGAGGGAGCCTGCGACCGATCCTCTAACGTTTGTAAGGATCCCATATTCGTGGGCGAATCTTAGGAGATCGGAAACTACTATTAAGTATTTTGAGAAACCTTTATCCCCAATAACCTTGAGCTCGTATTCTATACGTTCTGTAACCTCTTGAGTTTTTTCTAATCCACGTTTTGCCAAACCATCTAAGACTATTTTTCGAAAGGCCTCATCTGGAGATAGGTCACCCGTGTTAATTTCTGGGAAGATCCATTTGCCGAGTTCAATTTCCAAGTTGCATCGCTCGGCAATTTTAACCGTGTTTTCTATTGCTTCAGGTGAGAAGTCTGACTTTGCCTGTTCCGCTGTTCTGAAAGATAAGTCCTCCGCCTCATCAAAAGCCCCCCGGCTTAAGTGTTCTTGTATAGAGAGTACTGTGTTGAAAGCGGGCCGATCTTCTGGGTGAAGATAATGGACGTTATATATTGCAAGCTGATTTTCTAGATAGAATCTATCTCCAAAAATCTCCTTATAATATTTGCTATCTTTTGCTATAGCTATTAGTCCGTCGTTATGTTTTTCTAACAATTCGCGGTCAATGCGTGGTTTGTAATAGAAACCTTCCAGATATGAGGCAGTTACCAACTTCAGTAGATTTTTATAACCAATATTATTTTCTGCTAGAAGGATAAGGCGAGTGCGTTCGTTATCTATGCGCGCTTCCTTATCCAATCTCCCCCGCAACGCGACGTAGAAATCAACACCTATTATTGGTTTGATTCCATGTTCCTTGCATTCTTTATAGAACTCTATGGCACCATAGAGATTCCCAGAATCAGTTAAGGCCAATGCTTTCATATCGGAGAGCACCGCTTTCTTGACCAGATCTGGAATTTTCGGTAGAGCTTCAAGTAGAGAGTAATGACTGTGGGTATGTAAGTGGACGAATTTACTCATGTGCGGTCATTATAATGTATAATAAGTACTAACGCATGAGCTATGTCATAGGCATCGATGAGGCAGGCAGAGGACCACTAGCGGGGCCGGTAGCAGTGGGAGCTGTTAAGATTTCTCTAGGGTTTAAGAAAAGTTTCTTCAAAAGTATTCAAGATTCAAAAAAACTTACCGAAAGTGAGAGGGAATTGTGGTTTGATTTGGCCACCGAAGCACACAAAAAAGGGGAGCTTGATTTCGCTGTCTCACTGGTGTCAGAAAAGGTGATAGATAGGAAAGGAATCTCTTATGCCATAAGACTTGGGATCAAGAGAACTCTCTTAGCTCTAGGGGTTTCTGAAGACTCGCAAGTTTTCTTAGACGGGGGGATAAAGGCACCTGAGAGGTTTATTCATCAGACCACTGTGGTAAGAGGGGATGAAAAAATCCCTGTCATTTCTCTAGCCTCAATAGTGGCGAAGGTAACTCGCGATCGTAAGATGGTTAAACTTTCAAAAAAGTTTCCGGAATTCAGTTTCCATATACATAAGGGCTATGGCACTTATATGCACAGACAAGCTATCAAGAAATATGGTTCAACGGAGTTGCATCGCAAAACTTTTCTCAAGCATTTGACAAAGAGTAGGTAAGTGTAGTATAATGGTGGGTAGAAGGGAGTTTAGCGATGCGTATCACCAGTCACGCTGCGTGTGCGCCGATTGTGGAAATTGGGTCTGATGGCTCTGTGCGGTTTAACTGCATGAAGTACACTAAGAACAAATATACCACGGTGCGGCACATAAACGAGACCTGCAAGAATGGTCAGACAGTGTTGGAAACTC
>ERZ1292623.4413-Hain-H51-01um-R1-4413-length-11526-cov-5_pt1 | contig 11526 bp, 21 predicted proteins | sample MGYA00564398_ERZ1292623 | MGnify/ENA primary metagenome ERZ1292623 (study PRJEB36523, sample SAMEA6512633) | groundwater metagenome | collected 2019-01-07 | study: AquaDiva: Metagenomics assemblies of 32 groundwater samples | reverse complement strand
AAAAGAAAGGATTTAAAATTAAATGAAAGATTAACTGAAAAAGAAGCAAGAAGCCATCCGTTATGGAATGCTCTCGCAGAAAATAAAAGAAGACTTGATTCTTATGTTCAAAATACATTCAAATTAGGAAAAGACAAGTTTAACTATGCCGAAATGATGGGTTTTTATGTTCCAAACGACAGCAAACCAATTTTAAGGGCGGTTGTCCTTTACAGGCTCGGCAACAGGTCGCTTGCTTACGGCGACAGGAGTCTTGACAACTACAATGCTCGTCTCGTTGGGGTACGTTCGTCTGCGAGCGCAGTGAGCGCGAGCACCAAAAATCCAAGCGAATTATACAACCCAAGTCAAATCACAGATGCATTAAAAAGAATAAAACAAGGAAAGCTCGAAGAACGGCTTCTGAATGCATTAAGACACTAATATTTATATACGTTCTTTTATCCTTTAACCACATGGAACTAACAATACTCGGAACCTCTTCGATGGTTCCAACGAAAGAAAGGAATCCATTAAGTGTTTTCCTTAATTACAAAGGCGATGGAATATTGTTTGATTGTGCAGAAGGCACTCAAAGGCAAATGGATATTGCAGGAATATCCAGAGTTAAAGTAAAAAAGATTTTAATCAGTCATTGGCATGGAGACCATGTTGCCGGTTTGGTTGGTTTATTTCAAACTATGGGAAATCAAGCAGAAAATCCTAAGATAGAATTATTCGGACCAAAAGGGACAAAGAAGTTCATTAGTCATTTACTTAATAGCTGTGCGTTCGATGTTAAAATAGATTTGAAAGTAAAAGAACTAAGTCCAAAAAAAGTTGATAAATTTCTAGAAACAGAAGATTACGAATTGTATTGCACTAAATTAGAGCATTCAATACCTTGTATTGGGTTTTCTTTTGTTGAAAAAAATAAGAGAAATATAGATGTTTCATTTTTAAGGAAGAACAAGATTAAGGAAGGTCCTCATCTTGAGAAGTTAAAGGAAGGAAAAGATATTTCTTATGAAGGAAAGAAAATTAAAGCCAAGGACTGCACTTATTTAGTTTCAGGTAAAAAGATTTCCTATGTGATTGACACTATTTTTACTCAAAATGCCATTAAACTAGCAAAAGAAGCTGATTTATTGATTTGTGAAGCGACTTATCTTCATGATTTACATGAAAAGGCAGAGAAAAACAAACATATGACTGCACAAGAAGCAGGACAAATTGCTTCTCAGGCAGATGTTAAGCAATTAATCTTAACACATTTCTCACAAAGATACAAACAAGTCAATGAATTAGTGGATGAAGCCAAAACAATATTTCCTAATACCAAAGCTGCGTTTGATTTAATGAAGATTTCTCTTTAATTATTTACAATAAACTATTTTCATTCTGAAATGATTACAACAGTTTATATAAAAGACCAAACTTAAACAAAATTATGGTTCTAAACAATCGCCAAAAGGAAGAAAAAAGACTTCTCGATGACAAAATAATGGATTTAGCGTTAAAAAAGAACATGACTTATCTTGAAGCAAGAAAAATGATCGAAGCAGGACAGAGTTCTTTAACAGATTTTAGGATTAAGTAATTTTTCTGAAGAAAAACTAGCGATTGACACTTATTCCACTGGACAAGTCCACCCAAGGCTTTTAAACATGAACTTCTTATCTTCTGTTATGAACACCAAAGCTAAAGGATCAAATGCTGAAAGAGAACTTATTCATATGTTCTGGAACGCAGATTTTGCTTGTTTTAGAGCTGCAGGCAGTGGTTCAATGAAATATCCTTGTCCGGACTTAATTGCCGGCAATAATGTAAGAAAACTAGCGATAGAAGTTAAGAATTCAGGAACTGGTTATCAACACTTAGAAAAACAGCAGATGGAGGATCTGGAGCAATTCTCAAGACAGTTTGGAGCAGAACCTTGGGTTGCTGTTAAGTTTAAGGATTGGTATTTTTTAACACTGGAAGATATCAACAAGACAAATATGAATTTTTCCATAACTCAGGAAATAGCAGAAAGAAAAGGATTAACATTTGAAGACTTAATAGGTTTCTAAATACTTGCACCCTGTCATGATTTTCTTCGTTTTAATTACAATCTAAAAAGTTAGCATTAGCACCGACTCGGCTTTTAATATTACAACAATCAGATATCGTTGAAGCTCAGTAGGGGCCATCCTCTCAACTTCGTTTACAATGCAACGATATAAGCCTCGGTAAATGGTGCTAATGCAGTATTTTATCAGAAAAAAGATATTATTAATAGACTTTTAATATTTTTCTTAATATTGAAGAAAATAATATTGCAAATATGATGTAGCTTCCAAGCCAACCGAAGTTAATAACTCCTAAGTTCAAAATCTTATCAGAATTTAAATTCAATCTTAGCCAATTAAATAATATGATAATTGGTAAAAATGTATATATTGTGGAAGTAAATGAGTGTTTCATCATTGTCATTTGCTTGCTCCACATTTCTTTTTGAACTTGTATCATTTTGTGAGAATCGCTCTTATGTTCCTTCATTTTTTTATTTAACTTATCTAAATCTTCTTTAATGCTTTTCATTAAAATTTGGTCAGTTGTATATTTGTAAACAATAACTGTAATTAAAGAAACAATAAGAGAAATCAATGCGACGAAACCTAATTGACCAAATGAAGTAAGTAATGGGTTCAAAATGGGATCTAAAAATCCGTCAAATACCATCATTCACCGCCCATGAATTTTCTCATCATTGGATTCATATCCATCATGTGCTGGCGAGCAATATCTTCATATAGCTTGTAAATAATCATAACGGTTAATAAAAGTCCAGTTCCATTTGTTAATGCGCCAAGTAAGTCAGCAAATCCAGCTAACAATCCAACCGTAATTGAACCCATGACAGTTAATGGCATAATATACCGACCTAAAATCGATTCCATTATTTTTTCATCCCTTCTAAATCCAGGTATTTGCAATCCGGAATTCATGATTTGCTTAGCTTGTGAACGTGCGTCCATTCCTGAAGTTTGAACCCAGAACAATCCAAACATTATACATCCGGCAAGCATTAATAACATGTAGATTAAAGCACTAATATATGGCTTAATTCCAATAAAGAATGTTCCTTGCCTTATGACAGTTCCAATCAGATTTGGAGCGGAAATAAAAGAAACAAATCCTGTTGCCGGACTATTCCCGACAAACGTTCCTAATATTGGAAATCCTGTATTCTGCAATAATCTTGCCCAAAGTTGAATGTTTGCAAATAATGCTGCAACTAAAATAACAGGAATGTTTGAAGTATACATGAAGTTTAAAGGCCATCTTATTCCGTAACCTCTTACTTTTCCGAAACTTAAAGGTATTTCAACTTTCATAGACTGAGCATAAACTGCTCCGGCAAATATAACCCCTGTTGCAATAACTCCTGAAAGCATTAAAATTGCAGTAGTAGGATCTCCATTCATCAAACTTTGGAATAGGGCAGGAATTGCTCCCGTCATTATTTCTGGATTATTTGGGCTAGGCAATGGGCTAAATGTTCTTACAAATAAGCTTTTTGATACTCCGGCTGCGATGAACAAAGACAATCCAGAACCAAATCCCCATTTAGAACATACTTCATCCATCATCATTATCAATATTCCGCCAATAAATAATTGAACTGTAAGAACAAGTTCCATAATTAAAAACGAAGATGTACCTTGCAATTCTACTGCCGGAGCTAATCCCCCAAAAAATACGTATATTGCGGCTTCAAGTAATATGAAAAACAATGCCAACACTTTTTGTGTTCCTTGGAATCTCTTCTTTCCTTCAGTACTTTGCAAATCAAACTTAACTATTCCTGAACCATTCAATAACTGCAATACGATTGATGCAGTAACAATAGGACCGATTCCCAAAGATATCAATGAACCAAATTCCGCTCCTAAGATTAATGATAATAGTTCAAATGTTTGTAATGCATTCTGCCCAAGACCGTATAATGGAATTAATTGAAGCAAAAAGAATGCAACAAGAATGAGCAAAGTCCACATTAACTTTGTTTTGAACGTTAATCTGTCTGTCGGCTTTGATATTTCTGGCAGATTTTCTATTATTGTGTCGTAAAGGGACATTTTCCTCTTTTATTCCCTATTTCGGTTTAGCCGAAATGGGCCCATTTTTGCTTTGCAAAAATTGGGTATTCAGTACTACGTTTCCGCCTGCAGCACTTACTTTCTGCACGGCTTTTTCGGTTGCTGAGTTGATTATAATAGTTATGCTGTATTTCGGTTTTCCTTTACTTAATAACTTCGTATATCCAAGAGATGTTAAATTTGCTTCATACGAACTGCCCTTTTTTTGTATTTTCCCATTTTCAATCATTATGTTTAAATCTTGAATATTAAGTGCCTTACCTTCTGACGGATTTTTTGGACTAAATCCTATATTATGTTTTCTTCCCATCGCCCATGCGCTCGGTTTTTTTGATCCAGTATACCTTCCAGCTAATCCTTTACCACCCGCATGACCATAATTTCTTCTTTTCTTCTTATCTCCCCATCCGTGAGTATGAGAACCTCTCATTCTTGTTGTTTTTCTTCTTTTTCTATGAACCATTATAGCATCCTCTTAATCAAATCGTTTATTTTCTCTCCCCTATAACCTAAAGCGCCGCCATTAATAAAGTCATATTTGACTCCTTTTCTTCCGTAACCTTTCCTAGGGCTGTTAAGATTGTAATATTTTGACTCTCCTTTTTTCTGTTTGAGCAATTTGATTGTTTCTTCGCTAACTTCTCCGAATGTAGCGTAATTTCTTACTTTATTTACCATTCCGAGCATGTTTTTATTAGCATCAAGAATCGCACAAACATTTCTTCTATAAATATTAAGCATTTTGAGAGTATCTTTGATGTGTTTATTCGCTCCAATTAACCCTCTTACTAAAATTACTGCTATTTTTGCCATTTTATTCTTTCACTTTGTTTCCAGTAGCAATACCAAGATCTTTGCTGTATTTTTCCTGAATCTTTGTGCTACTTAAGTTTTTTAAAGCCATTTCGCATGCTTTAATTAAATTTATTTTACTTCCAGTTTGACCAAAAGTTTTTGACCAAACATCTTTTATTCCGGCAAGCATTAATATTTTTTGACATTCTTTTTCAACCTTTAATCCTGTTCCCTTGGGTGCCGGTCTTAGTATTATTCTGCATGATCCTGTTTTTCCTTCAACTTGGTACGGTATGCTGTGGGGCATTTTACATCCACATTGCCATGAGCCACATCCTCTTCTTATCCTGATTAAATTTATCTTGGAAGTTCTTAGCGATTTTTCTCTCGCAGGAACAGTTTCTTTCGCTTTTCCATAACCAAGTCCTACAAATCCATTTTTATTTCCAATGACTGAAAATGTTGCGAATTTAGGCTTGTTTCCTTCCTGAGTTTTTTTCTGTGTTTGTTTGAACGCTTTTCTTGAACCGCCTCCGAATTTACCTTTGGATTGACCAATTAAAAGTAAATCAGCTTCAATGTTGTCAAGCAAAGTATCAACAATTTGGTATTCTTTTATTCTCAAATTTTTATCGAATATATAATTGATGTCAGTAATTTCTCCACTTTTAACTCTTCTTCCCAACTCAGTTATGGGTTTCCATCCAGACGTTTCTTCTTTTGTTTTCTCTATTACTGCTTCTTCCATCGGAACAATTATCTCGGCAGTTTCTTCGGTATTAGGTGCAACAAGCAGTTTTTCATCTATTGCAATCTGCTCCGAAATTGACTCTTGTTTTGTTTCTTCTTCGTTTGGAAGTTTGTCGCTATTTGTTCGTGCCATATTCATTTACCTTTCATCTTCGATAAGACATCATCGAAATTCTTTACAATATCAATCTTTTTATAATCTGCAATGTGCTTTCCATTTATTCTTTCTGCTTTTGGAAGCGATGTTTCATCATGAGGAACGCTTAATCCTGCATCTATCGCTCCTTTTAATACCGCGTAAAGTTTTGAACCCTTTATTGGCTGATATAGACCAACATCCGCAATAGCTTCTCCAATTTTTGCAGTTTTTGCCTTTTTACCGGCTAAAAATCCTACTAAATAAGCTGCAGGGATATTTCCTCCTGAAAATTTCCAACCTAATTTAGTTAATTCGGCTGAACATGCGCTCGCTATTACTTTGTCTCCTTTTGGCTCGTAAATTACTATTTGTGCAGTTATGTTTTTTAGCGATTTTCTAATTACCAATCTAGGTTTTTCCGAAGTTAGGAAAGCAATTCTCTTCTTATAATTAGTTTTTCCTTCCCTCTTTCTTCTAAATGGTATTACTCTTCTTTTATCTTTCATTTTGTACCTTTTAATATGCCTTTTTCTTCCAAGTAAACTATGATGTGGCCTTTACTTCTAAAGTATCCGCCTTTGCTTTTTCTATACAAATCATTATACGTCGGTTTGTCTATTTTATTTGAATTTTTTAATGCTGAAATAAATCTTCTTTGAAGTCTTATCTTATGTACCCAAAGTGTTTTTGAATCTTCTCCTCTTGCGCCAGCTTTTCCTTTTCTTGAACCATGTCCTCTTCTAAGACCCTTGCTTTTTTGTCTTTTTCTTTTATTCGCACGGCTTCTGGAAATTCCTCGTTTTTGAAGTTCAATTATGCTTCCATTACTTATCAAATTTCTAATGTCAGCTTTAGTTATTGCTTCCTTTATCTCATCAAGTTTCGTATCATCAAATAACACTCTCTTCTCTGAACATCCAAGTACACTCGCTGCTAATCTTTTCTGTAATTTCATTTAGTCTCCTTGTGAAGTAATTTATCTTTTTCTGATTTTTCTTTAGCTTCTTTCTCTTCCTGAGTTAGTTCTTTTTCTTCTTTTTTAGTTTCTTTCTTGTCTTTTTTCTGAGATTTTCTTGCAAGTCTCTCTTCTCTTTCTTTTTTACTTGCTTTCATTTTATCGTGTATCTTTTGTTCATGATTATCCTTCAAATTAAGTACCTTTATTCCGTGCTTTTTTAGTTCTGCAATTAGCTGGAGTCTTTTTCTATTTCCAACATTTCCTCCTATAATTGCGCCATGAACGCTCTTATTTAATAAATAAATGTGTGCAGTTGTATTTATTACGACTGGAATTAGTCCTGATTTATCCAATCCTCTTACTAATCTGTTGGTTCTAAATCCTGGCTTTACTATTTTAGCATGTCCCGCTGCCTGATGTCTCTGTTTTGAATGTCTTCCCTTCGGTTTTCTCCATTGATCTTTAATTCTGTGATAAATTCCAAAACCCTGCCTTCTGAAGCGATGTTTCTTACTTTTTCTGTTCTTTCTTATTTCCAACAATTTTTTTAAGTCACTCATATTGCTTTACCGTTTTTTTCTATTAAAAATATCCCGTCTTGAAATACTCTCCTATCTCTATTTGCAATTCTGCATGTTTGTTCTATCAAAGATGCTGTTTTACCAACTCTTTCTATATCTGGGCCGGTAACGCTGATTTTATCTCCCTGTATTTTTACTTGAACATCTTTTGGAAGTTCAGTCTTTCTTGGAACTTTTTCTCCGAAAAAGTTTTTGATTACGATTGTATTGCCTTCCATTGCAATTTGCATAGGGAAGTGGCTCGCACAAACCTTAAGTTTGTATTCATTTCCGTTCTTAACACCATTTACTATGTTTCTTATCTGAGCTCTTGTTGTTGCAATTATTCTTTTTTGCTTTTTAGTTGCATTCTTCGATGAAATTGTAACTTGATTATTTTCAACTTTAACTGTAAGTCTTGGTTCGTTCCAAGTTCTGCTTATTTCTCCATGCTGACCTTTTGCTGTTATTTTGCTATGATGCAGAGTAACTGACACTCCTTCTGGAATTGCTATTGATTGTTTCAGTTCAGCGATTCTCATCTTAATAACAGTAAGCTACGAGCTTTCCTCCTAATTTTTTTTCTTTTGCTTGAATATGAGTCATTATCCCTTTATTTGTTGTAACGACGAGTATTCCGAAGTTTTTTGCAGGTAAAAATCTCTTTTCAAACTTATCATACTCATCTAGTGTAACCGAAAATCTCGGTTTTATTGCTCCGCACTTGTTTATTTTTCCTAAAAGATGAACTTTTAATCCAACTCCTTTACTATCTTTAACTTCTTTATGTTCTCCAACATAATCGTTTTTTTCCATAACAGATAATACTTGTTTCATTGTTTTTGAACATGGGAATATTACAAGTTCGGTTCTACTTAGTTTTTCAGCGCCCAAAATACATGAAAGCGCCGCTGCCAATGTGTCATTCATAGTCATTTTTTGTCCTCAGCTATATTTCTTGAATCCAATTCTTTTTGCATAATCTCTAAAACAGTGTCTGCACAAGCTTAAGCCATATTTTCCAACATGACCGCCTGTTCTCAAACAAATGCTGCATTTATTATTAGCTATTCCGCATTTTCTTGCTTTAGGAACATTATGTTTATTGTATTTCTTTATCTTTCCCGGTTTATTTTTAATTACATTCAATATTTTCTTATAATCGCTTACAGTCATTCTGTCTCACCTATTTTGACTTTAAAATGGTCTTTCATAAACATTATCGCATCTTCTTTTTTGATTTTATGTCTGTCTGGTATACTTTTTGTTAATGCTCTTCTCTTTTTGATTCTAAATCCGGGTCTTTGCAATGTTATGCATACCTCTAATCCAATTATGCCGATTTCTGGGTCATACTTAACACTCGGTATATCGATGTATTCGTGAATTCCAAATGCAACATTTCCATTATCATCAAACTGACTTTCTTTTAATGTGAAGTTTTTAGCGTGTAAAAGTCTGCTCAACACATCTACCGCTGCACTTTTTCTTAATGTTATTTTACATCCAATTGGCAAACCAGGTCTCAATCCCCATGCAGGAATTCTTTTTTGTGTAACTGTTTTAACAGGATTTACATTTGTTATATTCTTAAGCAGCTTAACTCCCTTTTCGAGAAGCGCAGTATTCTTTCCTGCACCTATGTTCAAGGTTACTTTCTCAATTTTTATTTTTCTTGATATGTGGTCTTTCATTTTTGCTCTGCGAAAATGAAGCTTGCACGGCTATGCGGACATTGTTTCATTTTATTCTATTTTTAACTCTGATTTTTGTTTTCCAAGTACGAAACAGTATTTTTTCAATGTTTCAAACGTTTCACTTCCTGATTTAACAACTACCATGTCTTCCTGATTCTCTTTTGTATTCTGTTCGGAATACATTTTGATTTCCTGAACTGTTCCGATAACTCCTGCTTTTTTCCCTTTGATTAACAAAACAGCAACTCCTTTTTCGAATGGAATGTGTTTCAATATTTTTTGCTCAGGAATAGTTATGACTGCTGAATCTCCTGTGTTGTATTTTTCTTTTTTATCTACAAGAATTACTCTCCCATCGGAAAGTCTTAATTGTGTCTTCCCCTGGCATAATCCTTTGCCTTTAATTTGACATATCTTTTCTTTCGCTTCTTTGTCATCAATTTTGATAAGCACTAATCTGTTGAATTTATTCAAAACAACCCTGTAATTTTCCTTTAAATCTGGAATTGATATTGTATCCATAAATCCAACATTGAATCTGTGGTCTTTTCTTTGAACACCATCTACTAAAATTTTCTTATGATTCAAAATATTTTTAACTTCTCTTGCGCTGTTTGCATATTTTAGTAATTCCCTTATTACTAAAACCAGAGGCATTCCTTCTTCTAATGAATGAGCTCCAGGATTAGGCCTCGCAACCCAAACTACTCCTTTCTTTTCTTTAGTAGTCCATGTTATTGGCATCGCTATTCTTTTTAAGTGATTTTTTACCATTTTATTTCTTAACCTTCCTTTCGAGTACTTTTTTTCTCATCTTGTCATCCAAAACTAAATCATATATTATTACATTCGATGGATGTATTGGGTAGAGGGATTTTGTTCCGTCTCTCTTTGTTCTGTCTGTTCCTTCTACAAATATTCTTTCTCTTTTTAGTTCAATTCTTTCAATCTTTCCAAGCGTTCCTTTGTAAGTTCCTCTTATGACTTTAACTCTGTCTCCTTTTCTTACCGGGATATTTCTTGTGTTATACTTCTTTGTAAGGTCTTTTGATAATCTTGCTGAAAGGAATTTTCTTTTTTTATGCAACGGGGCATTAAACCTGTATTTTCTCTGTTTTCCAGGATTACTGCTCGATATCCATGCATTTGAAAATTCATTCATATAATCACTCTCGCAACTTTCATTACGCCAGGCCATCTTTCTGCCGCTTCTTTAGCAATTGGACCTTTGAAAATAGTTCCCTTCGGATTTCCATCTTCATCTTTTAATATTACTGCGGCATTATCTTCAAATTTAATTCTTGTTCCATCGGGTCTTCTGTATTCTTTTCTTTGTCTAACGATTGTAGCGTAAGTTACTGTCTTTCTCATTTCGGGAGTTCCTTTTTTTACTGCAACTAGGATTAAATCTCCAATTCCACAACTTGGCTTTTGTCCTTTTCTTGTTTTTCTATTTATGACTGAAATTATTCTGACAACTTTGGCTCCTGAGTTATCGCATGTTTCTAATTCTGAACCATGGCACAATCCTTTTGTTATTTTTGCTTTTATTGCTTCCATTTTATTTTTCCAACTTCTCCACAACAACAAAGTGTTTTGTTTTACTTATCGGTCTGCACTGCATTATTTTGACAAGTTCCCCTGCCTTTACGCTGATACATTCCGGATTATGAGCTTTAACTTTGGATCTTTGTTTTTCATATCTTTCATATTTGGGAACAAAAATTGTTCTGTCCCAAGCTACTGTAACGGATTTTGACATTTTGTCTGATACTACTTTTCCAATGAATATTCTGCCGTGAACGCTCAAGCTACCATGAAATGGGCAATGCTTATCTGTGCACGCCTTCTGGGGTGCTTTTACGTCAACTCCTATGTTTTCTTTCATTTTTTTATTCTCTCTTCGGGTTTTTTTGCGATTTCTTTTCCCATTACTTTTTCCCCGTCAATTTCAAAGACACATTGGTCTTTTATGACTTTGATTTCCTTTCCATTCATTTCAATGGAAAGCATATTCATTGTTTCATCAACAATGATGCCGGTTTTCCCGACAATGCTTTTGTTGTTTGATTCAATGATTTTGATTTTTTTGCCTATGAGCTCCGTATTCATCTTATCTCAATTGTTTCCGGACTGAAACCAACTTCAGCAAGCACATTCATGACCTTGTGCTTGTGGTTTCCCTGCAGTTCAACGTTTCCGTTATTTACAGTTCCGCCGCATGCGAGCTTGCTTTTCAGCTTCTTTGTAAGCTCTTTTAGGCTTATTTGCTTGTCTCCTATGCCTTCAATAATTGTATATATTTTTCCGAATTTTTTTTCGACAGTATATACTTTTATTTTTTGGCTTTCTTTTGCGATTGATTCACAAACGCAAAGTTCCTTTGGTAAACCGCATGTCTGACAAACTTCACTCATGCCTTTTTCGTTCCCTTTGGTTTCCCAGCTTTGTTTTGCAAAGATTGGGTGTTGGAAATCTCAGAGAATTAACTCAACTAACTGCG
>ERZ1292623.4412-Hain-H51-01um-R1-4412-length-11526-cov-5_pt1 | contig 11526 bp, 15 predicted proteins | sample MGYA00564398_ERZ1292623 | MGnify/ENA primary metagenome ERZ1292623 (study PRJEB36523, sample SAMEA6512633) | groundwater metagenome | collected 2019-01-07 | study: AquaDiva: Metagenomics assemblies of 32 groundwater samples | reverse complement strand
TTAAGCAGCGCAGTTCTTACTTCGTCCACCTTATCCATCAAATATTCATAATCTTTCTTCGAAAGCAAATGCAAATCTGGAACTTTTTTCTTCCAGACTATCACGGTATGCCCTTTGACGATAGGATAGTTTGCCAAACAGGCGTACAACTTGAAATCTTGATAGATGATTGCTTCTGGGGAAGGGGTTGGTAACTTATTTTGCATAATAAGATGTAAATCTTTAAAGTATATAAAATTATCAAAAAAAACATAATTACTTCTTTTTTATCGCAGTATTATTGGGCCTGGATAATACATTGGATCTCGGCCGGCAGCACACCATTCCCGAAACTCGGGGTCGCCCTTGCAATCTGCAAACATTTTTGTTTCTTCTAATGGATGCGGTTTATCTCTAATTTCTTTTCCATGTTTATCGATTGCCTCATTAACTTCAGCAACAGTAGTATAAGTTCTATACTTTCTGGTATCTCTAAGAGCTTCAATAATACGTAGGCCTGACAGGATTATAGAAGCTGCTACTACATAAAATAGATTATCATAATTCATTGTTTCTACTTGTGAAATCCCTAAATGGTGTTGTAAGTCTAATTCATCAACATAATCTCTATTCCCATGATAAGGGCTTTCAGAAGTAAAGCTCTGTCCGTTAGTTACTTTTTCTTCAATTAGTTGTTGTAGCGGTGTTGGTTGTTCATACATTTTCATTTACCTCCAAAAATTAATCTTTTTTGTTAAGTAACGCTTTAAAATACTTATGCAACTATATACTCTAAAATATATTTCCTAAATCAATGAAAAACTCACTGCTCCGGCCATGGCGGCATACGATCCAATCACTAAAACTTTAATGAGAGTTGCCGTATCAGGAGGCAGGCTGGCAAATAGCCACAAGGCCAAGAATTCAATGATGATGGAAATCACATACAAAAATACTAATTTCTTCCACACTAATCTGAAACCATGCTTCTGGACATACTGTTTTTCATTCTTGTAAATCAATAACCAAGAAATACCGATGATGAAGATAAGAATACCGATAATGTTCCACCACTGTAACTTTTGAGCAAGTGAATCTAAATTGAGGATGCTTCTTCCAATTCCTACTCCCAGGAAAGCTCCGGCTACGCCTTTGATCAATTCCAGCAGATGTTTGCGCTGGAATTCAAATCTGCCGATCCTGAATAATACTTTCTCTATCTTTTGCTCTTCAGCCAGAATTTTGTTTTCTTTTCTCTCAATTCTTTCTTCTTTTTTGAGCAACTTATCTTCAGTTTTTCGTATGTCGCGAAGCTCTTGTTCAACCCGATTTGGTTTCCTCTTTTTGGACATATGATGTAGAAGCGTAATTGCGCTTTTATAGTTTTCGTAAAACGAATGAATTGAAATGACCTTATGCCATCGCTAATAAGTTCTTAACATGCACTTCAGAAAGAGATTCTGCTGGTATCCTTTTACTAACTTCTAATAATTCAATTCCTAAAATGTTTCCTTCCTTATCTAAATCAATAACTGTAAAATCATCTATCTTTTTATTTTTAGCAAATTCTCCTTTACGGAATTCTATATACATTGCATCAGCCTGTCTATCGTAGCTTATTTCCATCTTATATCCAGTATATTGTTATAATATTTAAATGAAAAGAGCAGAAATCCCCACTATTCATAGTGTGGGATGAATGCTGCGATTGATTTCGCTACTTTTCATTTTAGAAAATCCGTCTCGGAAAAGCGGCGTAAATCCCTGCCCTTTAGGGCGGGGATAGCTGCTTTTCAGGATTTTCTTTAAATTCTTTCCTGACTTTTCTACAACAACTTCAATAGTTCCCCGTTCTAGTTATTTTTGGTAGTAATATTTTCCATGCTTTTTGACAGTTTTATCCGGAAATCTTATTGTATCCAGCACTTCTGGTTTAGTAATTTTTCTTATTTTTACTCTATGTTCAGCGTGATGGGTGAATTCGATATTCATAATGATCCAGAGAAGATTGTTTTAATAAATCTATTCTTCCTTTTCCTCTTTCTCCTGCAGATGGCGCTATCTGCTTTTTGATTTAAAGAACCTCTCTTTAGAGAATATAAAGAAAATTTAAAACAATACCCCTCTCATTTAAGATCTACAAGCCCATTGCCTATTATTGTAGGTTTAAAGTACATTGATGTTTTGCCGGTAATTTGCTGGACTGTTCCTGCAACCTTATCCATAAAATCTCAAAAAATGGCTGTCTCGCTAACTATGCCGTAATTATCTTCATATGGCTGAATATAACCAACTAGTACACCTGCAAATTCTTGATGTTCTGTGGCATTTTTGCTTCGGTAAATTGTTATAGCTGGCTTTCCAAACTGTTCTCCCATCTTGGCCTCATAGTCAGGATACTTATCAAATTTTGGGTTCATTGTTTTTAGTAAATCATTTAAGTTTTTTGGTTTCATATGGCCCTCCTCACTTGTTTTACTATTTTGTAAATTACTCCTTAATAAATATTATTATTATTCTATAGACATATTACAATTTTATAAGAAACTCATTCATTCTCTTTCTCCTGCAAATGCCTTTTCCATTTCAGAATAGTATAATTGACGGGATTCTTGATCCGTGGACAAAAATTATCTGGCTTGCAGATGCCTATGCCTTTGTAATAAGCGTCATTATTGCAGTTGGGCGGCAGTTTATCTCCAGCTTTGAAGCCATGCAGTTGTCCTTTAATATACACTTCCCGCAGAGGTTCTTTGTTAGTGCTGTTCCATTTCTTCAGGTAGGCTTCAATCTCTTCCTTGTTCCAGCCAATTTTTCCCAGATAATTCATCAGGATGAATACTCCCCGTTTTTTACCATCTCCAATACCTTGCAATAAGAGTTTCATGCAAGGCGGAAAGAATTCTTCTTTGATCGGGCTAGTAAGTTTAAGTTCATCGTATTCTTTCTTTTGGTGTTCTTTTTCTTCTTCCAATTTCACGTCAAAGTCAAGAGCTTGCACCAGCAATTGCCGGGCGCTTTCTCCAGAGACGTTGCGATCTAGGAAAGTAAACATCGGCGTTAGGATAGAATCAGGCCTGGCCATTTCCTTTTTGAATTCCATCACTTTTTCCGGGTCGATGGGCAAGCTCACTAATCCAGATTTTTCATGCAAACTATAGGGCATCCTGTACAAGTGGCGGGAAGAGATCAAGACGGTGTCAATCTCTAAAAAATGATCCACATTTAATTTAGCTATTTTATCTCCATACTCATTTGCTTCATACCTGGTAACCTCTTCTTGAGATAAATTTACTTTTTCTTTAATGTTAGCAATATCGCCTTTTTCAAATTCAAGAATTTTTTTCCCTAGCTCTGTTTTAATATTCTCTTTGATGTAGAAGGCGATCCTTTTCGCGGCGTCAGGGAATAAGTCTTTGGTTTCTATCTCTCCTACTTTTTTTGGAAAGGCCTCGAAAGGCACGCCGATATGGAAGCCTTTGTTACCAGAATTGTGTAACAGAATAGGGTAACATCCCCCAAAAAAACGTTCAGTTTCTTCTACGGAGATATCGTAAACTTCTTCTTCTTCATTCTTTAATATTATTTTTTTAATCTCCAAGGTCATAACATCGTTTTCGAAGAGCTTACGATAATTATCAACTATTTTTTGTGATTCTGGATTATATTCTTTAGATTTATTCTCATCAAACCATTGCAACACTTTTTTTATTCTTTCCAGATTTGCTGACTTCTTGCTGAGTGTCATTTGTTCAACACGATGGTGGTTGAACAATTTTGGCTTTACCTGCCGATAGACTTTTTTTAAGCCGCCTATAGGAAATGTTTTTCCATTTGGATTTGGTGAATATTTGTTTTTTGCTTTGAAAAACTCTGTGTTTGATAATTCTGATTTAGGGATATTCATTGAGAAAACGTGGCTGCCAGCAAAAAAAGTTCCTTGCGGTAGAAAATGCCCTTTGCTATACTCCTGATTGATAGTACAGGATATTCCATTTAAGTTGCATAACCAAACCAGCTCCATTATTAATCGATGAGATACTGATTTAATAGTAATTGAATATTCACCCCTTTTATAGCCGTCTCCTCTAATATACCCTAATAATAGTTTTTCGAACTCCTCCTTTGGTAATTTCCAAGCAAAATCTGGAACGTGTTTATTCTTAGCTCCTTTTCCGCAGGCCTTCTCAAAGAAAGCGTACCACTCCTTAGAGTGAATTAAAATCTGTGTCGAATTCTTATTGGGATGCCTAATTGAAATGTTTCTGCCGGTAAGATCCTTTAATAAACCAAGACATTCAGTTATATAATCAGTTTCGTTGATATTAAAAGAAAACCCAATCTGATGAATACTTCTGGTGATATGGCCTTCAGATAAGTAATAGCCTAATAAAAGAAGCAAATTTTTGTTTATTTTTATCTTTTTTTTCACTTTTTTATGCAGATAGTCAAATTCCCATTCAAAATAATTAGCTCTATCCCTTGAAATTTTGTCAGCCTTTCGAAATGTAATTAAATTATCTCCTTCTTTTAGGCTTTCGACGTCCTTTGGAATGAGACTACCATTGTTCCAAATGAAAACAGAATGATATTTTGTTACCCTGATAGGGTGAGTAGAGCTATCATGCCATATTTCATAAATTCTTTCTTTGTGTTCTAGATAATCAGTTATTTTAGAGAAACGTACATGTCCTTGCTTATCGAGTGATAGTACTTCTGCCTGCTTATACTCTTTAATGAAATCAATAACTGTTTTAATTGAGAGTAGCATTATCCTATCATTTATTTTAGTCAATATGGGGGTATCGCCTGTAACACTAAACTTACAGGAAATATCTTTTACCCCACAATTCTGTAGAAATTGAATTATCAGATGAGCTGCGATCTTGCTGTAATCGACAAATTTACAGTCTATGTCTAAAACCAAATCCCAGCCTGCGCGCAGCTGATCCAGTTCTTTCTTTGATTTATTGCTCTCCAATTCTAAGGGATTGTCCCACAGTTCTTCGCTGGCATGAAAAGAGGTAACTCCTCGCAGAGCTAATTCCAGAATTTCTTTTGGATAGGTGAGAATATCGGGACGTTTTCCAAAGGAATCATTATAACGCAACCCAATCTCTTTATTTCTGGCATGCGCTATGATGGCTTCTTGAATATCTTTTCGTTTGTAGAATCGTAAGCAGATACCTTTGTTGAGCATAGAAGTTCAGAAATGAAGAAGTTTAAATGGTTTTTGGAGAATCGATAAACAAAAAATCAAAACTCAGCAACTTCCTTCCTAAACGATTCTGCTTTCTTCTTGATGCTGGCAAGAGCTTCTTTCAACACTTTTCTCGGTTCAGAACCTTTGGTCTCCAGTAAGAATCGGGGAACGCCGATTAAAGGGTGATCTACTCTATAGGAAGTGGTAACCACGCCTTTAGTATTAAGCAGTTCATCTTTTAACATATTGCAGAAGGTATGCGTTTCACCTTTCAGCTCGAATACCAGCTTGGTTTTAGATTCTTCTAAGACTGTGAATTCCATGGTAAAAGAGAATTTCGTGGTTTTGTTTATAAAGGTTTCTAAAATCTTTTTTTGGATTTATAGCAAATGAATTTTAATAACAGGTAATTTAATTATTCATTTGCTTATTAGAAAATGAAACATTTTAACGAATAATTTTCATTTTCTATAGAAACTTCAGAAATCCTTCAGATTTCTGCAAAATTACGGTTGTTTTGCAGTATATGGTTTCTATAGATAATATCTAAATACACACTGCTCTATTTTTAACCTATGAAAAAGGAGGTTCTTGCTGGTCTCACCGCTTTGCTGACGAATTGCAGCAGCTCTGCGGTTCATATTCCCAGCCCTCCGCAAATAGTCCAACCCCTGCCTCCCAGCGGATATCTGTATCGAGACATTGTTATACAGGGATCTTTAAAATATACCAACACAACTATGCAGGCCTTAGATTTTATTTTTTATAACGACCCTAAAAACTGGCCTATCGTGCAGAATAATATTACCGTTATTCGTTTTAATCCTCCTTCGGGCATCTATGTTCATAATGGTGTTTTTGAGACTGATGAGAATGAAACAACCTCGAAATACTCTCAGCCTCTGGAATGGGTTGCTGGAGAAATTGTCCATGATGCTTGGCATAGGGAATACTACCGGCGTGGCGAGGCATACAACGGCTGGGAAGGAGAGAAAAAATGCATGGAACGGCAGAATGAATTCTTCCAGCGGATTGGATATAAGCAGCTTAATGTAGAAGAAATGCTGAAAACAAGATACTGGGAAGTCGAACCGAGAACGTGGTAGCATGGCTAGAAAAATTCTGTACGAAGGAGATTCTTCAGGATTGTTTCGGTATGATACCTTTGTCCAGTTCATGGAAGGAAAAGGGCGCCGCGTCACTTATGAACATAGTCCCCTCCAAAGAATGGACCTCTACGAGACAGGACCAGCTACGGTGCTCATGTACTTTGTCCGAAAACGCATTACCCCGCGGGGAATGGATCTCTGGAACGTTACTGTCAGTGTGCATGGTAGTGATGTGGAAGGCGTGGAGAAATTAATTGCCGAAGCTATGCAGGAGTTTCGTCAATAAAACAAACTATTGTGGTTCTTCAGTTTAACAATTCTTATAAATAGATTGAAGTGCGTTCCTCACAAATAATATAAGGGGGAATTACTAATGGCAAAAAGAAAAAGATCAACTCATCAAAATGAAGTAACCGTTGAACAAACCAGAGAAGCTATACGAAGGTATGAAGCGGAGAAATTGGAGTCAGCATATACTTCAGCAGTTAAAGAAGTTGGAAGCGAATTGCAATTTAGTTCTGCACGACATTTAGCTATGGGTTTAGTGGGGCTTTTAAACGACAGCGTTTATACATTATGGGATCCAGTTAAACAAGTACTTAACTCTCCATCGGCTTCTGAATTTTTTGAAGAACAAGTTGGCGAAGGAAAATCGTTTGTAGATTATTTAGCGGTAGGAATGAGTAAGGGGAAATCAAAAAAAGATAGAAAAGAATCTGCTAAGGCAGTTGAAAAAATGGTACAATCGCTAGGAGAAGCAGGAAGTAGATTTGAAAGATATGCTCAAGCGGTTACTGATTATAGCAATAACACCAATAAAACTCCTGATCAAGTTTTAAGAACTGGAAAAGACATGGGGGTTGTTCTTGGACGAGTGTATGGTTCTGTGGAGAAATATGTGAAGGATAGGGAAAGTATAACAGAAAATTTTACGAAAGCGGCTGGCTACTTAGATAAACTTCAAGCTCTGCCCTTAAAACTTTTAGTGCCGGCTTTACTTGAAGCTAAACTAGAGGTTGATATGGATGCCCTTACAGAGGCCGGTATTAATCCTTTAACTCTAGGAACAATTGTTCAGGATTACGTTCAGGATGTAGCTAAATTTGGTAAAGCGTTTTTGGTAGAATATGCTAAACAAGATGCTACTAGAGTAAAACAATACCAGAAATTAGCGCAAAATTAATTCTTTCTTTTTCTCTTTCTTTTTCTTCATTTCCAAGCAAAAGTCTTAAAATATTTGCTCAATTTTAGCATATTCCCATGCCTTCCCTTATCCAAACTCCCGAATATCTAACTTTTAAGTATCTCCAGCACTGGCAGAAAGAAAACGATGTGCAAAAATTGAAGTCCTCTTTTTCTGACATTGGTCCGTTATTCTCCTATCTTTTGGAAAAATCTGAATCTCTTTACTCCCAGCTTCCACAACGGAAAGACGGCCAGGAAGCGTTTATCCATCCCTTGAATGTGGTTCTGGCCTTACGAGATGCAAAAATTAGCGATGAAATCACTCTTTGCGTGGGATTATTGCACGATTATGTTGAAGAAATAGTCGATTTGTATAGGGATGAGCATAATTTAGATGAAGATGGCAAGGATATAGAAAAATTAGACCGTTATGAAACCGAAGTTTTTGCAGGGTTAGAAAAAGATTTAGTAAAACACACTGATAAAACTACTGCCAAAAACACAATCGAAGCGTTAAAACTCCTTACTCGGCACAAACGCGATTTTTATTACCGCTCTATATCAAATATGTTTCAGCATAGCCATGAAAGAGTTAAAGAGATAGCCATTCAAGTTAAATTGGCTGATCGCATGCATAATATTTTGAGCATTGAATGTTTCTCTGAAGAGAAACGAAACTATCAGTGTTTTAAGAACCTCTTCATTTTGAATAATGCCAAAAAATACCTTCTGGAAAACCCTTCTCGGATTTCCGATTCTCGTGAAATGCCTTCCACACAGTTATTATTTAAGCGCTGTGCCAAAGCTACCTACGATGCCTATCAGCGGTTATGCTACCTTATGATGAAAAAAGGCATTGGCGACACAAAATCCATGCTGCAGTTGGCATTCAAGAAATTTGCCTTGGAGAAAGAAGGAGTGTGGGAAGTGACCAAAGTTGATCCAGAAGAAACGCATCTTATGAGATTGTTTCAAGGCGTGGTGCGGAAATATGATGCGCGATTGCATCATGAATGGGAAAAGTTTGAATCCCTGAAAGAAGCAGAGTATGACTACTGCCGGAAATTCTTTGCCGACTTTAATTTCAGCGAAGAGCAGATTAAGGCCATTGTTGATTACAAAGACGCGTATGCCCTGAAAGAAGTGGTTGCCTACTTGTTGTATCTGCCGAATTATGTGATTCACCGCTTTATCAGTTCGGAGTTGACGGAAGATGCCAGGATATGTTCTTAGAAAGGTTTAAATATAAACACATATTAAACGTAATAAACATAATGGTGAGCATAACCTTAGCTGTATCGGAAGAACTAAAGACGGAAATGGACAAGCATCCAGAATTGAATTGGTCTGAAGTAGCCCGGCAAGCGATAAGAGAGAAAATAAATCTTCTCGCTAAAATGGATCAGTTACTTTCCAAAAGCAAATTAACAGAAAAAGATGCTCTAGACTTAGGACGAAAAGTTAATAAGGCGGTTGCCAGAAGGGTTCTAAAAGAAGCCTAATGGAATTAGTTGTTGATGCTAATGTTTTCTTTTCTGCGTTAATGCGGAACAGCCATACTCGGCATTTCCTTCTTTTTGGCGGGCATGCTCTTTATACTTCTGAATTTGTATTTGAAGAAATAATGAAACATAGTGATGAGGTTTCTAAGAAGACTTTGCTTTCTCCAGAAGAAATTATTTCTCTTTTCAATGAGATGGTCTTGCTGGCAAATATCAAAATCATTCCATTAGCCGAATATAAAGCATATGTTAAGACTGCTCAAGAGGTATGTCCTGATTCCAATGATGTCCACTATTTTGCCTTAGCTTTGAAATTAAAATGTGCAATATGGAGTAATGACAAAAAACTCAAGGAACAAAATAGGGTTAAAGTTTATGCTAGTCATGAATTGGTGGGGTTGTGAAGATTTGCAGTTAGTTACCTACTAAGATAATACCTAAGTTCTTTCTTTAATTCTTCGTAGAATGCTTCGCAACATACTTTAGGATGCCTAACAGCCAGGGCCGTATAAAATCCTGCTCTTTCTAATTTTGGAGCTTTCTCTTCAAATATTTGATCGAAAAAATAATCCTCCTTTGGACCGTCAAATACAATCCCTTCATCGTCAGGAGCAGTTAAATTTTTATCTTTATTTTCTTGACTAGGATATCTCCAGCCTATCTGGAATCCTTTAACTAAATCAGTTAGTGCCATTTGGTACTCCTATGGGCGTTTTATTTAAAAATCTTCTGATAGTTCTTCCAGAATAAAGAAAAGTTTATAAAAAACAAGTAATTAGATAGGATGGACCGGGCGGGATTTGAACCCGCGATACCCGATGTTTCAGATCAGTGCACTAGCCTTACTATGCTACCGGCCCATTATTTTTTCTTTTTTGAATATTGTTTTTAATAATTTAGATTCTTCACTAATAGCTTAGAAAGAGTCTGATAATTCTTCCAGATCTGATCGGCCACTTCTTTCTCGGATAATTCTTTTATTTCTGCAATCTTCTTGATGCTTTCTACGACGAAAGCTGGCTCATTCATCTTATCCTGATACGGGCTTAGCCAAGGCGCATCAGTTTCTGTTAAAAGTTGTGTAAGGGGAACTTTCTTAACTAAAGTCTGAAAATTAAATGACTTGGTAATAACCGGCGGAATAGAAAAGTAATGTCCCAACTCTGCGCCTTTGGTCATCAAAGATTTTCTTCCGGAGAAACAATGTTGTATGACTGGAATTTCCTGGTTCTTGATTTCTTCCTCCAATATCTGTAAACATTCTTCTTCTGCTTTTCTGGAATGGATGACTAATGGTTTCCTTACTTTGATAGCAAAACGGATAATCTTGCGGAAGTTTTCTGCCTGCTGGGCGTAGGTTTTTTCTTTATCTGCCCAATGAAAATCCATACCCACTTCGCCAATGCAATGCACGGCATCTTTATTTTTTTCAATGAATTTGAATTCTTCTTCCAGATTTATTGGCCCTTTATGATGAGCTAGACCTACACCCTCTGGTTGGATGCCCAGAGCATCGATGGGATAAATTCCTAGACTGGCTTTGATAAGTTTGGGATGTTTCTTGGCTAATGCTAGAACTTCGCGGTTGGCTTCAGGATTGATGCCGGAAACGATGATTGCTTTCAATCCAGCTTTCTCTGCTCTTTTGAGAATTGCATCTAGTTTGTCTTTGAAATAGTCATGAGTAAGATGGCAATGCACGTCGATGAGGTTCATTATTAAGAAACAAAAGAAAAGAGAATTTAAATCTTGTTATTCTTTATCTTTTCTGAGCTTAAGCCAAGCATTATATAATATCGCTTCTGCACCGTCATAACCTCGGATACAGCCTTGAAGATAATACCTAAGAGCTTGATCAGGGTTTTCCCTACTTTGACTTTGCCTACATTGTTCTTCTGTAATCTTTTTCATCGTATCTATTTCTTTACACATTAAATCTACCAACTCTCCCCATGGATCTTTTCCAGTTTTTGTTTTTGACATTTTCATACCTTTACTAAAAATTAGTTTTGTGCAATAACTATAAAAACTTTTCTTATAATCTGTAGCCCTCATTTTGTGACGAAAGTTATATAAATCAGCCTTATGATAAGAATAAACATGGATTCAGTACGTATGTTTGGAAGTTAAAAAATTCTTAGTTCTTGTTAGTTGTTAGTCTGTTATTTCAATAAAAAATCATAAATTAGGAGGTAAAATCATGAAACTCAATAAAGATAAACACGTCCAATACGCAGTAAAAGAATGCGTCACCTTAGAAGGTCATCCGGAAATAAAAGGCTATGACTTTGAACAGCCATTTGACTTCCAAGAATTCCTGAAATCATACGCTTTAAGTGGTTTTCAAGCAACTCATCTCGCTCAAGGTATAGAAATAATCAAAGCCATGCGCAGAGAGAAAGCAAAAGTTTTCCTCAGCTTCACTTCCAATCAAGTAAGTTCCGGCAACAGAGAAATAATCAAGTATCTAGTCAAACACAAAAAAGTAGATGTATTGGTAACCTCTGCTGGCGGTGTAGAAGAAGACATTATCAAATGCCTGAAGCCT
>ERZ1292623.4411-Hain-H51-01um-R1-4411-length-11527-cov-4_pt1 | contig 11527 bp, 11 predicted proteins | sample MGYA00564398_ERZ1292623 | MGnify/ENA primary metagenome ERZ1292623 (study PRJEB36523, sample SAMEA6512633) | groundwater metagenome | collected 2019-01-07 | study: AquaDiva: Metagenomics assemblies of 32 groundwater samples | reverse complement strand
ACACTCTGCATACATCAACCGCGCTCTCTACAGGAATTTCCTGAGAACAATACACGCATTTCTTCACCATTTTTTGAAATCAGCTGACTGTAATCAAAACGCTTTATAAATCTTTATGCGTTTTCGCGCTCATTCATACCTTAACGCCTCGGTAGGGTTTATCTTCGCGGCTCTCAAGGCAGGCAATGTTCCAGAAGCCGCGCCAGCAAGAAAAGCAAACAGCAGGCACGAAATAATAAGCCAAAATGGCGTAGAAACCTGAAGAAGTGTTGTTCCCAGCCGATTAATGGCAATGTATTCAACAATCTGCCCAATTCCAATGCCTAACACAATTCCGATAATTCCTCCCACAAGTCCAAGAAGACCAGATTCAATCAGAAAGATGAGAGTTATATCGCTGTTCTTTGCCCCAACTGATTTCATCACGCCAATCTCTTTCGTCCTCTCAAGCACAGAAGTGTACATTGTGTTGGCAATTCCAATTCCGCCCACAAGCAAAGATATGGCTGCCACACCAATTAAAAAAGCAGTGATTATGTTGAGAATAACTCCAAAACTCTCGAGAAGCTGGTCGGGCGTAAGAATATAGAAGTCCTGAGTCTTTTCCGTCAAGCCCCTTGATGTGCGAAGTTTCTTTTCAACTCTTTCGGCTATTTCCAAAAGTTGTTCTTCATTATTGACTTGAACGACAATTGTGTCTATTCTTTTAGTTATGTTGAAGAGAGGGCGAAAATCTTCGAGAGACATATAAATCAAACGGTCATCTCCAGGGTTGCCTATTGGTTTGAGAATACCCCGAACTTGAAATTCTTTGTCATTTATAACAAGAACGTCGCCCGCAGTTACTGGTTTTTTGAATAAATTATTGTGCTTGTATTGAGAGCCAATCATGACGCTTCCTTCATCCCCTTTCTTGAGGACTCTGCCTTCTTCTGCTTTGTACGCACCAGTCTCCATAAATAAATCAGAAGTTTCAAGGTCTATCCCTACTGTTGTTACGTATCTAACTTGGTCTTTTAATTCTACTTTTGATGGAGAAGCTGTCCAATAGGTGGCTTCTTTTACCCCTGCAATTTTTTTAACTAAATCAAAATCTTGCGAAATAAATTGAGTAGCTCCGCCCGTGCCCGGTCCTGCCAATTGCCCTCGCGGCTGAATAAAAAATTTATCTGTGCCCAACAAACGAAACTGTTCTTCTACCGCTCCTTGCAGACCCAAAGAAAGTGAGATAAGAAAGAAAATTGTTGCTATGGAAATTATGATTCCAATCATAGTCAGCCACGAACGAAGTCTGCGTTTTCGCAGGTTTCTTAAGGCGAGTTTGAAGTAATCAGATATCATCAATCAAATGCCTCCCTTTCGAGACCTCTTGGAACAGGAATATTATTTCTGATATTTTCTAGGTGTGCCCTTCCAGCCCTTTCTATTTTACTCTGAGAAGTTAGCGGAAGGAAATTAACAGTGTAATAAACATGGAAGGATAGCATCAAGGTCATAATTGCAATTGCCCCCCAATCATAACGATTTCGGCTACTATTATATAAAACAAATGATGTGACAGCCGAAGTGGCGAGCCCAGATGCAACAGACGCCCCTATCTTTATATTTTGCATATTATGATAATGTCTTCTTTCTTCCTTTGTCGGAATTTCTAAAACATCTCTTAGTCCCCTAACATAATCTACAGTTGGTTTCATGTTATTTCCTCAGCGCCTCCACAGGGCTTAATCGTGAGGCTTGGAACGCCGGAAGAAGCCCGAATAATAATCCTAAAGTTAGAGAGAAGATTATTGCTCCTGCAATGAGGGGCCATGAAATAGTTATCATGAGAGAAATTCCGAGAGACGAGGAAGCTATGCCAGACACTAAAAACGCGAGACCCAATCCAATGGCTGCCCCAATAACCCCGCCTGCAAGTCCAAGGAAAGCAGATTCTATTACAAATATGGACAATATATCTTTGTTCCTCGCCCCTATTGACTTCATTATGCCTATTTCCTTTCTTCTTTCAAGAACAGAAGCAAACATTGTGTTGGCTATGCCTATTCCGCCTATGAGCAGGGAAATTGCCGCAATGCCTGTTATTGTTATGTTAATTATATTAAGGATTGTGCTTATTGCCGACAGGCTTTGCAAGGGTGTTTGAACAGAAAAATCTTCTTCGCCTAATTTTTGATTTCTATCTTTTCTTATCGCTCTCTCTATATCTAATGCGACCTGCTCTATTTTATCTTGATTTTTTATGTCACGAACGTTAAAACCTTGCCCATCGGGGCAAGGCGTTCGTGAGCATCCAAAAGTCCCAAACAAACCTCGGCTTTCAAGCCGAGGCGAACTCAAGGACTTTTTGATTTGCACAACTATCAAATCTATTTCATTTCCAATATCTAAAATTTCTTTGAGGTCTTTTTCAGGCATCAAAATCGCATCATTGACGAAGAAGGTGCTTGTTTTTTCCAGGAAACCAATAACTTCAAAATCTTTCCCTTGGATTTTGAGTGTTGTGCCGACGCGGATTTTTTTGCCAAAATCTTCTGTTTCTAAATAGCTATGACCAAGAACAATTTTACCTCTATCTTTTTCAGTTAATAATCTACCTTGCTCTGCACCTGCGTTGAGCGCATCATAAACAATAGCAACCTGTTCAGCGTCTTCAGGAAGTGATGCAATTGATTTAAACAATCGTATTTTATTGTATTCTGCTGAAACAACTCTTATGAGCCTTGGAATTACCATATCCACGCCGCTGACCGATTCTATTAAATTTACATCTTCGTCTGTCAGTTTCCTAACTGCCAGGCTTCCCGGCGGACCGAAGCCGGCCTGAGTATTTTCAACCACGAGTTTGTCAGGATCAATAGAAGCGAACTGCCCGATAATTGCCTGCTCCAAGCCTTGTCCTAACGAAATAAGAGAAATCACTGCTGCGATGCCTATAAATATGCCCAGCATGGTGAGCCACGAGCGCAAGCCGCGTTTTCTAAGATTCTTTAATGCGAGAAGGAAATAATCAAGAAGCATTAAGAAGATTGTGCTCTATTTTCCAAGGATTTTCTGTATCTTATTATCTTCGCACGGGTGGCTTCCGACCCTCTAACTTCTTCTCCGCGATGAAAATAGCCATTAAGCCCCTGTGCAATTTCTCGGCGGCAATATTTATCTCGTGCAAGTTCATAAGCCAATGTTTTCTCCTCATCCGACCAAGGAATTTGTCCCCTCGCTAATGTAGCATTATAGCACGCTTCTCTTTTTTGTTCGGGAGTTAACCCGTGAATTCCTTTTTTTTCTTTAACATTTTTAGGACCCGCAATAAGTCCGCCACTGCGACCAGATTCTATGCGTTGCTGGCGCGTCATTTTATGAATTCCAAGACACTCTTTGTAGCTAATATCAGAGTATTTTTGACGATGTTCTCTTCCTAAGATTCTTCTTTCATCTTCTTGAATAAGTCCGCAATAAGCGCGTCCATTAAATCCTCCATTGTAACCAGTCAATGCCCGAAAAACGCTGCTCTCTGCCACCATCCTCGTCACTTTATACTTTGATTGAACATCTAATGCTTCAGCAATCTCAGATAAAGTGCGACCCACACGATAGGAATTTGCTATTTCTGGATGGTCTGTTTGTAATGTTCTACCTATTTCAATTGAAAGTTTAATAGCGGCTAATTGTTCGTGTGCTAAATCTTTATTGACCATATAACACGCAAATTCTATTTAAGCTTTTTTAGAGCCCCCTTTCATCTGAATAAAAAGTGATTGAATTCATAAGCTGCTAACGCTCCATGCTTTTTTTCATTCTTTGCCTTTTTCTTATTGTGCGCCAGACAAGCCAAATAACCATTAGAACAACAACGATTCCAATATAAATAGGCCAGTTGTTTCTTTGTATAATTCCAAGTTCAATTGCTTTTTCTTGCGTGTAAACCTTGGTAGGAAGATTAACTTCATCTAATTTCTTGCTGTTGTCAAAGTCTGTATATTCAACAGTTGCTGTTAGTTTGGGCTTTTCGCTTGTGAATATAACCTCAAAAGTTGCAGTTTCAAAGTCATCTGAATCCACAGTTCCGATATAAACTTCTTTTTCTGATAAGAGCGTGAACCCTGATGGATTGAGATTGACCGAAACAAACCTCGCATCAGCCAGTCCCTTATTGACAATTTTGAGATTTATTTTGCTCTGCCTGCCCACGATTGGATTTTCTATGTCTGCGGAATATGATAATTCTGGCTGGGCATTTACAGAAATTCCTATCGAACCTTCTCTTGTTTGAGGTCCGCTGTTTATTCTAAATGTAAGCACATAGGGAATTTGATAATCTCCCGGAGCGACATCGTTTGAAGCTCTTATTCTAAAAGCAAAATTCTCTTCATCATCTTCTTTAAGTTCATCAACTCCGCCCGAAGAGCTTCCCACCGGAATAAATGGCAAGCCTTGAAAGTTGAGATTCAGATTAATGTCTTTAGCGAGTTCATTTAGCGTATTTTCAACTTCTATTCTAATTACCCCTTCGGTACCTGGAGAGATGTTGTCTACAGAAACTGAATTGATTGTCATTGCCGAAGCTAGCTGAAAACTCAAAACTGCTAAAGCCAGCAAGGCAAGTATTTTATTCATAAAAACTTGAGAGATAGAGTGTTTAAAAGCGTTTCGGTAGTTACTTAATAGTTAAAACACTACTTCCTCACTTCCACCCATTTGTCTTTAACTTTCCTTGTAACTCTCTCAACCTTGCCATCTCTAAGCCAATAAATCTTCCGCGCGTGGCTTTGCGCAAGAGTTGAGTCGTGAGTAACCATAATTATTGTCTTTCCCTGTTGATGTAGCTTTTCAAGGAAATCTAGAACTCTTGCGCCGGTTTTCGTGTCTAAATTTCCTGTCGGTTCGTCTGCGAGGATTATATCAGGGTTATTTGCCAGCGCTCTTGCAATGGCAACGCGTTGCTGCTGCCCTCCAGAGAGCTGGTTTGGATAGTGGCCCATTCTTTCGTCTAATTCGACTAAACGCAGTATATCTTCAGCCTTTTTCTCTCTTTCTTCTCTTGAGACGTTTTGGAAAAGCATCGGAAGCATGACATTTTCCTTCGCTGTTAAATTATTAATGAGGTTGAAGCTCTGAAAGATAAATCCGACTTTTTTACCTCTCAATTGAGCAAGTTCCGACTCACTAAGGTACGAGATGTTTCGGTCGTGGAGTCTGATCTCTCCTTTAGTTGGAATATCGAGTGAGCCGACAAGATTCATGGCAGTTGATTTTCCGCTTCCAGAAGGACCCATTATTGCAACAAAATCTCCCTGCTCAATTTTTATGTTAATGTTATCTAAAGCTTTGACTACGTTATCCCCCATTTCGTAGTATTTTGCTACGCCTCTGAGCGCAATTAATTCGCTTCCATCCATACCACCTCTGCCAATGCTCCATTTAAGAAGTTTTCTATAAGAAGATTTAAAAACTCTCAATTTTGCTTGATACTATGATAATTCCTGTCCGTTGTTTTTCATGTGGTCGTCCAATCGCCCACTTGTGGGAGACTTACAAGCAGCGCGTTGCTAACGGCGAAGAAGCCGGAAAAGTTCTTAATGATTTAGGTCTGGAGAGATATTGCTGCCGAGCAGCCCTTTTGGGCAACGCAGAGTTGCTGCCCAAAATTGCTAAGTTCAAGAAATCGTAAAAACCCGTTAAGAAATTTTAACTTTATTGCTAAACCCGCACGCCGCGCAAATTATCGTCTTATGCGTTTTAGTTATTCTCGTCGCACTCGCTCTCAAATCAGTATAACACTTATTGCAGAAGCGCGCACGATTTTTTCCAAGTCGAATGTTGAACTGCATAGCGAGACGTTTAATCTTGCGCACGTCCCCTCTATCGATTGCATCTTTAGCAAAGAAAGCATTGACGCGTTCTCGTGCCGTTGTTTTTGACAATTTATTCATCACATTAAGAAGAAACTGGATTATAAAAAGGAATATGGCGAAGACAGCATCGGTGTTTCGCCTCTGTTCGGAGACTACCGCGACCGACGTGATCAGCTTAACTGCTGTGTTCGGAAAGGGAACAGGTGTTTCCTGATCACTATGGCCGTCTTCATATTTTGTCCTACAATAGTACTTATAAAGCTTTCCATGTTCTGTCGAGCAAGCATGCGTTATACAGTTATTGCAATAGCAGGTCTGCCTGGAAGTGGGAAAACCACGCTGGCGAACTCCCTCAAGGAACTATCGCTTCTAAGGAAGTGGAAATTCATTTCTACAGGGATGTTGTTGCGTGAGCGTCACGCAGATCTTGTCAAAGCGAACAGATTTTCAGGGCAGTTCCTTTCTTACCTTGGCAACCTTTCTGATGACGAAATTCGCGTCCTGAATAATAATGCCTGCAGTGTTGCGCAGGAAGGACATCTCATATTAGATTCACGATTCGCAGTTGAAAATTGTAAGAATCTCAATAACGCGTTGCTCATTTTTGTTACTGCCCCTCTTGCAGTCCGCGTCGAACGCCAGAGACGCGCCCACCCCGAGAAATCATATGAAGAAATACAGCGCGATTTAGAGCAGCGAGAAAAGTGGGAAGTCGAGCGCGCGCAGCGTATCTACGGATACGACCATCGCAATACAAAACACTATAAAATTATACTTGATACAGCCCAGCTCACCCCGGGGCAGGAAGTCGAGGCAATTATAAAACAATTAGAATGTCCCCAAAATGAACACTCTCCTTTGGTAATCGCAATTTCCGGCTTGCCTGGCTCAGGCAGTACAACAACCGCGCGTCTTTTGGCAAAAAAACTAAATCTCGAATATCTTAGCCCAGGCAGGATTTTCAAAGATTTAGGGAGAGGCATCGCCAAAGACCAGCCATATTATCCTGTCTTCGCCGAGCTATGTGCCTCTCGCAATATTGCTATCCCAAATTACACTGCATCAAATGATTCGCAGGCAACTGTTAATCTTTGGGAGACCTCGTTTGGAAAAAATCCAGTTACGCATGAGATAATTGACGAAGTTCAACGTCGTCATGCACAAAAAGGAAATGTCGTTATAGACGGAAAACTCTCCCTTCATATGCTACCGCAAGCCCGTCCTAAAATATGGCTCACAGGCGATCTCGACACCCGTGTTCAGCGTGTAGCCCAGCGAGACAGCATTTCTCCTGAAGCCGCGCGCGAGTTATTAACAAAAAGAGAATCGCAGGAGGCGGAAAACTGGAAAAAGATGTACGGTTTCGATTATCGTGAGCAGAAAAAAGACGCGACCTTGGTAATTGACACTTCGAATCTCTCGCCCGAACAAGTCGCAGATAAAATCTTCTCATCTATCCATAATAACCTTTAAAACGCCTTTCTATCTCTCATTGAGATGTGGGCGTGCCGGAGCGGTCAAACGGGGTAGCCTCAAGAGCTACTGTGCTTAGTGCCTTCCTAGGTTCGAATCCTAGCGCCCACATGCCCTCGTGGCGCAACCCGGATAGCGCAGTGGGATCCTAACCCAAAGGTTGCAGGTTCAAATCCTGCCGAGGGCGTTGAAAAGGTTTAAAACATCTTTCTTGATAAGAATAACAAGCGCGGTTAGTTTAATGGCAAAATAGCGGATTTCCAATCCGCGGTTACGGGTTCGATTCCCGTACCGCGCATACGCCCCCTGAGTCATTTTCTATGCGCATCTAAACTGCCCAAAGCCTTAAATATAAGTTATAACAATGTTATAACATGGAACTGATTAAACCCATAGTTAGAGTTGGCAATTCGGCAGGCGTGCTCGTGCCTAAAGATTGGCTCAATGGAGAAGCCAGAGTCACACTGGTTAAGAAACCCCAAAATATTAGACAGAATACTTTAGAAATTTTAAATGTATATTTGCCCCATATTATCGGACTTTACTTAGTTGGCAGCTATGCAAGAGGAGAGCAAACCAGCACCAGCGATATCGACATACTTGGGATTACAGATAACATAGACAAAAAGATAAAAAAGGGCAAATATGAGATTATATTAATTTCAAAAGACGAGGTTGAAAGCCAGGTTAAGGAAAACGCCCTGCCGCTATTGCCTATGCTAAAAGAGGCACTGCCTATAATAAATAAGGAATTGCTTGAGGGGTATAAGAAATTAATTCTCACTAAATATAATTTAAAAAGCCATATAGAAACAACACTTTCCGCGCTAAAATTAATCAGAGAAGCAATGGATCTCGCAAAAGAGAAAGACGAGAAACTATCCGACAACATCGCCTATTCGCTGGTTTTAAGATTAAGGGAATCTTACATAGTAAACTGCCTGATTAATAATCATGCGCCAACAACCTCGGGCTTGCTTAGCTTAATAAAAAAGCTCTCTGGTTCTGAAGAAGCGTATCGCGCTTATCAACGCTCAAAGGCAGGGCTCAAAGCAAGGAGAAAAATAAACAGCAAAGAAGCTGAATCCTTATACGAGTATCTCTTTCAGGAGATAGAAGAACAAAAGAAATGGATAAAAAGAAGCGGCTGAAAAAGATAGAAAGCCTGAAGAAGCAGGTGGAAAAACACAAGCAGAAAATAAGTTCTTATGCAGGCAGAAAATCTTACCTCATAGAATATTGGGAAAAGGAAATAAGAGGTTTTGAAGATGAAATCGCAGAAGAAGAAAGCAAGATGTAGCGAAAAAACCAGTTAGAAGAATTTATAGGAAACTTATTGGTCTATTTCCATACAGCGCGCATTCCGATATTAAAGTTATTCATGCCCGCAAGAATAACTTTAAAAGCGCTTTTTGTATGGTGTGTGCATGGCTGAAAATATTGTTTCGCATAAGTCCTGGTATGACCAGACATACAAATATCAACTGATTTTATCCGTTATCGTGTTGGCTTTTGCGCTCGGATACCTCGCGTTCTTTTACAGCGCGAACGGCGACATCATTCACAAAGACATCTCCCTCACAGGAGGCACCACGATTACTGTTTCAGGCGCCAACAGCCCGGAAGAAATTCAGAACGCGCTTAGAACGCGTTTTCCAGATGTCACGGCACGTTCTATTTCAAACATTCGCACAGGTGAACAGATAGGCTTCTTCGTTGAATCAACCGCATCAGCAGATGAATTGAAATCTGCTCTAGAAGAGATTCTCGGATTCAAACTCACGCAAGAAAATTCTTCTATCGAATTTACCGGCTCAGCGCTTTCTTCAAGCTTTTACCAGCAGCTAAGTCTTGCGGTACTAATTGCGTTCGTAGGCATGGGTCTCGTCGTATTCGTTATATTTAAGACGCCTTTCCGTAGCTTAAGCATTATTGCCGCAGGGTTTGCAGACATCGTGATGACTCTTGCTCTCGTCGATTTCATAGGAATGCAGATTTCGCTTGCAGGCATCGTCGCCTTGCTCATGCTTATCGGATACGCTGTAGACACAGACATGCTTCTCACGACACGTGTATTGCGAGGAGAAGGCCCAATAAACACTAGAATATGGGGAGCTTTCAAGACAGGAATAACCATGACGTTGACAGCAATCGTAGCCATCGGCGTGAGCTTATTTTTTGTTTACGGCAACTCAGAGACTCTTCGTCAGATGTTCACCATCTTGCTAATCGGATTAGGGTTTGATATTTTTAATACATGGGTAACTAACGCTACATTGCTCAAGTGGTATGCGGAGGCACGTCATCTAGCACAATGAAATGGGGCTGGCGCATATGGGCTCTTATCATCGCATTGCTTTTGTCATTGTTAGCTATAAGCCCAAGCTTTGAGTCTGGCGTCGTAGTAAAATCTATAGCTAAAGATTCTCCTCTCTTTGAACAAGGTCTCAGACAAGGCGCAATCATCAAGGAAATAAATAGAAAGCCAATTTCAGTCGCAGCAGACTACGCAGATGTAATGAACCAACTATTCACGAACAACACAGATATGCGCGTTGATGTCGTAACTAAGGATGGCAAATATGTTGTCTTCATAAATCAGACTCCCGATATTGTCGTGCAGACCGTTCCCAGAACACGAATCAAAACCGGTTTAGACATTCAGGGCGGAGCACGCGCGCTCATTGAGCCAGAGCAGAAACTCACCAATGAACAACTACAGGACCTGATAGCAGTTAGCAATAACCGACTTAATGTATTTGGATTATCAGATGTTAAGATAAGAGGCGTAACAGACCTTTCAGGCAATAAATTCATGTTAATTGAAGTAGCAGGAGCAACACCTTCTGATTTGCAAGACCTAATTTCCAAGCAGGGAAAGTTTGAAGCCAGAATCGGCAATCAAACTGTTTTCGCAGGCGGCAGCGAAGACATAACTTCAGTCTGCCGCAATGACGCAAGTTGTTCTGGCGTGAGAAGCTGCACTCCTGTGCAAGCAGGATACGCCTGTAATTTTGCATTCACTATTTATCTTAGCGAAGAAGCGGCACGTCGCCATGCAAATATCACGCGCGGAATCGATGTTGATTTGCTTTCAGGCGGTCAATATCTCAAGGCCAATTTGTCTTTGTTGTTAGACGATCAATTAGTGGACGAATTGCTCATCAGCCGCGATTTGAAAGGTCAGGTTACCACGCAGATATCAATACAGGGTTCAGGAAATGGGGCAACACAGGAAGACGCGCTCAATGACGCGCGCGTCTCTATGCATAGATTACAGACCGTGCTTATCACAGGCAGCCTGCCGTATAAACTGACGATTGTAAAGCTCGACACAATCGCTCCCTTGTTGGGCGGCGATTTCGTGCGTACCCTCTTTCTGGCAGGTTCTGTTGCCTTGCTCGCAGTCGGTCTGATAATATTCGGGAGATATAGAAATATTAAGGAATCGCTCGCCGTCCTATTCACCTCGTTCTCAGAGATAGTTATAATCCTGGGCGTCGCGGCCCTCATTGGCTGGAATCTTGATTTGCCTTCAATTGCAGGTATTCTTGCCACGATAGGCACAGGGGTAGACCAACAGATAATTATCTTGGACGAAGCCCGCAGAAACCGCGAACTTGCACTTAAGGCGCGCATGAAACGTGCCCTCTTCGTCGTGTTTTCTGCATACGCAACAGCCCTTGTTTCGCTTCTGCCATTGTACTGGGCAGGTGCCGGACTCTTCAAGGGATTTGCAGTAACAACTATCATAGGAATTACAGCAGGCGTCTTGATTAGCAGACCAGCGTTTGCAGAGATGATTAAGAAGATAGAAGGAAACTAAGAATAATTTTTTTTACCAATAAAATCAACAATATTTTCAGCGAAGGCTAAACTGCAAGTCATTCCTGGAGAAACCGCATTCAACACATGAGTTTCACGTTCCCCATGATGAACTACTATATCATTAACTAAAAAGCCGGACGAATCCACAAGCTGTGCGCGTATCCCTGCTCTGTAAGGGATTACGTCTCTTTTATCTATCTTCTCTGAAGTTAAGCCATTTATTTCTTGCAGAAAAGCCGACTTCAAAAATGTTGTTCGTAAATTCTGAACTGCTTGTTGCATAAAGTCTCTCTTTCTTGCCATTTTCCAAAATCCTTTGCACCCAATCATTTCTGCCAAATCCTTTATATTAACTTCTGAGCCGTACGATT
>ERZ1292623.4288-Hain-H51-01um-R1-4288-length-11740-cov-6_pt1 | contig 11527 bp, 11 predicted proteins | sample MGYA00564398_ERZ1292623 | MGnify/ENA primary metagenome ERZ1292623 (study PRJEB36523, sample SAMEA6512633) | groundwater metagenome | collected 2019-01-07 | study: AquaDiva: Metagenomics assemblies of 32 groundwater samples | reverse complement strand
TGCGTTCGCAGCGGGTTTATGTGCGGAGATATTGATTGCACCGAGCAGAACAATAGAAACGTGATTTCATCTCCATTGTTCCGCTCGCCGCCAAAAAATTGGACCGGCGAGAAAAATAATGGGGCGACCCGTTGGTCGCCCCTTTGATGTGATGTAGTTATAGCGATGCCTAAAATGCTCACACCGAGACGAGCAATGCGTCTGTTTCCTCCAATGTCTTATCCAACGGGAACAGATTGACAACCGGCTCGCCGTCCTCGCCCAAGAGATAAATCACTGGCGCGGGGCCATATCCCACATCTTCATACGCGAGGGTGTGGTGATGAATCTTGTCCCACATAAGATGGATGTGGCAGTCGCACCCCTTGATGCGTAACACCGGATCGCCACCATCCTCACCGAGATTTACTACTCCCACGAGGTTGGCTGAAAAACCTGGGCCTCGCACAGCAACTACCACACGCCCCAACTCGGCAAGTTTTTCAATAACTTGCCGGATGTCGGGATAAGGGCTACCCGCATACTTGCTCTTGTCAAAGATCCGCATTATCCTTCCTCCTCTTGCGATAAACAATCCCTTCTATTTCACTCGATTCAGTAAAACATGTCCGTAATAATATGTCAAGTTTCGCAGCGGTTTTAGAAAGAATATACTCATAAATGGAGTGTTCCCGAAAAGAAAAAGCCCCCGGCGGGGACAAAACCCCGCAAGGGTCTTCTTTGTAGTAATACTTCATCTTATCATAAAGGCGGACTGAATGTCAAGAGAACATATCCACAATGCCTCCGGAACAAAAACAAAACCCAACGCCGCAAAGCCCACAAGAGACGCGCCGCCCCGCCATCCGCACCATGCGCTCGGACGTGGAGGGGCTGTTCAAAAACCATAAGCCGACGCTGATGCAGATGATCGGGGCCCAAGCGCAGGAGCCGGCCCGCGCGGGGGAGGCCTCCCCCGCGCGAAGTAAAATCCCGGCCGTGGGTATCGCCGGCGCCGCACTCGTCTTGCTCCTCGTCGGCGGTGGAGCATGGTGGTATCTCAACCGCGGCGCTGCCCTGACCGCCACTCCCCGGGCGGGAACAGCGAACCCTCGCGCAATCCCGCGCGGGGCCCCGCAGGCACTCTTTGCCACTGAATCCAGCCGGACCATCACGATAAAAAAACAGGACCGCGGCCAGTTCCTCCGCCTCATGGAGGACTCGTGGAAAGAGGAGGAGCGTGAGGGCACGGTCAAGCGCGTCATCGTACTGCTCCAGGATGGACCCCAGGAATACCCGGCGACCCTCGCGGACTTTTTTGCGCTGTGGCGCATTGCGCCGCCCTCCTCGCTCACCGAGCGATTGGACCAGAATCTCATGGTGTTTTTATACCGCGGCAAGACCGGCAACCGGCTGGGACTGGCGGTGCGGACTCGGGAGCCGGAGCGCACGTTTGCCGACATGCTCTCGTGGGAGCCCGCGATGCTGGCCAGCATGACCCAGCTCTTTTTTGACGAGCGGGCAGAGGCGATCGCGACTCCCTTTGAAGACCGCACGTACCGCAACATTGACTGGCGGTACCTCAAGCTCTCGCAGGAGCGGGATCTGGGCATCGGATACGCCGTGTTCCCCGCGGGTAACGTCTTCATCCTCACCACGGGCAAAGAACCCATGGAGACCGTGATCAACCGGCTGTTTGACGCGCGGTAAAAATTTGCGCCATCAGTTTCAAACTGCTTGTGCAAAAGATATTTTTCCTTTCTCAAGAATGTGCTATGATGGAGTTATGGAACAAGAAGCCGTGAAAACTGAAGTTATAAGCCAACCAACGCTCCAACCTGACACGCCCGCGGTTCCTGCGAAGTTAGAGATTGGGACGCTTCAAGCCATCCTCGGTGTAGCCGCAATCCTTATTGGTATTGGCGCCGCGTGGGGAACACTGAAAACGCTCGTCAAAGGAATAAAAAATACCCTTGACGACGAAATAAAACCTGATTTAAAAAACATTCGGGATCGCTTTATCGTCGTTGAAGAACGCGTAAAAACACTTTGGAGAGATGCGTATGCCCCCGCACGCTCCCCGCGCCGACTCAATGCGCGCGGAACAGAAATACTTGAGAAAAGCGGAATCAAAGAAATCGTGAGGGACAAAAAGGATTATCTGTTGGCCCTCGTGAAAGAAAAAAATGCAACCAACGCCTATGACGCCGAATCGGCGATCCTTGCGGTAATGGCGGAACTGCCGAAACATTGTCCAGACATGATAGACCGTCTCAAAGAAGGAGCGTTCAGGATCGGCGCGGATATTGATGCCGTACTCTTTGCCGGAGGAATTTACTTGCGTGATATAATTTTTCCTGACTTAGGATTTGTTCTTGACGATGTTGATCGTCATCACACGACAACATAACACCGCCCCCCCTCTTTCAACACTTTATGCAACCCGTTATTTTGAGAGAACTGAAAACAGCGCTCCGGGACGAGCACGACCGGCTCGTGACGGAACTGAAGGGACTTGCCAAGCCCGAAGGAACATCGGGTCATTGGCAAACGCAATATCCCCAGTTTGAAGCCGTGGAAACCGGCTCGCACGCCGCGGCCGACGAGGAAGCGGACGAGGTGGAAGAGTATGAGGCGCGGCTCGCCACCGAAAACAGCTTGGAAACCCGGCTCATGGAAGTGAACGCGGCGCTGGAGCGGATGACGCTCGGGACATACGGCGTGTGCAAAAAATGCAACAAGCCCATTCCGCCCGCGCGCCTGCAGGCAAATCCGGCGGCCGCGTACCATGTTGAGCACGAAACGCAAAACGGATAATCCATAACTCATAGCGCATAACACGAGACACGATACACATAACACGATACACGGAACACGAGATACGATAAACGGAAAGGGTGATTCTTTCGTGAATCGTGTTATGTGAATCGTGTATCGTACCGTAGGTCATGTCCGTCACCATCCACTCCGCGCAAATCGTAGGGCTGGATGCCCAGCCCATCTCCGTGGAAGTGGACATCTCGCCCGGACTCCACCTTTTCTCCATTGTGGGCTTGGCGGACAAAGAAGTGCAGGAGTCGCGCGAGCGGATCGCGGCGGCCATCAAAAATCTTGGGGCGCTCGCCCCGCACAAAAAATCCCAGCGCGTCATTGTCAACCTTGCCCCGGCTGACATAAAAAAAGAGGGCCCGGCGTTTGATCTGCCCATCGCCTTGGGTTTTCTGCTGGCATCCGGCCAAATCTCTTTCCGCCCGGAAAAAGTCGCGTTTCTCGGAGAGCTCGGCTTGGACGGGGCGCTCCGGCGCGTAACCGGGGTGCTCGCCGCGGCGCTGGCGCTCAAGAAAGCGGGGTTTCAAGAACTCATGCTCCCGTCCGGCAACGGCGCCGAGGCCGCGATCGTGGACGGGCTCGTAGTTAGGGAGGCCGCGACGCTGGCAGACCTCTGCGAGCACTTGGCCGGCAGGAAAATACTGCCGGCGCTGGAACCCCCTTCGCTTGACGAAACACCTCCCGAGACGTATCCCATGGACTTCAAGGATATCCGGGGTCAGGCGGGAGCCAAACGGGCGCTGGAGATCGCGGCAGCCGGCGGGCACCATGTCCTGTTGGAAGGCCCGCCCGGGGCCGGGAAGACCATCCTGGCGTCCGCCCTTCCCTCCATCCTGCCGCCCTTGGCGCGCGAGGAGATATTTGAAGTCACCAAAATCTACAGCATCGCGGGGCTCTTGGGCAACGGTACCGCGCCCTATCTCATCCACCGCCCGTTCCGCAATCCGCATCATACATCATCGCACACCGCGGTGATCGGCGGGGGATCCTACCCGCGCCCCGGGGAAATCACATTGGCGCACCGCGGGGTGCTTTTCCTGGATGAGTTCCCGGAGTTTGACCGCCGGGTTATTGAATCCTTGCGCCAGCCCCTGGAAGAGCGCCGGATCACCGTGGCGCGGACATCCGGGGTTGCCACGTTTCCCGCGCAATTTATGCTCATCGCCGCGCAAAACCCCTGTCCCTGCGGCAACTTCGGCAACCCGGTCCGCGATTGCGCGTGCGCCCCGGGTGCCATCACGCGCTACAAGAAAAAAATCTCGGGCCCCATTATGGACCGCATTGACCTCCACGCGCAGACCCCGGCAGTGCCGTACGCGGCGCTGGAAGCCGGAGGAGATGAGGAGCCGTCCGGCGCCATCCGCGAGCGCGTGCTCCGCGCCCGAGCGCGCCAGACGGAACGCTTCCGGGAGTCCACCATTGGCGTCAATGCCGAGATGCGGCTCCGGGAACTCAAAGCGCACATCGCCCTTTCCCCGCCAGTAAAACAAACCCTGCAACTCGCGCACGAGCAGCACCGGCTCTCGGCCCGCTCCTACCACCGGCTCATCAAGACCTCTCGCACTATCGCGGACTTGGAGGACTCGGATGACATCCAGAGCAGTCATGTCATGGAAGCGCTCCAGTACCGACCCAAGGTAGAGATGTGAGAGCTTGTAGGAATTAGCTGGCAACTGGTAGGGTAGAGGGGATGAAAGAAACCTACCTGATGTGGCGGATGATTTGTCTTATTCGCAAGGATGAGAAGGTTTGGACTACTCAAAATGTACGTTTGACAACCATCCAAAGGTTAGAGAATGAGCATGGAAATAATCCTGATTTCAGCCAGATCGTAGCTTGGGAGGTATCAAAGGAAATAGGCAAAGGTGATACTTTATGGATGAGAAAAAACGCTCCCATGAATGCTTACTCTCTCAAATACCATCCTGAAATAAGATCTAAAGAGAAAGGTTACAGTGGATACGAAAACTTTCACGGAAAGCAAACTCTTTTCGCGAGGCAGGAGGCAAAAGCCATATTTGATAATTGTGAAGCACATGGTTTTGTTGAGTCTCATGAGACCAGTAAGGAATGGTTTCGTCTTACGAAAGCAGGAAGGACATTTTCAGGTGTCACGGGCTTACTACTTGAGTGGCAGAAACTAACAAAACCAATATATATTGCGGGGGCTATCGTTATAGCTTGGGTTGTCAGAGAACTGATTCCCCTTATTATAAAATTTAGTAAAGCCGCGAATCAAACACCGCCCCTGTAAGGGGCGGTGTTTTCTACAAGCTAATTCCTCGTTAAAACGGATTTCGCGCGCCGCGGATTTCAAAGTGCACGTGGCAGCCGGTGGAATTGCCTGTGGAGCCGAGGATGCCGATGGCAGCGCCCTGCGTGACGAGATCTCCGCTGGCAACCGCAAGGGAGGAGAGGTGCCCGTAGAGGGTCTGGGTGTTGTTGGCGTGCGTGATGACCGCATAGAGACCGTATCCGCCGTTCCAGCCACCGGTACGCGCCACGATGACCGTGCCCGGCGCCGAGGCAAACACCGGAGCGCCGCAGGTATTTGCAAGATCCACGCCGTTGTAGCCGTGAATACCCCGCGAGCGCCTGCCGCCAAGAATGGGGCGGAGATAAAAGCCCTTGTACTCGGGAAGGCCTGCCACGCGGCTCGAGGGCGAGCGCACCACCGGAGACGGCGGAGACGCAAACTCCCCGTCGGGGATGATCACGGTCTGCCCCGGCTCCAGGGCCTCACCGATTGCCAACCCATTGAAACTCATGATCTCTCCCGCGTCCCCTTTGAACTTCTTGGCAATGGCATCCAGCGTGTCGCCGCGCTTGACCTCGTACTGTATGCCCGTAATCGGCAGGATGATAAGCTCGTCGCCGACGGTTATGGTGCCGGCGCTCCGGAGATTATTGGCCCAGAGCAGGGTGGAGAGAGAGATGCCGAATCGCTCGGCAATGGCACCCGGCGTATCCCCCGGCTCCACGCGGTATACCGTGATTTGGTCGGTTGAAGCACGGGGGATGGTGCCTAAGGGATTGCGCGTGGAGACCAGCGCGTTCTCCTGCGTTGCCACGAGCGCCACTTCATCATCCACCGGACCGCCGACTCCCGTAGGAAGCGATTGCTGGCTTCCCATGAGCGGCACTGCCAACTCCACATACGGGGAGGTACTGATGGTCTCCGCGGAAGAGGTACCCCCGAATATGCGCATGAGCGCGGAGAAAAAGCCAGCTTCGGCGTGCAGAGGAGAAAAAGCCAGCGCGGCAATAAAAAAGAGCGCCAAAACGCTCGTGAGATGAACAACACCCTTATCAGAAAAGGGCTTCAGTAAGGAATTTTTAGGTGTACCCAGGGGTACCGTGTCCGGCGTATGACCCAAAATGGCGATCTGCTAAGCCAAATCAAAAAGGCGTTTCTGCCGCCTACCCGGTATCCAGGATACCCCATTACGACTCTCAGTCAAGCAAATCTATCCACAAGCAACATTTTTGGGTATTCGTCAAGTTTTGTGCACGCGTACGCCGTGATAGGGTAGGAAGATGCGCGCATGGTTCACCAAACATCCGTCTGTTAGGGTATCGTTGCCCGCCCTCCTGCTTGGCGGGTTGATTCTTGTTTTGTACGGCTCGTTTCTGGTACACCGCATTAATCTGACCGTCTCTGACCTGGGAAGGCACCTGCAAAACGGCAGGGAGGCGCTGGCGCACCGCGCTATCCATGCCGCCAATTTTTATTCGTACACCCATCCCGACGAGCCGGTCGTGAATCACCACTTGGGGAGCGGTGCTGTGCTGTTCCTCGCATGGAAAGCAGGGGGTTTTGCAGGGGTGCACGTCCTCTTTACCGCCGTGGGTCTGGCAACGCTGGCGCTTTTCTTTCTTGCGGCTGCGCGCGCCGCAGGCCCAGGGCCTGCGGCGCTCATCGCTGTCCTGGCGATCCCGCTCCTTGCCGAGCGCACCGAGATACGGCCCGAAGCCGTAAGTTATCTCTTTGCCGCCGTATTTTTTCTCTTGCTCATGCGCTTTGAAAAGATCCACGACTGGCGCTGGCTCGCCGTACTGCCGTTCCTGCAAGCGATATGGGTAAATATGCACATCTATTTTTTCCTGGGGCCCGTGCTCATTGCGATATTTCTTATGGCCGGGATACTGGTACGGCCGGGCGACCGGAAACGCGTCGCGGCGCTCGCATACGCGGCGCTCGCCTCCGCCGCGGCGTCGCTCCTGAATCCGTTTTTCCTGAAGGGCGCCATGGCGCCCTTCAGGATTTTTGAAAATTACGGCTACCGCGTTGCGGAAAACCAGCCGGTGTGGTTTGTCGAGACGCTCCTGCAGAACCCCAACTTCACGATTTTCAAGATTCTCTTCCTGATCCTGACGCTAAGTTTTGCGGCGCGGCTGTGGATTGGACGGGGACGCGGGGGGGCGGCGGGCGCGCCCGCGTTCGCCCCCTTCGCCCTCGTGGGACTCATGGTGAGCGCCATGGCGTGGATGGCAACCCGCAACTTCGCCCTCTTCGGGTTTTTCTTTATCCCGCTCGTTGCCACAAACCTTTCCGCATGCTGTGGCCCATGGCTTGCCCGTAGGCGCCGCGAGACGGAAATAGGTGCTACGATCCTCGTCTCGCTCCTGATCGTACCGGCGCTCTTTGGCCAGTGGCAGCGATACTTTCCGTACTGGAAAGAGCCCGGGCTAGGACTGGAGCGGGGCAATGGCGATGCCGCGGCGTTTTTCCTCGCCCGCAAGCTCCGCGGCCCCATATTCAACAACTACGACATCGGCGGCTATCTCATCTGGCACCTGTTCCCGCAGGAAAAAGTGTTCGTGGACAACCGGCCGGAAGCATACCCCGCGGCTTTTTTCCGCGACACCTATATCCCCATGCAGGAGCAAGACGATGCATGGCGACAAGCCCTCCGGCAATGGCAATTCAACACTATTTTCTTCTCCCATCGCGACATGACGCCCTGGGCGCAGCAGTTCCTGATGGCACGGGTACAGGACCGGGAATGGGCGCCGGTCTATGCGGACCGGTACGCGATCATTTTCCTCCGGAGAAACGAGGATAATAAAGAGACGATTGATCGGTTTGAAATCCCCCAAAGCGCGTTTCAAGTCGTCAAGCGATAATACCTGACCCAAACCTAGTTTATGGCAGCCGTTGCGCTAAACTAAGTTTGGGTCAAGATGCGCATGAAGCAATTACTAGAAGGCCTCAACGAAAACCAGAAAAAAGCGGCCCTCGCCACCGAGGGACCGGTTTTGATCCTTGCCGGGCCGGGGTCTGGCAAGACCGCGACCATCACGCACCGGATCGCCTATCTCCTCGCGACCGGCGTTCCCGCAGACGAGATCCTGGCCGTCACCTTCACCAATCGCGCCGCCGAAGAGATGAAGACCCGCATCAGAACGCTTGCCTCCGGCCTCCGACCTCTAACCTCCTACCTCCCTTTTATCGGCACCTTCCATGCGCTCTGCGTGCGCATGCTCCGGCCGCACGCGGGGAAAATCGGGTATCTCCCCACCTTCACCATCTGTGACGAGGACGACGCGCTGGCACTCATGAAAGAAGTGTTCACGGAACTGCGCATCAACCCCAAGCAGTTCCCGCCGGCGATGATAAAAAACGTGATCTCGGCGCTCAAAAACGATCTCAAAAGCCCGGACGCGTACGCCGAGGAAATGGGGACCGCAGACCTCTTCCCGCGCACGGTGCATGCGGCGTATGTCCGATACCAAAAAGGGCTGCGCGACTCCAATGCCATGGATTTTGACGACCTCTTGACGAATGCCGCAGCGCTTTTTGAAAAGCACCCCGCGGTGCTGCGCATGTACCAGGACCGGTTCCGCTACATCCACGTGGACGAGTATCAGGACGTGAACACCGCCCAATACGTCATCATGAAGATGCTGGCTGGAGTTCACCGCAACATCGCGGTAGTGGGGGACGACGCGCAGGCGATCTATTCATTCCGGGGCGCGGACTATCGCAACATCTTGAACTTCGAGCGCGACTGGCCGGACGCGCAGGTGATTGTGTTGGACCAAAACTATCGTTCCACGCAAGTCATCCTGGACGCGGCGCGAGACGTCATTGCCAAAAACCGCGCGCAGAAAGAGAAAAAACTCTGGACCGAGCGCCCGGGCGGCGAACCCTTACAGGTGGTTGCCGTGGAGAACGAGCGGCGGGAGGCCGCGTTCGTGGGAGATACGATCCAATCCCTCGTGGCAGACGGATTCCAAAAAAAGGACACGGTGGTGCTCTATCGCACCAACGCGCAGTCGCGCGTCATTGAAGACGCGCTCCTGGAGCGCACAATTCCATACAGAATCGTTGGCGGCGTGCGCTTTTACCAGCGCCGGGAAGTAAAGGACATCCTCGCGTATGTCCGATACGTTCTGAACCCGCAGGAAGCGCTGTCTCTGAAAAGAATCATCAATGTTCCCAGCCGCGGCATCGGCAAGCAGACCCTCCTCGCCTATCTGAACCGCTCCGCAATCAGTACAAAAATGGAGGAGACGATACATAGATTTGAACGCCTCATGGCGGGACTCCGCGACGCGGCGCAAGAAAAGGCCCCATCCGCATTTGTCCGCTTCGCACTAGGCGAAATCCGATACAAAGAATATCTGGAGGAAACCGCGCCCAACGCGGACGAACGGTGGGAAAACGTGCTGGAATTGGTGACGCTTGCCAAGCGCTATGACGACATGCCGCAGGACGAGGCATTGGAAAAATTACTCGAAGACGTGGCCCTCATGTCCGACCGCGAAGAAGAACAAAAAGAAGAAGCGGATGCCGTACATATAATGACGTTTCATGCGGCAAAGGGGCTGGAGTTTCCCGTTGTCTTCATGGTCGGCATGGAAGAGGGCGTGTTCCCGCACAGCCGCGCGCTCTTCAATCCGGCTGAATTGGAAGAGGAGCGCCGGCTCTGCTATGTGGGACTCACGCGCGCAAAAGAAAAGGTGTTTCTCTCGTTTGCGCTCTCGCGGACGCGATTTGGAAGTACGCAGATAAATCCGCCCTCGCGGTTTCTCGGCGAGATACCAGAGGAACTTATAGAACCAATAGGAGAACCAATTATCAAAGTATAATCAAAAACCTCCTAAACTCAGTTTGGGAGGTTTTGGCACTCGTATGTATGGGAAAAAATCTCTCGGTCAGCACTTCCTCCGTTGTGAATGGGTTGTTGACGCGCTCATTGCCACGGCAGACCTTTCCACTGACGACACAGTACTGGAAATAGGGCCCGGGACGGGCGTGCTCACCCAAGCGCTGGCCGCGCGCGCCGGAGAAGTGATCGCGATTGAAAAGGATAAACGGCTGGCTGATAGGCTTACATACGAGTTGCTCCGCAAAAAAATAGATAATGTGCGCATTATCACAGGCGATATTCTCCGTCTGCCTCAAACCTCCCAAACACGGGTTGGGAGGTTTGAGGCAGGCCTGATCCGGGATGATCTTGGTATCGGGTCTCGCCACTACAAAGTGGTAGCCAATATCCCGTATTATCTGACCTCGCGGCTGCTGCGGATGCTGTTGGTAACTGACGCTCGGCCGGAACGCATGGTGTTGACCATTCAAAAAGAGGTGGCTGAGCGGATCGTCGCCGCGCCACCGGAGATGAATCTGTTGGCGCTCTCGGTGCAGGCATACGGTACGCCGCGGATCATCAAAGCCGTGCCGGCGTCGTGCTTTGCGCCCCGGCCGGAGGTGGATTCCGCGATCATTTCCATATCGGACATATCGGACATTTTCTTCCGGAAAAACAGCGTGGACGCGACATCATTTTTCAAAGTTGCCCGGCTGGCTTTTGGACAAAAACGCAAACAACTCGTCAATCCTCTTGCGGCAATCGCCGGAGGAAAAGAAAAAGCCATCGCAGCCATTGCCGCCGCAGGGCTTGGCCCCCACGCGCGGCCGCAAGAACTCTCGCTGGAGCAATGGGTGGCGCTCTCGCGCACGCTCACAAACTCGTCCCGACTATAACAATCACCGGGCCTGCGGGGACCCTCTCATCGGGCACGCACGAATTGCCGCGTACCTGCATGCAGGGCGCCCCGCCGGCCGCAGTGCCCAAAACCCACGGACCGGGACGAAATATGCTGTAAAACGCATACAATCGGGAAATGCCCGGCATATAGATGAAGATGCCGCCCGCCGGCGGCCCCACTATAATACCCCAATTCGGAACGCTGCAGGTACACGCGACCGCGTAGATTATCCTGCCTCCAAAGGGGATAGCGCCGCCTGCCGCTGCCATACGCAAAGGGGAGGATGGCGGCAAAGGAGTGAAAAACGAAGCGGCCAAAAGAGCGCCGATGAGGGCTGCCTGGATGTACCTTTTTATCACTCTTCTATTGTACTACGAAGCGCCTCTGGTTATCCACAGCGCCGATCCACGAAATATCGCAAAATAAGATATAATACAAGGCGTGAATACGCTGCTGGGAAGGATCTCGGCATTATCCTCACGGGCGAGGGTTGTTCTCGTTGTTTTTGTCGTGCTCGGGCTGGGGGGCGGCCTATTTTTTGTGGTACGGATGCGCGGCGGCCCCTACGCGCCCCAAGTCGCGGCCCTCACCCGCGACCAGGACGCGGACGGCCTCAAGGACTGGGAAGAGGGGATCTTCCGCACCGACCCCCAAAATCCCGACACCGATGCGGACGGCACGCCGGACGGTGAGGAGATCAAGCAGAACAGAGATCCGCTCAAAC
>ERZ1292623.4409-Hain-H51-01um-R1-4409-length-11528-cov-5_pt1 | contig 11528 bp, 16 predicted proteins | sample MGYA00564398_ERZ1292623 | MGnify/ENA primary metagenome ERZ1292623 (study PRJEB36523, sample SAMEA6512633) | groundwater metagenome | collected 2019-01-07 | study: AquaDiva: Metagenomics assemblies of 32 groundwater samples | reverse complement strand
AACCTAGATTGATGGATTCAGAGTCCACATTCCTACCATTAGAAGATCCCGCAATGTTAATATTTTCGAAATTTGATCAGTTTAATAAATCTGAACACTTCTTTTTTCTTTGATAATTGAATCATGTTTTTGCTCTTATGGGGATGAAATCCAAGTGAGGAAACAAGTTTATATACATTTTCAAGCATTGAAACATTTCGATTAGAAAACTGAACTTTATATGTACAAGTGGGCAAATGAATAGAATGCGACCCTTCTGCTTCATACAAACCTCTCAGATACCTTACTACATATTTTCGGTTTTTCAAAATCCAAAAAGGTACTTCGATTTTTTTATATTTACGAGCACCGCTAGGTATTCCCATGCGTTTACTTATATGCTTTTCATATAAACCTATCTTTGTTGAGTTATTTTGGTTACTGTTTCTGACATAAGGTTTTTTGTTGAAGATCTTCTCCATAATTTTTGCATATCTAGTAACAAATCTTGGATTGTTTAAATTTGAAATAAGTCTTAGTTCTTCAGTTCTAGGGTAAGAACAAATATGGCCATCACCTAATGTTACCCCTATAAGTTCAGCAAGGTCACCGCCTTTTTTCAATGGCAAATACTCCGCTTTGATTTTACCTTCAGCTTTCATCTTATCTCTCCATTGCTTGAAATTGTCTATCTTTTTTGATTTCATGGTTTCAGAAATTTTTCTGACGGAATCATCAGTGTCCTTAGTTTTTCCTTTGTTCCAATTACTTGGCATAAAGACATTATACCATATTTTTCTACCATTAGACGATCTCCCAACAACTAGCATTTCACTCAATTGCAATAGTACATAAAGGTATTTTAATCAAATACGCATTATATTGAAATCGTTACGTACTGGGTTACGTAACCAAGTACGTAATGAAAAATATGTTATTATAAAAATATGAGCAAAAAATACTACATTACTGGAGTAAGTGGAACTGGAAAGTCCACTTTGACAGAAGAATTCAAAAAACGAGGATTAAATGCTGTTGATTTAGACGACGGGTTTTGTGCATGGAAGAATATCAAAACCGGAGAAGTGTCCAATGTCTTAGACAAAGATGCTGAAGATTTTTATGACAAGAATGATTGGTATTACGATCTAGAAAAATTACTCAGCTTTTTAGATAAACAAAAGGACACTTTATATGTTTTCGGCGCATCCGCCAACCAGGATGAATTTTTACATTTGTTTGACAAAATTTTTCTTCTTACCTGCGACCCGAAAACTTTTTGCGCCAGAATCGACTCGCGCACGAATAATGCTTATGGAAAGCGTCCATCCGAAAAGGAAAATGAATTGCGCTGGTTTGAAGAATTTAACGTTCTCATGATCAAGCGAGGCGCGATTGTTATTGACACTGAAAATCCTATCGAGAATGTAGTAGAAGATATTGTTTCCAAGTCAAAAACCTTTAATTAAGTTTCATCTGTTATACTTAGTCTATGCAAGAAAATAATCCAAAGGAAAACGAAAGAGAGATAAGTCTGAATATCTTGAAGCACCTGGAAGATTTATCGAACAAGATAAACAGTATCCTCGCAATTGGACTTCTTGTTCTTACCATCACCGGCACCCTGTATAAAAAGTTGGGGGAGTAATGTTTTCTAGTTTGTTGCTATAATAAAAATATGAACTTAGTAGAAACATTACAAAGTCTTGAACCAGTTTTTATTCAGGCCGGACAACTTGCATATAAAATGCAGAAGGGCGTGGATTATCACAACAAGCGTGAAACAGGAGACCCTATGGGCGATATTGTTACGGAGGCTGACTTTACAGTTCAGGAATTTTTGCTGCGGGAAATGATTAAAACAGATTTGGTCAATTGTCGTCTACTCGCTGAGGAAGATACGATATCCACGGGAAAATTTAACGAACAGGGAAAATATCATCTGGGCATAGATCCAATAGACGATACGAAAATTTATGCCAGTGGCCAAGAACATTTTAGTGTCATTGTTTCTTTGCATGATGGTGAAAAATTTTTATATATGTTTTTTTATTTCCCGGCATGGGACTGGACTCACAAAATCGTCAATGGTCATTACTCTGAGTTCGGCAAAAGACCTGAGCTTCCTGATAATCTTAAAAATACGGTGCTTTATTGGTCTGGGGACCCAGAACAACATGTACCTAAAGAAGTTTTCGATAATTTAAAAAAGAAAGGAATTAAGTTCAGTAAAATTAGAGAATTAAATCTAGACGTTGGCAGTATCGGTATGTTTGCCTCAGGCATGGTAGCTGGCGTGTACCAAGAAGACATGAATACTTACGATGGCCTAGTTGAATTTAATATAGCTTCAGCTAAAGGATTGAAAATATATTCAAGCTCGATAGACTTAAAAAATATTCGAGAAAAAGGATCAGTTTTGTATTATCCGGGGTATTACCTGGCATTGTGGAAGTAACTAATAAAAACATGGCAAAGATAATTGTGTGTCTGGGCTATCACTTGAATTCTGACGGTTCCATTCATCCCATTCTAAAAAATCGGCTAAAGGATAGTGTAGCGGAAATCGCTAAAAATCCCGATTCTATTTTAATGTTAATGGGGAGTTCTTTATATAGCGAAACAGATTCCATCAAAATTCCGGAAGCAAAGGCCATGCAAAAATATCTGGAAAATAATTTCAGTAGCAGTTTAAAAAACACCAAAATCATAACCGAGGAGAATTCAGCGAGTACCATTGAGCAACTGTGTTTTTTGAAAGAAAATATTCCGAATATCGCGGATCTTATCATTATCTCAAGTGAATTTTTTGGAAATAGGGTCAGGTTATACGCAGAATATATTTTCGACGTTACGGACGGAATTACGTTTATTGAATCAAAATTACCGGACGACATCAGAGAGAAATTTAAAGAAATTGAAGCGAATAAATTGGCCAAAGCCATAGCATGGTTAAAAAATCACCAAAAAGGTGATTTCCAGAAAATCTTAGAAGAACAAAAAGCCTTTCAGGACAAAGTCAGAGAAGGAAAAGTCATCTACTTTGTTTCCTGAATGATTAAATTTCTAGCATCGATAGATATTTGGCAAATTTAGTTAATTATGATGTTTAATTTATTGCATTTTGTTAATAGGAAAGTTCCAATATCGCACCAGATCAAAGGTTCTGAATGAAAATGAAGAACTCCCGGCATTGTATTCTAATTTTTAGATAAACCCATTTATTTTTTTCAGAATTTCAAGGGTTTTCGATATTGATTCTTTTATAAACATCATCTCATTTGGAGTACGCCTTTTTCTTCTTTCCCAATTAAACATAACCCCTATAGGGACCGAGACTAGGAATATGATATATTTGTTTGTATGACTAAATTTGTTTTACATGGCGGGTTTGATAAAAATATAGGATATATAAAAGATGAGTTTTTCTCAGAAGCTCTTCGAGAGACACCGACGGATGTAAAAATATTTTTGGTTTTCTCTGCGGAGTTGAAAGAATACTTGGAACTTAGGATTGAACAATGCAAAGGACAATTTAATAAAAATAAAGGCTTAAAAAATTTAGAATTTAAAATGGCTTCCGAGGAAAATTTTCTGGAGGGCTGTGCGTGGGCAGATGTCATATTTCTGAGTGGAGGGCGTACTGTAAATCTTTTGGAAGGTTTCAAAAAGTTTCAAAATCTAAGTCAGATATTTGAAGGTAAAATAATAGTTGGTGACTCTGCTGGAGCAAATGTTCTGGGACATTCTTTTTACAGCAGAAAAACAAAAGAGATCAGCAAAGGACTTGGTATTTTACCTTTTAAGATTATTGTCCATTACACAGATGATATAGGTAATCCATTGTCAGAGATAGAGCCAAATTTGGAGACTTTATTCTTACGTGAATACGAAACCAAGGTATTTCACAAATAAATATGGCGATCCAATGAACGTACAAATTCAACCAAATATAATTCAAAAATTCGTGGTGGTGGAAAGCAATAACGATATTTTCCTATGGGGCAATCCTAATGCGAAATTTCACAAAGATATAGTCCAGAACATGCAAAATTCTGGAATTGCGATAACCAATATTAAAGGAGGAGCCAAGCTCAAGATGGAAAAAGATAAAATTTATGTGTGGGGTGAAAGCAGTGTCTATGGGGAAGTTGCTTTCAAAGAAGAATTTGAAAAATATCCAGTTTCTGAAAACACAATTTTGGTTGGCCATAGTTGTGGATGTGCTTTTTTGGTACGTTGGTTGGGTGAGCAGAAGACAAGAATAAAAAAATTAATACTTGTAGCACCTTGGAAAATTCCAAAAGAAAATAATTCTATGAAAGAAAAATTTTATACATTTCCGATTGATGAAACTCTAGAATCTAGAGTAGGAGAAATTATTATGTTTACTGCTGACAACGAAAGAGAGGATGGGAAAAAAAGTCTAGAAATCTATAAAAGTAGTCTAGGTGGTAGAGTTATTGAACTTAAAGGAAGAGGGCATTACATATTTGGAGATATGGGAACAGAACAATTCCCAGAATTATTGAAAGAGTTTCTTTAGTCAATTAAGAGTTATTCTCCTTCTTGTATTCCAAAATATCTCCCGGTTGGCAATCGAGGGCTTGGCAGATGGCTTCGAGAGTCGACAAGCGCACCGCTTTGGCCTTGCCATTTTTCAGGATGGAAAGGTTGGCTAGAGTGATGCCGACACGCTCTGCGAGCTCGGTGACGCTCATTTTTCTTCTTGCCAACATTATATCGATGTTAATGATGATAGCCATGTGATTTTACGAAAGCATGTCGCACGACACCGTCCTTTAGAGTGCGACTCTTGTGTTAAACTGCAATTAAACAGTCAGTTCATTCTCGGATTTTATGGCGATTGCGCTCTCGACAAGCTTTTGGAGCACCGCAGCAAAAATCGCGATAACGAGTGGCGCGCCCACAAACATCAGCCCTATGATGACAACGCCCGGCGCGTCATCCGCTTCTGCCAAAATAAAGAATTGGGGCAAAGCCGATACATACAAGACGCTAATGGTGAAAGCGCAGTATTTTATTTTCTTTAAAGCTTCGACTGAAAGTTCTGAGAAAGCGATGCTCTTGTCTATGTAGGTTAGAAGTTTCCAAGCTTGCAGGAGCGCTATGTAAAAAGGAATTGTCGTAAGCCACATGACGAGTACCAGGGGAGAGAGCAACCGGTCAAAATACGACATGTTTCGTATGCCTTCACCCGCCAATCCCACAAACATTATGATGCACAAACCTAACACCATCAGCCCTAGAACAATCAGGGCTAATTTTAGAAAAAGTGTGGATCCTCGTTTCATAAAAATAATTCTAGCAGATAGTTTATCGTTTTGCAATATATTTTTATCGTTTTACCATGTATTTATCTTTCAGGCAAGAGTTTGACCTTTTAAATGAAAATAAGTTATTTGGTAGTTTTCTGTCATAAATGAGTATATTGCTCTTTATTTGGATAGATTTAGCTCATACTTGTGTAGATTTGTATATTATGATAGTATGTTCGTATGGAAGAAAAATTATTAACAATTAGTCAAGCGGCTGAATATCTGGGGGTTTCTTTAAACACGCTTCGTCGTTGGGATGAGAACGGTAAACTAGTGGCGATCAAAAAAGATGGTGGCACCCATAGGTATTATCGTGAACAGGATTTAGAAATCTTTGCCAGTGATTTGATGAAGTTTGCATCTGAATGGATAAAAGACGGCGCTCCATTTCCCGGTACTTTCTACTGCGCGACGAGTTCTATTTTCAACGCCAGACTGACGAAAATGGAATATGCATTGATGCAGAAACCTGGGTTCGAAAAATTATATTCTTTGATTACTTTGATTACCGGAGAGATTGGCGATAATTCTTTCGCTCATAACTTAGGCAAGTGGCCAGATACTCCCGGAATTTTTTTTGGTTTCGACCTAGAGAAGCGTATTGTCGTACTCGCTGATCGAGGACTGGGTATTTTAGAAACATTACAACGGGTTCGCCCTCAACTTTCTAGTCATGTAGAGGCGGTGAGAGTCGCTTTCACTGAATTTATTTCCGGTCGAGCACCGGAGAAACGCGGAAATGGACTCAAACTTGTTCGAGAGGTTGTTACTGATCAACCATTCGATCTTTTTTATACTAGCGGTGATGCCGAGGTGCGGATGAAAGGATTAGAAAAGGAATTTCGTGTTACGCGTGGTCAGCGTATCCTCCGAGGATGTTTAGCAAAAATAGAATTTTAATAAATAAAATATATGAAATTACAATTAGAAAAATTTGGTAGGACATTAATTTCAAGAGAATTAGGCAGTGAAGCTTTGAAAGCTCTTCAGTCAACTTTGCGTGATCTGGCTAAAGATGAAGAGTTGGAAATAGATTTTTCTGGTGTATTAACATTGTCGCCATCATGGGCGGATGAATTTTTAAGTCCGTTACTTAATCAGTTAGGAGATAAATTAGTTCTCTTGCCAAGTGACAATCTCTCAGTTCACGCCACCCTTAAAATTCTAGGGGAAGTTAATAAAAGATCTTTCAACACTAAATTATAGTCAGCTTTAAATTTAATTAATTTTATTTATAACTTTCAGCGAACGCGTTATAAAAATTGTTTTATCGATTCCGAAAGGCAGAGTTACCACTTATGGTCGCATCGCGCGGGCGGCTGGCGGTGAGAAGCAATGTTATTGCTTCGCAAGACCTTCTTCAGATATTTTATGAACAAAGTGAAATAAAATATCGAAAAGGTGTACTGTTCCTGTAAGGAAGAGTGATATCCGCCCAGATTATTACCAGCGTATTAAGCAAAGCCACAAAGGCAGGACTAGACATACCATATCATAGAATCGTTTATGCCGACGGCAAGATTTGGGTAAACGAAAAGCGTCGAAAAGAGCGGATGAAATTGTATAAAAAAGAGAGGATAGAAATAGACAAAAAAGACAGGGTAAAAAATTTCAGAGACCTTCTCCTCGATTTTACATAACACTTCCTGTTCAAAATTATCCACTTTAGTTTAGTAAAGTAGTTTATGGGATCGCTCAATTACACAAGGTAGCCCTGTGTAATTATAATGGATGAAGACGACATTAAAAATTTTACCGTGCCTATTGAGAATCCGATAGGTCGTTTGTTATAATTCAATAAATTTGGCATAATTTGATTATGGAAAAAGACAAGGCAATCATTGTCAAAGTTAGAGGGGTAATCTTACATAAAGGGAAGTTGCTGTTAGTACGACTGGCCTGAAGACGCAACCTTTGTGTCTCTTCCAGGGGGACATTTGGAATGGGGAGAAGATATAAAAGAGTGTTTGTCTAGAGAAATGATCGAAGAGCTTGGGGTCAAACCAGATATCGGCAGATTGTTTTACATCAATACTTTTATAGAAGGTAACGATCAGTATATAGAATTTTTCTTCGAGATAAAGAACTCAGTAAATTACCTAAACACCGAACAACTTAATTGTTCTCACGCTCATGAAATATCTGAAATAATCTGGGCGAGTCCAACTGACGACGTTAACATTTTTCCCAAAAGTTTAGCGGACGATTTAAAGGCGGGGAAAATAATTTCAGATGAAGTTAGATATATCAGAGATTGATTGCTGTCTGGTGGAGAGTCCTTGCGAGGTGTACTAATAAATGCGACGATGTTTGATATCAGGAGGCACAGCAGGTAGTAACCGAGAAATTCATTTTAATTTTTTAAGCGAACAATTATTTTCCACTTTAGTCTAGTAAAGTGATTGGCGAGAGTTATCTTACTAGCACACAAATGGCAACAACACTGAAAAATTTAATAAAGTTAAAAGTTAAAATCCCCGAAGAACTTGTAAAAATTAAAAAGACGCAAGGGAAGAAGAGAATAGTTTTGGTCAGCGGATGCTTTGACATAATTCACGCCGACCATGTGGAATTCTTGGCCTGGAGCAGGATGCTTGGAGATTATCTGGTGGTGGCGATAAACAGCGACAAATCTGTCCGGAGACTGAAGGGCAATTACAGACCGATTGTGTCCCTAAAGGACAGAGTTAAGCTGACGGTAGTAAACTGTTTTGTCGATTATATAGTAGTCTTCAACGAATTGAATGTCGTTAATATTATAAAAACTTTAAAGCCCGACGTTTTTGCCAAGGGCCATGATTATGTTTTGGAAAAGAGTGAAGCGACAAAAACGAAGAAAGCGATGAATCAGGACGAAAGAAGGGCTGTAGAAAGTTATGGAGGGAAAATTTATTTCCTAGACAAACCTCCAAAGTATTCAACAACGCGGATATTAGAATTAATAAAGAAAAGGTTTTAAAGTTTACCTTTCGTGCTAAAATTAGATAGATATGGACCTGAAAAATTTCGTTTCAAAAAGTGTTTCGGAAATAATCACGGACAAGGTTAAACCTTGTCCGATGTATCTATGACACAAATCTTTATTTTCGGATCTAGCTCTGCTTATGGGGTTGGAGGCGAAAATGGTGGTTGGGCGGATATCTTAAAGAATAAACTCCACGGACTAATGTTTTCCAAAGGAGGAGTCGGAGAGAAATATGAGCTCTATAATTTTGCTAAGCCCGGAGAGCCCATAAGTTTTGTCTCTAACAATTTCAAGAACCAATTAGAAAAATACAGGAGATCGGGGAAGACGATTATCTTAGTTTCCATAGGGGGAAATAATTCGAGGGCGAAGGATACACCCGATAATTTTATTTCAACCGTTGATGAATATAGAAAAGAAATGACAGAACTACTTACTGAGCTCAAAGATAATGTCAATGAGGTTATGTTTATCGGAGGCGGATGTGTAGATGAATCTAAGACCTACCCAAAACCAAACCCACTTACAGGAGGACAGGATTATTTTTCAAACAAGAGGGGCTCGGAATTTAAAAAAGTACTTATAGAAATTTGCTCTCAGATTGGGGTTAGATTCGTTTCGCCTGGAACTGACGATGAAGAATGGGTAGAAAAATATTTATTCGAAGATGGTTTGCACCCAAATCAATCAGGACACGAGCTAATAGCCGAAAAAATATGGTTGGAGCTTAGGCCTTTGCTGGATTAGTAGTTTATCTATGGTATAAATCTTTGGTCTGTAAATCTGGTATAATATTTATATGGAAACAGAGTCCAAGACTCCTAAGTTTGACGCTCTATTAGAAAAGATTCTAGACATTTTGGTGCCACAGGAATACGAATGCGCGCAGAAGGATGTTTCAAAATATTGCGAAAAACAATTTAAAATTACAGATGAAGATATAAAGTTTTACAAAAAGTTAAAAGTACCTCCTCCTAAGTGTTGCCCCACCTGTAGACGCCAAAGACGTTTTGCTTTCGTGAATAGAATAAATTATTACAAGCGGCAAAATAATGCTCCTGGCGCAGAAGGGAAGATCGTCTCTTATGTCTCCCCTGTGTCTCCTTTGACCGTCTATGACCTCGATTATTACAGGTCAGCAAAATGGGACCCATTTTCATTTTCTAGAATCTATAACCCAAATGAATCCTTTCTTGGTCAATTTTATGATCTTCGTCTTAAGGTACCGCAATACGCCATAGTCCGTCATCCGTCCAGTATCAATAGCGAATACTCGCTCAATGGTAAAAATTTAAAAAACGGGTATCTTGTAAGTGGGGGCAGGGATTCCGAAAATGTTTGGTACAGCATTTTCATAAATAATTCAAGAGAAATCATGGATAGCCAAGATACTTTCAACTGTGAACAATGCTCGGAAGTTGTGGTAGCAAGAAACTTGAACTCATGTTTTTCTTGTTACTTTACCAAAGACTGCATCAACTCCCGTTTCCTCTTTGATTGCAAGAATTGCCAAGATTGTTTTGGGTGCGTCAATTTGCATAATAAAAAATATTGTTTCTTTAATGAGCAGCTCTCCAAAGAAGATTATAAGGAAAAAGTACGATTGCTTGGCTTAGAATCTAGATCTAATTTGCTGAAGACACAAGATCATTTTTGGAAATTTGTGAAAGAAAATCCAGTACGCGCCACTCGATCCATCAATGCCGTCAATTCTTCCGGGGTGCTTATTATAAATTCAAAGAATTGTCAACATGTCACTTCTTGTGAAAACGGAGAAAATGAAAGGTATGTGGATATGATTATGAACGATCGTGACTCGATGGATGTTTACGCAGCCGGGAATTCCGAAATGCTGTATGAAACTTCCGCTGTTGGGGCAGATTGTGCCAATGTAAAATTTTCCTTTGGTTCAAAACGAGTGACTGACTCTGAGTTTCTTATTAATTGCCATAATTGCCAATACTGTTTCGCCTGTATTGGCATGGAGAATAAAAGTTACTGCATACTCAATAAACTTTACGAGCCGGAAGATTATTTCAAAGAGTTAGACAGTATAAAATTTTCGCTTTTAGCAAAGGGGGAATACGGGGAGTTGTTTCCTGTAAAATTTTCTCCGTTTGCCTACAATAGTTCTGAGGCCGATCTATCTTACCCTCTGGACAAAGAAGAAGTGGATAAACTCGGTTCGTTTTATCAACCCGAGACAGATGTAGATACGCAGGGTTTAGATATATTACAAGCCAAAGAGAGTCCGGACTCTATCGGCGAGGTTGCTGATAGTATTTTAGACAAAGCGCTGATTTGCGAAAAAAGTGGAAGGCCATTCCGCATAATAAAAAGCGAATTGGAATTTTATCGTAAATTTAAGCTACCTATCCCGACGATTCACCCACTTCTTCGGATGAAAAACACCTTTAAATATTTGGGCGACAATCTTGTCTACCGGGGAAAATGCAGAAAATGTGGGATAGAACTAGATACAATTTATAAAGCGGAGGAAGGCTGGAATCTTCACTGTGAAAAATGTTATCAGCAAGAAGTTTACTAGTTGCGATATATTTATTATGAATAAAATCAAAGCTTGGATTAGAGACTACGCCCACTTATTCTCCTATGGGACGATTATGTATTTCAGACATTCTCCTCCGAAGCATTATTTGGGGCATGTTGTGGAAAACAAGATTACGCAATCGCCGAACTTGCCACTGATAGCGAGATTATCAAGTATTTGGAGAGTCATTCAGAAGTTAATAAAAAGATTGTGTCAATTATTCCCTCATATGATAATCACATCTGGCACGAAAAGGGAAGTTACCTGGATGGGGCAATAGAGAACATCAAAGTTCCAGTATTCGGACATCATTTGGTTTTAAATGATAAAAAAGTTTGGACCAAAGTCGTTGAGTTGGTGGAAAAAATTAGTAGGTTATAATATGCAATATGTCTCGAAGTTATTTATATAAATTATTTATACTCCTTATCATCTTTGGTTCCATGTTTGGAGCTTTTTTTGCAATGGCACAGGATGGTAGTAGCGGGACTTCGGATGACCCGTTAACTATCGAAGAACCTGCGACTACCACAACTCCGGAGCTGGCAACAACACCAGAACCTGTTACAACCTTACCACCTAGCACGGTAGTGCTAGAGCCCAGGACGACAACACCTGCCTTACCTACATCTCTGAGTTCCTCGCTGACCCCTGTCGTACCTGTACCAACCTCTACCTCCGAAACTACGCCCAT
>ERZ1292623.4408-Hain-H51-01um-R1-4408-length-11529-cov-4_pt1 | contig 11529 bp, 14 predicted proteins | sample MGYA00564398_ERZ1292623 | MGnify/ENA primary metagenome ERZ1292623 (study PRJEB36523, sample SAMEA6512633) | groundwater metagenome | collected 2019-01-07 | study: AquaDiva: Metagenomics assemblies of 32 groundwater samples | reverse complement strand
AAAATTAAATAATATTTAGAGCCTTTTCCAGGAGATTTCATAATAACTAACATCTTTTTCTTCATCTACAATAGCTAGAAGAAGATTCTTTTTTGTGGAGTGGGCAATTCTATTTTTGGCAGCGAAGTCATGCCATTTTAGATTTTCATTTTCTTTTGCTATGTGCATAATCCATTTTGCATGGTCTTGTCCAGGTTTTATACCGCGATCATATATTCTGAATTCAGCTCCAAATTTTAGGGCGGTTTTTGCAATGTATCCTTTTTTTCTCAAGTCTCTATAAACTATAAGTTTGGTTTCTATATTTTTATCTATTTTTTTAATTTTTTTTAGAATATTTTCAAAATTGAGCTTGTTTTTTGCCTGAAATATTTCCATCTTTTGTTGTTCCATTAGGAATAATGCTTCAACAAAAAGATATTCTATTTTCCCACCGACTTTCTCTCCTAACCTTGACTTTTCACATAAACTAAATGCTTCAGTTGAATTAGATGAAACTCCTTCTGTACTAAATTGTCCTTTGATCATTTTATAAGTAAAAGAAATATATATTTAAGGTTTGGCATTAATGATAAGCTACTGCAACATAAGTAAAAATCATCCATATTATTGGAATTAAAAAAATCCATAAATAACCCCAGCTCATTCCTTTTCTAATATTTTTATCTTTAATTTTTACTATTCCAATGCTATTTACTATCAAAAACCATAAAGGTGCTGAAGATAAAATAAAGAAAGCTAAAGCACTAACATAACCTTGATCAAAAGAGAAAAGAGGAGAGATTATTCTAGAAACCAAAGTAATAATCACAAAGCAAAAAGTACAAATAAGAAAAGAAATTATCAATCCTTTTCTAAAAGTTCTAGGAGAGTTTTTTAAAGTATTATTAAATTTATTACCTATCAATATAATAAAGCAACTGATTAAATAAAAATAAATTGTCTGAATACTCCAGTATAAATAACTATATTGTTGTAAAAAATAACTTGATCCAAAAAGAGAATATAAAATATTTTCAATCGTAAGAAGAGGGAAAGTTGACATCATCCATAAAGGCCATAGTGGAAAAGGAGCAAGAAAGTCATACAAAGCGGGGTTTGGTATTCCTGCTTCATCTCCAGAGAAAGCCCAAGCCTGGATACTTCCTCCAAGAGCAATACCTATAAACAAAGATAAAACAAGAATCTTCTTCCAATCAGGTTTAAAAAATTCCATAAATATCTTTTTCATGTTTAAATTACTTTTGCTATGTATTTAAAGAATATGAACCAAAGTTCTATCCAAACTAATATTTTATGCATAGAATTTAAAAGAGTCGATCTTTTAATTAAGGTATGAAACATAAATCAGGAAATACTCCTTTAATAAAAAATTTCTCTCTTTGTAAATTGACCAATATGCCTAATTTATTAGTAAAAGATGAAAGTAAAAATCCATTTGGAACAATTAAGGATAGAAAGAGTGAGGAGATAATCAAGAAAGCAATTATTTCTGGGGTGGATAAATTAGTCTTGATAACTTCAGGCAATTTCGGTTATTCTTTATCAAGATTTTCAGAAGGAAGCAACATTAAGGTAACTTGTGTGGTCGATAATAACATAGATAAAAAAATTGAGCTAAAGTTAAGAAAATATTCATCTAGTTTAATTAAAATTGATCTTTCTAGGAGAATTTTAAAATCAGAAGAATTAATTTCTTTAGCTAGGGAAAATGAACAAGAAGTTATATGGGATGTAACTAATGGATTTTCTGAAGTTTATAAAAATATAATTTTGGAAATAAAGAAAGAAAAACCTGATTATATTATTTGTCCAATAGGTAGTGGAGAGATTTTTAGAGGATTATATGAAGGAATTAAAGAAGATAACATGAAAACAAATTTAATAGGAGTTAGTCCTAAAAATAAAGAGGAAAGTTTTGCTGATAAGTTATCTGCTATTTGGATTCCTCCCATGAAAATAAGAAAGAGAAGTGAAATAATAAAATTAGATGAGAGCGAAATAAGAAGGGCTTATGAAACTTTTAGAAAGTACTTTAATTCAGAGCCTTCTAGTGCAGTAGTTTATGGAGTTTTAAAAAAACTAAAAATTGAGAATACTAGTAAAGTGATTATTATTAATTCTGGAAAGGGTAGATAAATTTTAATTTTTTAAGCACAAAACCCTTAAAAAGGAGGTATTCTAAACTTTAGCATGAAGGATGAATTTGGAGATTTTGAGGAAGTAGTGGATCCTGCCCCGAAAAAACATGACGGTAAGGAAACTGTAGAGGCACCTATAAGGATAAAACTACCTAGGCAGGGAGAGCATATAGGTAAAATTATACAGAGACTGGGGGGAAATAGGATGGAAGTGAAGTCTAGTGATGGAAAAGTAAGAAATTGTAGAGTTCCTGGAAGGTACAAAAGAAAGTTTTGGCTTAGAGCAGGAGATTTAGTATTGATTCAACCATGGCCAGATGATGATTATAAGGCAGATATAGTATTTCAGTATCCTCCTAATGCTGCTTATCAACTTAAGAAGAAAGGACTAATAAAGAATTTAGATGATTCTTTTTAATTGATAGAAATCTTTAAATTTGTTCTAAACCAGACTAATAAATGGAACCAGAGAAGAAAGTTGATTTTGAGAAAATAGAGAGAAAGTGGCAATCGCAATGGGAGAAGGAGAAGGCTTTTGAGCCTAAAATCGATAAAAAAAAGAAAAAGTTATTTTATACAACTCCTTATCCTTATATTTCTGGAAGTTTGCATATAGGGCATGGGAGGTCAGTTACTGAATCAGACATTTATTGCAGATATAAAAGGATGGAAGGATTTAATGTTTTATTTCCTATGGCTTTTCATATAACTGGAACGCCAGTTTTAGGAATTTCTGCAGCTATAAAAAATAAGGATAAAGAAAAAATAAAATTGTATGAAGGATATGTTTCTGCTTATGAAAATGATAAAGAAAAAATAAAAAAAATAGTTAAATCTTTTGAAGAACCTCAAAGCATTGTAGACTTCTTTATTCCCAAAATGATTGAGGAATATAAACAAATTGGGTTAAGTATTGATTGGACACGTAAGTTTACTTCAGGAGATATTGAACATCAATCATTGGTTGATTGGCAATTTAATAAATATAAAGAAAAAAATTATTTGATTAAATCAAAGTATCCCGTCTTATATTCTCCTATGGATCAGAGTGCCATGGGTGAGGATGATATTGTAGATGCAGATTCCAATCCTGTTGAGAAACAAGACTTTATATGGATAAAATTCAAAATGAAGAACTCTGATTTAATTCTGATGGCAGGTACAACAAGACCTGATGCTCTTTACGGACAGACCAATTTATGGATAGATCCTATGGGAAAATATGTAATAGTTAAAGTGAAAAATGAAAAGTGGGTTGTTGGTAGAGAAGCAGTTGAAAAGATAAAGTATCAATATATTCAGCCAGAAATAATAAAAGAAATATCTCCTAAAGAACTTATTGGTAAATGGGTACGTGGTCCTCTTATGGATAAAGATATTCATGTTTTGCCAGCAGAATTTATTAAATCAGGAATAGGATCTGGAATAGTCTATTCAGCACTCGAAGACCCTGTCGACTTATTCGAATTAAAAAAGATTCAATCAAATGATAAGTTCATCAAAACCTATAGTTTGGACAAAGAAGAAGTAAAAAGGTTGAAACCTATAGACATAATCAAGGTAGATGGTCTAGGAAATAATCTTGGAGAAAGTATAGGGAAGCAATTTGGAGTAAAATCTTCAGAAGATAAAGAATTGCTTGAAAAAGCAAAGAATGAATTAAATAAAATAGTATTTAGAAAGGGAATAATGCGTGAAAATTGCGGAAGTTGTGCTGGAATGAATGTTCCTCAGGCTCAAAGATTCTTAAAAGAAAAATTGACAAATGATGGAGAAGCTGTAATGTTTTATGAAGTTTCAAGAGAAGCTTTTTCTAGAAGTGGAGGTAAAATAATAGTCGCAGTTTTAGATAACCAATGGTTTTTAGATTTTAATGCACCAGGATGGAAGGAAAAAGCTTTTGATTGTCTCTCTAAAATGGAGATAGTTCCTGAGAAAATGAGAAAACAGTTTGAGGATACATTTAATTGGTTGGACAAAAGACCATGTGCAAGAAAAAGAGGGCTAGGAACAAAACTTCCTTTCGATAAAGAATGGATTATAGAATCGTTATCTGATTCTACGATTTATATGACTTTATATTCTATAAATAATATCATAAGAGAAAATAAGTTGACTGTCGATAATTTAACTTATGAATTATTTGAATATTTGTTTTTAAATAAAGGAGAACTAAAAGAAGTTTGCAAAAAGACAAAAATCAAAGAAAGCATAATTAAAGAAATGAAAGAAAGTTATGAATATTGGATGCCTGTAGATCATAGGCATACTTTTCCGTTACATTTGTCTAATCATTTATCTTTCATGATATTTGCATATGCATCGATTTTTCCAGAGAAGTATTGGCCTAAAAAAATAAGTTTTCATGGACTAGTTGTTAGCAATGGACAAAAAATGTCTAAGAGCAAGGGAAACCTTATAACTTTATTAAAAGTCAAAAAAGAATATGGTGCGGATGTATTTAGATTTTACATGACGAGTTCCTCTAATCTAGAAGGCAGTTTTGATTGGAAAGAACAAGAAGCCAAAAATGCAAAAAGAACCATACAGAAATTGTATTTTCAGATATTAGAATGCATAAATGAGAGAAATAAAGGAAAAGTTAAACCTATTTTGGAATCTAAGTTTAATAGGTTGATAAAAGAGGCTAGTAATAGGATATCTGGTATGCAACTTAGAGAATATGATAGTTTGGTTGTTTATGATATGTTGAATATAGTGAAGGATGCAAGATTGCAGTTAGATAAAAAAGATTTAGGGGCTTTCTATAATCTGATATTAGAAAATTGGATAAAATTAATTTCTCCTGTAGTTCCACATATCGCGGAAGAGTTATGGTCTAAACTTGGAAAGAAGTCTTTAGTTTCGCTAGAAGAATGGCCTGAAGCTGATGAATCAAAAATTTCTGAAAATTTAGAGATAGAAGAGAAAATGCAGGAACAAATTATAGAGGATATTAAAAATATTTTGAATATAATTAGGGAGAGAGAGAATAAAGAAGGAGAGAAAATTTATTTATATGCAATACCTAAAGATGTTGGAGTTTATAATATTCCTTATTTGGAAAAGAAATTGAATAAGGAAGTAAAAATATTTGCAGTTAATGATGCTAAAAGATATGATCCAGAGAACAAATCTTCTAAAGCTAAACTAGGAAAACCTGCGATTTATATTGAGTGATGTGTTTTTATTATTTAGTTAATAAAGTATACAAATCTTTAAAAAATCTAATATTTTTAAAAAAGTATAATGGAACCGACACTGAAAAATTATGTAAGGTTTTTATATAATATAGCAACATCACCTATTTCATGTAAAGACCAAGAAATTTCTGATAGAAATTCTCCTGTTAATGCTCCAGAAGAATGTTATGGTTATAATTTTTTTGATAGATGGGAAGTAGTAGCGCCCGATGGCTCTTTTTAAGAAGCCAGGAACTGAATTATTCAGGTACCCACTATTTCGGAAGTTTAGTAAATCTGGGAGAAGTTATCAGCGAGTTACGAGTGCCTAGAAGACAAGATTTACCATTCGGGTGCGGATCTCATGAAGCCCTCACACAAGAAAGTCTTCGAAACCATGTAAAAATGAATGGATGGAAAGAAATGGTTCTAACAAGAAAAGGAAATCTTCATCAATTTTGTAAGAGCAAGGGCGATGTTATTATTTCGTAAGTTATATTACTTTTTCTATTTAGAATAAATATTTATCACTTTATAATAATCGCACCAATATATATAGTTTAGAGCATAGTATATATTATGACAAAAAATGATTATATAATTCCTGAACAATGCAGGAAGTGTGGAACTTTATTTGATTTGTCTTATGATTTATCGGGAGAGGACTCAGACATAACAGAGGCTAGAGAAAAAATAGGAAAGAAGTTATCTGAGTACTTATGTTGGACGTGTAAGGAAGAAGTGATTAAGATTATGTCTGTAGGAAATGACGAGGAAAATACAGAAGATTTATCTGAAGACTCTCTCTTGGATGACGAATTAGATTAGATTTAACTAAATGCTTAATGGATAATTATTTTAGAGCTTGTTCGTAGACAGAATATGTCGAAACCACTCCTATTGCGAAACCTCTTGATAAGTCCTCGCTTTTTGCTACGCTTATATAACCAAATACATAGTCTCCGAATATTGGATTTTTACTTTTAATTTTTGATATTTTAGCTAAGGTAATATCTTCTACATCCATTTGACTAATAGTACTCGCTTCTTGATTTGATGCTTCAATATCCCTTCTAGTAATAAGAGGAGATGGCTTTTGATCTATTCTTAATTGAGCCTCTATCATTCTATAAGTTAGATTGGCTCCACTCATAAATGCTGCAGGATAAAAAACTCCTAGCATTGATTTATTTTCTAAAAGACTAGCGTGGCTAGAATTTATGTAATCTGATAAGTGAGGTTTTTCACTTTTTAGTTTGGTTATAATTCCATTTTGGAAGGAAAGCAAATTGCCAGACTTATGTGCTTTCACTGTTTCTTCTAGAGTAGAATCTATTGCTTTACGGGATATTATTATCATGATATTGATTAAAATGGAGCATTTTTAAACTTTTGGTAAAAATAGTTTATTTTTATTTATTTTTTGTCTAAAAATTCAAATTATTCCTTTAAAGTGATGCTATGTCTCGTTCGAGTGACTCGCTATATAAATTATTACGTTCTGAAAAACATATAACTAACTTTCATGAAGTTTTTAAATAAAAAAGGTTTTATCGAGGTATGGCAATGCAAGAATACGGTATACCTGTAGCATGCAGCCAATGTGGAGAGCTCTTCGATTTGAGCTATGACCTGAAAAAAGGCATGGAGGACTTCTTTGAGAGGTCTATGATGTCTAAGGTGTCAAAGAAAAGCAAGAAGAGGAGCAATCTTTGTTGGGATTGCAGAGCATTAAACGGTGTTTAACACTATTTTTTTATTTTTTCTTTATTAATTATTATAACTATCTAATAGTAACAAATACTAAGATTTAAATACTTCTCGTTTAGAGATAAAACATGGAAAGTAAAGAGATACATCAAAAACTAGAATATATTTTAAGTTCAAGTAATTTTTCAGAAGAGTGCAAAATTGAAAGTTTAGATATTTCTAGGTTAGACCAACCTTATAAAGAAACTCTAGAAAGTGAAATGAAAATATTAAAATATCTAAATAGGGAAGATCTGCCCTTCTCACAATTCCACGGAAAAAAAAGATATATAATTATTGATAAAGAAAAATCGGTTCTATTCCCTATTAAACCTAGAAATAAAGTCCTCATTAGTAAAGGGATACTTATAAATGGACAAAACAATCTTAAAAATTTAGAAGAATATGCCATTTTTGGCAATCCTTCAGAGAGATATCCAACCTACCTCAGTAATATAAACAGATCATTACTGACATATAGTACTCCAGATTGCATTTTGGCAATAGATACTAAAAAGTTATCTAAGAAAAGATCAATTTTTATAGATCCTGAAACTATTAAATCCTCTAATGAATCAGTAGGAGACGCATACTTTGTTTTAGGAGGTATTCCTAAAGAAGCAATAATAGAAATACTATATGACAAAAGAATATTGGTAAATCCTGAATATCCTAATAAACACATTCTAGAGAGATTCCTTAATTACGATCTGCTTAAAGAAAAGGAAAGATTGACAAAAAAATATGAAAAAGACGGAGATAAAGAGTTTTATAATTTGTTAAAGTTAATTAGAAAAAAGAAATAATTTTGTACAATTAATTTTATTAACCTCTATCTAGACCAAACATAATGTTTGAACTCTTAAAAGTTATAGTTATCGCAATAGTGCAGGGTGTAACAGAGTGGTTTCCCATATCTAGTGATGGGCATTTGGTTTTACTTTCTTTTTTACTTAATTACCCAATGTCTTTAGAGTTTATTGTAGCTTTACATCTTGGGACCCTTATGGCTGTTTTTGTTTATTTTGGCAAGGATATAACGGATATATTAGAGGATTTATTAAGAGGAAATTGGAAAGGTCAAAACGCTAGAATGGGATTTTTAATTGCGTTTTCTACTATTCCTGCTGCAATAGTAGGGTTTTTACTAGAGAAATTCATTGAGAGTACATTTAGTAGCTTGTTTATTACTGCGATAGGTTTTGGGATTACATCGATGTGTTTATTTATTGCTAGTTTGGATTTAAAGGTAGAAAATAAAGAATTAAGTTATAGAAATGCTTTTTTAATTGGTATAGCTCAGGTTTTTGCTATGCTTCCAGGAATATCAAGATCTGGGACAACTATTTCTTCTGGGTTGTTGCTAGGACTAGAAGAGAAGAAGGCAGTTAGATTTTCTTTTTTAATGTCCATTCCAGTTATATTTGGAGCAGGATTGTTGGAATTAGGAAATAAAGAATTGCCTACAAGTTATATTTTACCGACTTTTGTTTCATTTTTTTTTGGGATGATTACTATACACCTATTATTGAAAGTATTAAGTAAATCTAGAAAGAATTTGAGATGGTTTGCAGTGTATACTCTTTTGCTTTCAATATCAATTTTTATTTTTCTTATGTTTGAATAATTCTAAATGGTTCTATGATCTTCATCTTTTTCTTCTTTCTCTAAAGAAATCATCATAAATATTCCTTCTATGACCTATTGCTAAAACAATTACCTCTTTCCTAAAAATTAATATCTTCATAATAGCTCTATTTTGTTTTATATATAATTTCCAAAAACCTTTATATCCTTTTAATGGTCTTAAGTGAGAATTAGAATGAGGGTTATTTTTTAGTTTGTATATTTCATTTAAAATAAGCTTTTTTTCTTCATATGGCAGCTTATTTAGATATTCTTTAGGTTTTCTAAATATTCTAATTTTGTACATTATCTAATTCTACACCTAACTCTCGGGCAACCTCTTCTATACTTTGAGTTGTCTTTTTTATGCCTTTTTCTCTTATTTCTCTTAAAGCTGATTCTATTTCTTTAATTTCATCTTCACTAACTTCTTCTTCATTTTCATTAATTAAATTATTTACTATCTCATCGTAAGATTCTCTTTCATATCTCTTTAAAGACCTCAGTCTCTCCAAGGTCTTTTCACTAATTTGTATAGTTGTCTTTTCCATGTTATATGGTAACTATAACTACTATATAAATGCTTCTGTGATAAATATCCATTTTAATATTTTTATTCAACAACAGCCTTTATTCTTCTCACACCAGCTGAAGAAGATTCTTCTTTAACAATTCTAAAAGTTCCAATTTCTTTAGTATTACTAACATGAGGGCCTGTACAAATTTCTTTACTAAACCACCCTTTCTTTTCTTTTTTATCCTCGATTGTGTAGACACTGACTAATTCAGGATACTTCATCCCGAATTCTCCTTGTGCGCCTGTTTCTAAGGCGTCGTCTAAAGGCATTTCTTCTCTTCTTACTTTTAATCCAAGTTTAATTTTTTCATTAACTAAAGTTTCAACTTTTTTTATTTCTTCTTCCGTTAGTTTTCTAGGGAAGTTGAAGTCGAAACGTAATCTTTCTGCAGTTATATTAGAACCTTTTTGTTTTACTTCTTTTCCTAGGGTTATTCTTAGAGCTTCATTTAAGAGATGAGTGGCTGTGTGAAGTTTTCTAACTGCATCTGAATCATCTGCAAGTCCAGATTTGAATGTTCCAGCAGAGGCAGTTCTTGATATATCTTGATGTCTTTTGAATTCTTCGTTGTATTCTTCTAAATCTACTTTAAGGCCTTTTTCTTCAGCTAGTTCTTGAGTCATTTCTATAGGGAAACCATAACTTTGGAAAAGAAGGAAGGCTTCTTTGCCTGTAATTAATTTATCATTGCCTAGCTCATTGAATTTCTTCAAACCTTTTTCAAGAGTTTCTTTAAATCTATTTTCTTCTTCTTCTAGATTTTCATAAATGAATTTATGATTTCTTGCGAGTTCTTGATAATCAGGGTAGATTGGAAGGATCGATTTGGCGACATGGACTGTGAAGTTAGTATTAATGCCTAATATTTTTCCATATCTTATAGCTCTTCTTATTAATCTTCTTAGAACATAACCTTGTCCAATATTTGAGGGTTTTATTCCTCTTACATCTCCTAGAATGAAAATAGAGGCCCTTAGATGATCTGCAATTATTCTCATTGCTCTTTCATTTGTTTTATATTTTTTTCCTGAAATTTTTTCAATTTCATTTATTATAGGCTGGAAGATTGAGGTTTGATAGTTATCTTTTAGATTGTTTAATACAGCCAGAGTTCTTTCAACTCCCATTCCTGTGTCTACATTTTTTTGTTTGGCAATTTTGTAGCCTTTTTCATCTTTGATATATTGCATTAAAACATCATTCCATATTTCTACCCAATTGTCGTCATCTGGATTGAATTTTTTTGGAACTTTATCTCCTTTGAAATAAAACATTTCTGTGTCTGGGCCACATGGGCCGGTATTTCCTGCAGGGCCCCACCAATTATTTTTTTTAGGGAGATAAGCAATTCTTTCTTTTGGTATTCCTAACGATATCCAAGTTTTTGCAGATTCTTCATCTTTTTCTGCATCTTTGTCTCCTGTAAAAACACTTACTGCTAATCTTTCTAGAGGTATTCCTAGGACTTTTGTAAGAAATTCAAAACTATATTCTATAGCTTCCTTTTTGAAATAATCTCCTAAAGACCAATTTCCAAGCATTTCAAAGAATGTATGGTGTACTTCATCACCTACTTCTTCTATATCTCCTGTACGGATGCATTTCTGTACATTAACAAGTCTTTTTCCAAGAGGATGTTTTTGGCCTAAAAGAAAGGGTACAAGGGGATGCATTCCAGCAGTTGTAAATAATACTGTAGGATCATTTTCAGGAATTAGAGAGGAAGAAGGAATTTCATGATGCTTATTCTTTTTGAAAAATTCTACATACGATTTGATTAGTTCTTGTCTTGTTTTTATTTGTTTCATATATTATAGAGAGAGAAGGGTTTTATAAAATTATTTGTGGTTTGAATTAAGGAAGAGTCTGACAAATTTCGGCAATACTTTAAAATGCCAAAGGCCTGTTGAAATTGCTTGATTTATTATGGAATGATTCTTTTTGAAGTAATCTTTACCATATTCTTTTTCAATTGATTTTAATAGCTCTTTCATGTTGTGCAGTCCTATGAGGTAGGTGGCGTTTTTTACGCACGATAGGGGGCTTTTATCAATTGTAGAGTACAGGATGAATAATCCATGATTATTGGTTATTTTTTTATATTCTTTTTCTATATTAAATGAAGAGTCTTCTAGGTTTTTTAATTGGAGATATTGGAAAGTGATTAGTAGACTGTTTGCAGAATCTGAGACTTCTGCTAGTTCGCTCTGTTTTATATAATCATCTTCTAACAAGTATTTTTCTTTATGAAGT
>ERZ1292623.4407-Hain-H51-01um-R1-4407-length-11530-cov-5_pt1 | contig 11530 bp, 11 predicted proteins | sample MGYA00564398_ERZ1292623 | MGnify/ENA primary metagenome ERZ1292623 (study PRJEB36523, sample SAMEA6512633) | groundwater metagenome | collected 2019-01-07 | study: AquaDiva: Metagenomics assemblies of 32 groundwater samples | reverse complement strand
TTGAGCGAACCAGAGCGGTTATTTATTGAGACTCTCAATCAATCCGACAAAGTTAAGTGGTGGTATAAGAATGGCGAGTCTGAAATTAAATACTTTGCCGTATTAAGGCCAGACAACCAAGCCTTTTACCCAGACTTTATAATTCAATTTAAAGACGGCTCTCTTGGTATTTTTGATACAAAAAGCGGTATGACTGCTAAAGATGCAAAAGAAAGAGCAGAATCATTACAAAAATACATTAAATCTGGAAACAAAAATGGCAAGAAATTATGGGGTGGTATTGCAATAGAAATAAATGGCTCTTGGCGATACAATGACAATGAAAAATACGAATATGACCCGAATGATTTATCAAAATGGAAGATGCTGGAATTATAATTTTTAGAAAATAAAAAGAGGCTATACTGCCTCTTTTGTATTATTAGATTATTTTTTATTAGCGTTATCATTACTTTCTAACGGGATAGTTATTTGCCTATTTTTACCTCTGTGGCTTATGACTTTTAATATTTCAATCTCACTTTTTATTCCAGATAGAGTTAATATTTGCTTTTGATTTAGTTCTACTTGAAAAATATCGTCTATGGCAAAATTTTCTTGCCCATCCTGAACCCTTCTTAAAAAGTCCAAATCTTTTATTTCAGCAGAAAAAGTTGAAACACCATCGTTAAACTTCCATTTATTACCCTCAACAAAAGTAATTGTCAAAAGCTGTAAATGTTTAGTAATTTTTTGATTATCTATAATTTCATCTTCAATTTCTGGTTCTTTAAAATATTCCCTTTCTTCCTTTTTGATAATTACTTCATTATCTTGATATTTAGTTTTAAATGTATCTATCCCTTCTTTTTCAAGGGGTTTAGTGATAGATATATCAAAGGATTTTCTAATTCTTATATTTTTAAATAGAGATAAAACTCTTTCATCTATCTCAATACTTTCATCTTCAACTGTTATGACAATTTTATTTTTACCTGTTTTTGTTATTTTTTTAATTTTTCTACCTCTTAACCATTTAATAAAATGAATTAAGCCCATAGAAACTTCTTTTGCGTTAATTCCCAGTAAGCCAAGCAAGATTGCAGAGCCAGCTATATGTGGGTCATTAAATAAATTGGTAATTTGCCCAAAAATATTTTGAACAACATTAAAATCAATATGAAAACTGCCAGTTTTAAATGTTCCCTTAACATTTAATTGAATTTGAGCCTCACTTCCATTTATAACTTGATTAGTTTCTTCTAATAAATCGCTTAATCCTAATAGAGCGGGAGCTAAATCCTTTACATTCATTTCATTACTTTTCAGAGCCTCGCCATCGTAAATAACTTGAAAACTTATTTTTTCATTCATACAATCTTATATTAACATTATTCAAAAAATATTTAACTGTTAATAACTATTCAATTTGGGATGATTTTAATTTCTAATGATATTTGCCAACTCTGGCATTTTAGCCAAATCTGGGATATAAATGTATTCAGTGGACTGTTGAATGATGGTTCTAACATCATTCACGATGTCCCGCCAATCAGGATTTTGCAAGTTTGACGATGGAGCCTCGCGGCGGCTTCGCCGCCGCTCGGCAACGATTTGAAGGGGCCCGTTCGCTAAAAACGAAAACGTTTTATCAATTAGGGCAAAAGAAATTTTTTCAAAGTAGTTTGAATTAAGAACGGCAGAAATGCTGATTTTTTGACAAAAGCCATATCTTATGTAAGATGTAGATACGTGTGTACTTTCACATTCTAGGCACGTTGGAGGTAATGGCCATGCGTAGTAGTGCTTTTCTGGCTCTGATTTGTGGCGTGACGTTCTCGGAATGTTCACAAACTCCCCAGGACACTCCTAAGGGAAAACCAGAACCCTCGACTCCTCAGCAGGCCAGGTCCAAGGTGGAAGAGCCGAAAACCAGTCCTGTGCTGGACGTGGCGAAGCGACTCGCGAGTACGCGGTACTCGGGGTGGACGTACGGTTCCAGCGCCGACAAGAAGCAAGTGGATTGCGTGCAGTTCCTGGCGGAGGTGGTATTCGAGATCGAACCACAGAAGAAGTCGAATGAACTGCGCAAGAATATCTACATCGACAACCTGGAGAAGGATGAGCAGAACCAAGAGGCGTTCAAGCGTCTTCTCAAGGCCAAAGACAAGCGAATGACTGGCGTGCAAAGCGCACTGGTGGACGCAGGAATTGGCAAAGCCATCCCTGTTTCCGACGTTCGCCCAGGAGATCTGGTGCAGTACTGGATTTACCTCAAGAATGGCAATGTCATGGGACATGCAGCCATCATCGAGCATGTCCGCCAGAGTGAAGGTGGTGTCGAAGTCCAGATCTACGGTTCCCACAAACGCACGAACGGAATCGCGACGGCGGATTTCTGGCTTCCTCTCACTGGCGCGGATAGGGAGGTTTTCTTGGTCAGGATGGGCAAATAACTCACCAAGAAAGCTCTGCCCTGCACTTGCAACTTCGGTTGCGGCTGCAGGGCTTTTTTCTTTTTCAAAATTCAAAGAACTGGAATTTTCCGACAAGCAGTAAATTTTACAATCAACCGGGAAATTGAAAAATTTACTGAATTGAGTTATGCTTAACTCAATTAAAAACTGAAAATTACTAACGTTTACGGATTCGCCGCAATTTTTTGCCCCCCGTTCACTCCGAGCCGCGCTCCGCGCGGCGAGGAAATTCGGTTCGAGCTATCTTTAGAATACACCGCCAACAACATTTTTTATCGAAAGACCGCCTTAATCGAGGCGGTTTTGCGATCGAGCTACTTTAGATTAAATTAATATGGAGAATAAACAAGAAAACGAAATAGAAAATTCAAAATCTGCGATTAAAGTTTCTTCAGAAGGTAAACGTTTTGAAGTTTCGGGATCAGAAAAGTTTACAGAAAGAATGTTCGATCGATTGAAAGAAATTTTATCTTTGCCTAAAAACACAGAAAAAAGTAATATTGGTAAATATGGACCAGAGTTTTTTACTAACAAAATTTACACAAAGTTATTTACTCCTATAAGAGTGCCAATTTTTTTGTTTTTTTTATTCTTTTGTTTAGTTGATCTTTTTTGGATTAAATTTAATATAACTTTATTGTTACCTTATTGGAGCCAGGAAATTTTCAACTCATTAACAACTAAAATGATTTATTTATTGCTTTCTCTGGGAGCTCTTGCTTCAGTGTTTTTAACAATTAGTATTGATATTATAAGAAAGAAAAGCAATCACAGGGAAGCAACCGCCATTTTTTCGAACTTAGTTAAATACATCACTTATCCATTTTTCATAGTGATAATTATTGAGGTTATTCTATTTTTAAGAGACGCTGGATTATATAAAAATATATTATTCTCAGTTTTTCTATTTTTTGTATATCTAACAATAAGTTCTTTCTATACAACTATTAGAATGGCTCAAATACTAGTCGACGAAGCCTTTGGACTTGATTCTGGTAATGTTTGAAGTGTGATACAATGAATTAATTATGAATATTCAGACAGTAGAAAAAATAAATTTATTTAGTCAGAAAAATAAGATAAAATTCGACGTTATTCTCGGAGATTGTTTAAATGTACTTAAAAAAATAAATAGTAATTCTATTGATTTGATAGTTACTTCGCCGCCCTATGCAGATCAAAGAAAAGCTACTTACGGAGGCATCCATCCAGATAAATATGTTGAATGGTTTTTACCAATCACAAAGGAATTATTAAGAGTAATTAAACCAACAGGAACATTTATTCTTAACATTAAAGAAAAAACCCATAATGGAGAAAGGCATACATATGTCATGGAATTAATAATGAGCATGAGAAAACAAGGGTGGCTTTGGACAGAAGAGTTTATATGGCATAAGAAAAATTGTTTTCCCGGAAAATGGCCAAATCGTTTTAGAGATGCCTGGGAGAGACTCCTACAATTTAATAAGCAGAAAAAGTTTAATATGTACCAAGATGCAGTGATGGTGCCAATGGGTGATTGGGCAAAAATCCGCTTGAAGAACTTAAGCAATACTGATATGAGACGAGATAATTCAAAAGTAGGCAGTGGGTTCGGTAAAAATGTTTCAAAATGGGTTGGAAGGAAGTTAGCTTATCCAAACAATGTTTTATCAATGGCGACAGAAACATCTAACAAAAAACATAGTGCTGTTTTTCCAAAGGAATTACCCTCATGGTTTATTAAACTTTTTACGAAAGAAAGAGATATGGTTTTAGATCCTTTTCTTGGTTCTGGCACTACTTCTGTTGCCGCAATTTCTCTTGATAGAAATTCTATCGGCATTGAAGTAAAGGAAGAATACTATAATCTTGCGGTAAAAAATATCAATGAAGAAATAAGTAGGACTAAATGAAAAAATTAAATTACAACAAGCTTAATAAATTTATAGTTTCAGATATTATTCAACCTTTTTATAAGATTAGGTTAGATAGATTGCAACTTGCCAAATTATCTAATATAGCAAAAAGAAAAAATCCATATCTTTTTAAAGCTAAAAATATAGAAACTGCGGGTGATTTGGCAAAAGGATTGTTAGATGCATTTTTATCTTCTCAAGAAGAAACTATTTTTGGAGATCTAATGGAAAATTTAGCAATTCGTGTATGCCACGAAGTATTTAGTGGCGAGAAAGCTGAAGAAGGAAAATACCCAAGTGTAGATTTAATTTTTGAAAGAGAAAATAAAATTTATATTGTTGGTATTAAATCTGGCCCAAACTGGGGGAATAGTGATCAAATCAATATTATGAGAAGAAACTTTAAGAAAGCAAAATCTCTATTAAAAACTATTCTCAAACAAAAACATATAATTGCTGTTAATGGTTGCATGTACGGGAAAGATAATGTGCCTCATAAAGTAAATAAGAATCCCGGACTTAGTTACTATAAAATTTGCGGTCAATCATTTTGGGAATTAATTTCTGGAGATGAACAACTTTATAAGAAGATTATTCAGCCACTTGATAAAGAAGCTAAAAAACGAGATATAGTTTTTAAGAAATTGTATGTAAAGAAGATTAATGAAATGACTAAAGATATTGTTAATCTTTTTTACACAAAAGACAATCTAGATTGGGATAAAATTATTGAATATGTTTCCAAGAAATAACTGTAACCGAGATACCTAGTTCTAGAACTTAAGAAAAAGCTTAATTTTGTTCCTGAATTCTTAGTTCTAGTCCTAGTCCTAGTCACCCCGCTCTATTGTGCAGGAAAATATTAAAAATCCTTCAACATTGAGCCCAGAACGAAGTGCCATAGGTTTTTAACAAGTAGCTCTAAAGAGCTGATAGCACAAGGAACCTATACAATCAAGTATATATAAGGTATAATGGATTATATAAAAAAAGGTCGTAAAACTTTTAAAACCTTTAAAACTTTTTAATTTATGGATGAAGCACAAAAAACAAAATTAATGGCAGATTGCAGTTGCGGTTCAGGAAAAATGTATGGGGCATGCTGTGGCATTATGGAAAAATGTTTTTGTGGATCTGAAAAGCCAGCAGGACAATGCTGCATGGTTAATCCAGAAGGGCACGGGGTAACTGAAGAACAAAAAGACAAAATGTAAATATTTTATCTCAATTAAAAACACTGATGAGAATCAGTGTTTTTAAATTTTTGTTTGACAAGATTTCTTAAAAAGTTGTAATATAAAAGCATATGGCAGGGAAAGATGTAAAAAAAGTAATTGTTGTACTAATGGTTGTTTCTGTTATTTTTGTACCAACAACGGCGCTTTTTTTTACATCATATAGTATGGGGGTAGGTAATGGCATTATGGAAAATTGTTTGTTTAACATTACTCTTAATTTTTGCCCAATGAGCTTGTTTGAACATCTCAGTATATGGCAAAATATTTTTGCAGCTAACTTGCCCAAGGTAATGATAATTTCTTTACTCTTTTTATTAACATCTTTGGGTTTAACCTTTTCCTTTTTTGTCTTAAAACAGGTGCTTTTAAAATACTTTTGGCCAGGAACCCAGCTAAAATTATATCTAAAACAAAAACCAGATATTTTCCTCTTCGATTATTTAAAAGAAGTGTTTTCTCAAGGCATTTTAAAACCCAAAATTTACTAATTAGGAATTTTTTAGTCTTGCGAATTACCAATCTAATTTTGGTTATATAGCAAGACTTTTTGATTTCTGTTAAAATTACTATTAATATTATTAAATATTATCTATGTATAAAGAACAAACATACTATGTTAAAGGAATGCATTGTGCTTCCTGTGAGGTATTGATTGAAAAAAAATTACTGGAAATTCCGGGGGTAAAATCTGTTGAAGCATCAACAAACAAAGGCAAAGCAACTGTTGAATACGAGGGCGAAAAACCAAGTATTGAGAAATTAAATGATATTTTCAAAAAAGACAATTATTCATTCTCTAACAACGAATACGAGACAAGAAGAATTAGTCTTAATAAAAATACCAATAACAAGCCATTCAACAAGACATTGGTTGCATTTAATGTGGCAATATTTATTATTGTTGCTTTCTTAATTTTGCAAAAAGTTGGCGTAACAGGTTTTCTAAATGTAACTTCGGCCTCTTCTTTGTTTACCTTTTTTGGGTTTGGTCTGTTGGCAGGGCTTTCAACTTGCGCCGCCTTGGTGGGAGGCATTGTCTTGTCTATGTCAAAGCAATGGCAGGATATTTATGCAATTGAGCAAAGCTCTTTAAAAAAACTTCAGCCACACTTACTGTTTAACGCGGGAAGAGTTTTATCTTATGGATTCTTTGGCGGATTGCTGGGTTTGGTAGGAAGCAGACTGCAGCTTTCCTTGGGTGCCATTTCGTTTCTTATTATTTCAATCTCTTTATTGATGATTTTGTTGGCTTTGCAGATGCTGGGAGTAAGAGCATTACGCAAGCTGCAGTTCTCAATACCCAAATTCATTACAAGGAACATAGCTAACGAGAAAAACTTTAATGGCAAGTACATGCCCCTTGTAATGGGGGCCGCAACCTTTTTTCTTCCCTGTGGATTTACAATTGTAGCCCAAAGTTTGGCATTATTATCTGGTAGTTACATTCAGGGGGCTTTTATTATGGGATTATTTGCCTTAGGGACTGTTCCGGTACTTTTGCTAATTGGGTTTTCAAGTGTTAAACTTTTTGCCAAGCCCCATTTATCAGATACCTTTTCAAAGGTTACCGGATTTCTGTTAATATTCTTTGCCTTGTTTAATATCGGCACTCAAATGAACGTATTAGGTGTTGGCATTGGCGATCTGTTTTATAACAAAACAGATGAAGTTACTTTGTCCAACGAAGATGGTTTGGCCCCACTAGTCAAAGGCAAACAAGTTATTAAAATGACAGTTAGCGGATTAGAATACGAGCCTAATTACTTTAAAGTGAAAGCTGGAATTCCGGTAAGATGGGAAATTGCCTCTTCTGGTGAACCCGGTTGCGCCGCTGGCGCAGTAGTTGCCAACAGCTTCTTTAAAAAACCTATTTACTTGGACCCCAGTAAGGGCCAAGTTACAGTTGCTGAATTTACACCAAAAAATACGGGCAAATACAAGTTTACCTGCACTATGGGAATGGTAAGGGGAATTATAGAAGTAGTAAACTAAAATAAACCCGTTGCGTAATAATAATTTTCGTAACGAAAATTGAAGATTTCTGGTCAAGACGCGAGGCGTAATTTCGCTTTAGCGAAATTCGCCCTGTCTCCGAAAATTTGATAGAATGGAGAGGTTTACACGGCGTGTAAGCCGACGAATTATAGTAAATTTGCAGCCGAAATATTCAATGTGCAGTAGAATTATTATTACGCAACGGGTTTAGTATATGACTTTAGATAAAATTATAGTAACCATATTAGGCGTATTAGGTATTGCTTTTACCTACTGGTTTTTCTTAATGAAAAAGTCAAAAGAAACAACTGTAGTTGATTATGTGGATATTATTGTTAAAGGAGGTTATTCTCCTGAGGTAATATCAATTCCCAAAGACAAAACTACAAGAATAAACTTTATACGCAAAGATCCCAACAGCTGTTTAGAAGAGGTCGTATTGGGTGATTTTAAAATCCGCAAGTATCTTCCGCTTAACCAAAAAGTCACCATTAAACTGACTCCGCAGCGAAGTGGCGAATTCAAATATTCCTGCGGCATGAATATGTATCACGGAAAAATAATTGTTAAATAGAATGATAAACCCACACACTAATTTTGCAAAGTATTTGTATGGTGACGCACTCGCTACACTCGGGGCTATTCGCCCCCTGCGTCACAAGAGCTTTAAAAATAAATAAGATATACCAATGTATAGTAAAATAAACAATAGCAAAATTAGTGAGGGGTTATTTAGCTTTTATATATATTAATTTTTAAAATGATACTAAATAAAACATTTTCAGTAAAAGGCATGCATTGTGCCTCGTGCGTAACACTTATTGAGCACTCTCTTAAAAAAGTAGATGGCATAAAAAACGCTACCGTGAATTTAGCGACCGAAAAAGCGACAGTCGTCTATGACCCAGAAAAAGTGACAGACGAGCACTTGTCGTCTGCCGTAGCCAATGTCGGTTACCAAGCAATGATTAAAGAGGAACTTAAATCGAAGGACGAAGAACAGAAAGAAAAACAGAAAGAATTAAAAGAACTAAAAACAAAAGTAGCCATAAGTTTAATTTTAGGGGTGTTGATTCTCTGGGGTAGCTTTCCTGTCCTCATGGATACTGCGCCAATAATTTTGCGGAATTTTTGGACTCAATTGCTTTTAGCAATTCCAGTACAATTCTGGGCTGGCTGGGGTTTTTATAGAGCTACTTGGTCAGCTCTTAAGCATCGCACCGCTAATATGGATACATTAGTGGCAATCGGCACTAGTGTGGCTTTTGGATACTCTGCTTTTATTACCATTTTGCCGCAGGTTGTTAAAAACATTGGTATTGAGCCGTTTCCCTATTTTGATGTAGCCACTATTATCATTGGCTTGATTCTGCTTGGTCGTTATTTTGAAGCCAAAGCCAAAGCAGGGACTTCAGAAGCTATTAAAAAATTGATTGGATTGCAAGCCAAAACCGCAAGAGTTGTGGTTGATGGCAAGGAAGTAGACATTTCAATTGACCAGGTAAAAATCGGTGATATTATTCGTGTCCGTCCGGGAGAAAAAATTCCTGTGGATGGAGTCATTGACCAGGGGGAGTCCAGTGTTGATGAGTCAATGGTAACAGGCGAGAGCATTCCAATAGACAAAGCTAAAGGAGATTTAGTAATCGGTGCCACCATAAATAAAACTGGCACTTTTACTTTTAAAGCTGCCAATGTGGGGCAAGAAACCATGCTTGCCCAGATTATTAAACTGGTACAAGAGGCCCAAGGGAGCAAAGCTCCTATCCAGCGATTAGCGGATCTTGTGTCATCGTATTTTGTGCCCATCGTACTGATGTTAGCGATTGCTACATTTGTTGTCTGGTATAATTTTGGACCCGCTCCAGCCTTAACTTTTGCTCTTCTCAATACTGTTGCAGTGCTTATTATAGCTTGTCCCTGTGCGATGGGTCTGGCGACTCCCACGGCAATAATGGTGGGAACTGGCAAAGGAGCCGAGAAAGGAATCTTAATCAAAGACGCTGAAAGTCTGGAAACCGCACATAAAATCAACACTATTATTTTTGACAAGACAGGTACCCTTACAAAGGGAAAACCGGAGATTACCGATATTATTCCTGTTAATTTGATGAGTAAAGAAGAATTACTGAAATTGGCCGGATCAGTTGAAAAAGGTTCAGAGCATTCATTGGCAGAAGCGATCGTAAAAGACACTGAAAACAAAGGCCTTATTTTGGCGAAAGTAGATAAGTTCCAAGCCTTTCCAGGGTATGGTGTAGAAGGTATTATCAATGGTAAAAGGATCGTTTTTGGCAATAAGCGATTGATGGATAAAGAAAAAATCAACGTAAGTAATATTACAGATGAAATTAGCAAAATAGAGAATAACGGTAAGACTGTCATGATGCTTGGTGTAGATGGGAAATTAGCCGGGCTTATTGCTGTTGCAGACATTGTTAAAGAAAGCGCCGAGGCAGGGCTGGCCGCTTTACAAAAACTGGGTATTGAAGTTGTAATGATTACAGGAGATAACCAGAGAACCGCAAACGCCATAGGCAACAGTCTCGGGATTAAAAGAATCCTGGCTGAAGTGTTGCCAGACCAAAAAGAGACCGAAGTTCGTAAAATTCAAGCAGAGGGCAAGGTTGTGGCAATGGTTGGCGATGGTATTAACGACGCCCCGGCATTAGCTGCCGCAGATGTTGGTATTGCTATTGGTAGTGGAACTGATGTAGCCATTGAGGCAGCAGATATCACTTTAGTAAATAAAGACCTAAAATCAGTTGCGGCGGCAATAGTGCTATCAAAAAAGACAATGAAAACTATCCGCATGAACCTTGTGTGGGCATTCGGTTACAATGTAATTCTTATTCCAGTTGCAATGGGTCTACTTTACCCATTCTTCCATCTTTTACTGAATCCTATTTTTGCTTCAGTAGCTATGGCCATAAGTTCAATATCGGTTGTCTCTAATTCACTTTTACTTAAAAGAAAAAGGTTATAAATATGGGCTACTTACTTTTCTGCTGTTAACGGTTAAAACTTGAAGTTTAAAAGTTTGAAGTTAACAAAACAAACCGTACCATAGTTTTTGCAATTGCAAAAACTATGGTACGGTAGCTTTTATATGGTACGGTAGCTTTTATATGGAAAATATAAATACAAATAGTAAAAAAGACAAACTTATAACTTCTTTTGCCTGCGCCATCAATTGCATGGATGGCAGGGTGCAGGACGCTGTTAAAAATTATATTAAGGATAATTACAAGGTTGATTACGTAGATATGGTTACTGAGCCGGGTCCTAATAAGATTTTGGCTGATAATTTAGATGTGCCAGTAATTGAAAATATTAAAAAAAGAGTTGAAATTTCAGTAAAACATCATGGCTCAAAAGCGATAGCCATAATAGGCCATTTTGGCTGTGCCGGAAATCCCACAGAAAAAGAGGAACAGGTAAAACACTTGAAAGAAGCAAAAAAAACAGTTGAGTCGTTTGGTTTTGGTACGAAAATTGTCTTGTTGTGGGTTCAAGGAGATTTCAAGACAGTTGAGAAGACATTAAGATAAGTACCTATTGACAGTAGCCTTTAAAAGATGTATAATTAAGTTGTAGGGTGAAACAACGTGTTTTGCCCGAAACTGTTCTTGAAAAAGCCTCACAACGAGGCAAAGGAGACTGGCGATGGCGCGTCAAATCATCGGCGACGCATCGGAATGGTCTGGTGCGTTAAAGGATCTGTTCAGGCAGATCGATGATGGCAGTATCACATTGGCACAACTCCAGGCGTTTGTGCAACACTGCAACCCCTTTGGAGGTGATGAGGCACCAGAGGTTGTGCCAACACAACCTCTTACCTGGTCCCAAGCTACCGCCAAGGCCTATGGCTTGATGGGTTTGGGCTAAGAATATGCTCAATTCAACGAGAACTTTCTCGTTGAGGGAACCGGAGACGACT
>ERZ1292623.4400-Hain-H51-01um-R1-4400-length-11542-cov-6_pt1 | contig 11542 bp, 17 predicted proteins | sample MGYA00564398_ERZ1292623 | MGnify/ENA primary metagenome ERZ1292623 (study PRJEB36523, sample SAMEA6512633) | groundwater metagenome | collected 2019-01-07 | study: AquaDiva: Metagenomics assemblies of 32 groundwater samples | reverse complement strand
CATCTTGCATTATTTGTCTTAAAATTACCGTCGCAGTTGCTTTTTGTTGTATAAACACAATAATCTCCAGTTTTAGTCTTTTCACAGCAGGCTTCTTGTCCTTGAGCAAAAGCCTCCTTGGGAACTTGTACAAAAAAAGTCAAAGAAATCATTAAATAAATCAGTAAACTAGCCTTCTCTTTAATAAGATACTTACTGAAGCTTATATAGCTTCTCCTCTTTTTTTCAGTCATAGCTAATATTTAATTTAGAACGTGGATTATATAAATATAATCAAAAAGCTTATAAATAACTTAGACTTATTTAAACTTAGGTAAGATAAGATGGTACAAGCCTTAATTGAAATCGATGAAAATACCAATCGAGTATTGAGTATTGTTAAAGCTAAATTTGGATTAAAAGATAAAAGTGAAGCTGTAGAATTTGTAGTAAAAGAATACATTGAATACGAAAATGAACCGGAATTAAAACCAGAATTTATAGAAAAAATTAAAAAAATAGAAAAGCAAAAAGGGGTTTTAGTAAAAGATTTTGCCGAAAGGTATAAAATAAATTAATTTTCTAAAAAGAGGTTAAATGTATGACTTATTTATTAAACAGGATGCAGATAAGATATTTAGAAAATTAATCAAAAAGAATTCAAAGCAATTAGAAATAATAAACAAAAAATTAAATGAAATAAGAGTAAATCCAAATCATGAATATAAATTTTTAAGAAAACCGCTTCAAAATTTCAATAGAGTACATATAGATAATCATTTTGTTTTAATATTTAAAATAAATCATGAAAGCCAGGTAGTTGAAGTTTATTACTTTGACCATCATGATAATGTATATCAATGGCGACCAAAAGAATAAGAGGTTAAATAATGAAGCACCATCATAAAAAATTAACATTAAGAAGAGACCTGAATTTATATCAGGCAATAGCTTGTGGTGTTGGTATTATAGTTGGCGCTGGTATTTACGTTCTTTTAGGTTCAGCAGCAGGAGTTGCCGGAAATGCTGTCTGGATTTCGTTTGTAATATCAGCTTTCTTGGCTTTGTTCACAGGTTTTAGTTATGCTGAACTAAGCTCAATTTTCCCTAAAGACGGATCAGAATATGTATATGTGGAAAAAACTTTCAACAAGAAACTGGCTTTTTTAATTGGTTACTCTACTTTATTGGGCGGAGCAATTTCAGGAGCAGCAGTATCATTAGGTTTCTCAGGATATTTTAATGCCTTGTTCAATACTTCTTATTTAGTCCCTGTTGCAGTATCATTGCTGATTTTAATGGCTATAATAAACCTAAGAGGAATAAAAGAATCTGCAAATTTAAATATTTTATTGACATCAATAGAAGTCATAGGCTTGATTTTTGTTATTGCAGTTTCATTAAGGTTTTTTGGATCTGTGAATTATTTTGAAGCTCCTAACGGTATTCCAGGAATTTTGTCAGCTTCATCATTAATATTCTTTGCATATATAGGATTTGAGTCCTTGGTAAAATTATCAGAAGAAACTAAAAATGCTAAAAAGATTATTCCTTTGGCTCTGATTTCTTCAATTTTTATTGCTACTATATTATATATTTTAGTTTCACTGTCAGCAGTTTCAGTTCTTGGTTACCAGGCTTTGTCAGAATCAAAAGCGCCTTTGGCAGACGTAATTTCAGCTGCAGTGGGAGAAGACTTTTCTTTATTGTTAACAATAATAGCCTTGATATCAACAGCAACAACAACATTATTAATCATAATGGCAGTTTCAAGAGTTTTATATGGTCTTGGAGAAGAAATAAAACTTTTAAATATCTTCACTAAAGTTTCTAAAAAATCACGTTCTCCTTACCTGGCAATTTTAACAATTCTCATATTAGCCCTAATTTTTGTGTTGATAGGAAAAATAGAAACAGTGGCCAGCATAACAAATTTCACAATTTACTTGACTTTTTTCTTTGTAAATTTATCTTTATTAAGGTTAAGATACCAAAAACCAAAATTAAAGAGAAAATTTAAAGCCCCCTTAAACATAAAGAATTTCTCAGTAACAGCTTTCCTTGGATTATTGTCTTCTATATTCTTTATTTTAAACCTAGAATTAAAAGTTGTTCTTGGCGGCATTGTCTTGATTTTGCTTGGCTTGTTTTTTGGAAGATTTGTAAAGTAATTAGTCATACTTAAGTGGCATATCAACTTCTATTTTATTTAATATAAATCCTTAAAAATAAAACTAAAATCTAATGTCCAGATGAACTATGATGATTTAGTTTGGGAATTTGAAGTCGATGATGATTTAGTTTTAAATCATCCGATTATGGAGCCGCAAAGGCACCATAGGCAATTAGGCCAAATAGAAAAACTAATCTCAGGCGCTTCTCATACAAGACTTAATCACTCTGGGTATGCAAGAAAAGTTGCTAAAGTAATATGTCGGGTTCTTAAAGAAAGAGGAAGGCTCCCAGCTCCAGAAAATGATATTATTCATGCAACTGGTCTTCATGATATGGGCCATCCCCCATTTTCACACGCAGTTGAATATGTTCTAAGAGAATTTGATAATGGAAAAACTCATCATGAAAGAGGTCTTGAACTTTTAGATTCTGATATAAGAGACGGTAAAGGAAGAACAATTAGAGACGTTCTTGAAATTTATGATGCAGATCCTGAATGTGTGAAAAAGCTTCTAACCGGAGCAGACCCAAAAAAAGGAGGACACCCGGCAAGCAAAATAATTACAGATAAAACTTTGGGAGCAGACAAATTAGCTTACACAATTATGGATGCAGTAATGGCTGGTTTCTATCAGCTTCCACCAAATTGGAGAAGGCTCGTTCCATCTATAACTTTTTTTCGAGATGATATTGGCTTTGATATTTACATGGAATTTGGAAAACTAGAACATCAAGTACAAATGCTAACAGCTGGTCAAGACACACATTTCAGAATGTATTCTGGTTTATATCTAACTGCCCCTAGTCTGGCTGCTGAAAGACACTTGCAAAAATCCACAGAGTTTGGAATTAGGGGTGGAATTTTAGTTCCTGAAAAAACATGGAGTATGGGTGATGTTGAATTAATAACAGCAATTGCAAGTTCAAAAAGCAAAGATGAGTTAATAAAAAGAGCCCAAGATATTTTAATGGGATACCAATTAAAACAATTTTATGTTCCTGTAGTTAGTTTCAAATTCAAGCAATTTGAAATAGATAAATTTGCAGACGAAGTTGTTGTTCCTATAGAAAGAAATTTTTCCTCAGCTTTTTTAGAAGCATTTAGTAATCCTTTAAGACTAACAGAACTTGAAGACGAACTGGAAAAAGAATTAAAAATTCCTGTTTTAGTCTCAGTTCTTCCAGATCCTCAAAAAGTAAAACCAGGAGAAGTTAATTTATATCAAAATGGAACATATAAAGGAACATTAAGAGATCTCGTTCCAATGCATTATGCTAAATTAGAAGAAGAAGCTGCCCGTGCATTCTCAATTAGTTTATTAGTTCCTGCACATGAAAGAGCAAATACAACCAGAAGGTACAAAGAAGTTGCAGATTTGTTTTTGGAAAGATCTAAAAATTACATGCAAAGAACACCAGGAAAATTATTCAAAGAACCAGTAAAAACTTAATTTATTCCTCGCTAACTCTAGGAGCTAAAATAAACACTAAGTCTAATTTATCCTTTACCTTAAACTCAACTCTTAATGGATAGTCATTTGAAAACTGCACAAGAACATTGTCAGCTAACTTGCTTCCTTTACTAATTTTCTTTAAATATTCAATAGAATACTTTGACTTCACATTATCAGTGGTCTCACTTTCACCCCAATTTATCTTTGTCTCCCCATCATTCAAAATCTCGACTTTTGCATTATTAATTCTGCTCTCGCTCTCAACAATTAGCCTTTCCTTGTTTACAGTAAAAACAACAGAATCAGCAAAAATGCTCATGTCCTCTATAGCTTCATCAAAAACATAAGTGCTTGTGTTGATGTCAACAGGAAAACTTAATTTAGGAACTTTATGCTGCCTCTCTCCCAAATCAACTAAGCCTATTGAAAAAGTTCTCGTGCTCTCTCCTTTTATTTTTATGTTTAATTTATTTTTCTCTTCATCTAGCTCTATAATTAAATGATCGCTTGGCTTTGCTCTTCTTAAAATTTGCTTGAAAGAATCTAGGTTTAATGCAAGCTCAATTGGCTTCTCAACCTTGTATTCTGTAAAAGCACTGCTCAATAACTGAAAAGCCACCATGGCCACGTTAGCAGGATCCATGGCAATTAACTCTAGTTTATCAGAATCAATCTTGAATTTCGCATCTGAAACTAGCTCAGATATAACAGAAATACTGTCACTCAATAACTTAGGGTCATTTAAAGCTAGTCTCATTTCCCCTTTCAACTACCTGAGATTCGTTTATATAATTTTATATTCAATAAAGATTATTTTAAAAATCTCCTTTCTTAAAGGGGTTCTTTTCCGTGAACTCTTTCTTAGTTTTTTCCCTGAAGGCTTTTTCTAAAAGGCTTCTAGTAAGCTCTCCATGTATGCATGCATTTAACGCACTTAAAAAATCTAGTAGCCGCCTCATCAGCAGCCCTTGTTTGAACTAGCCAATAATAAGCTTCCTTGTGCTTGCATTTTGGGCATTCTTCATTTGTCTTAGGTAAAATCTCAACTCTCTTGTCAATAATCTCAATTTCATCTTTTTTGTCAAGCTTTACCTGCTCTTTTAATAATAAATCAGGTTTCTTTTTTGGTATAAACCCGCACTTGCAGCTTATATCAACTTTTTTCCCGTCTTTTTTGGGAACAAGCAGTTTCCCGCATTTTTCGCAAAACATCATCTTGAATTTCCCTTCTGTTTTATTTGATTATATAATTTTCCTTTCTTTAACATATCTTTTATTTTGCTTTTTTGCTTAAGCTTTTTCTTTTTTCCTAAAGGCTTTCTAATCTTTTTGCTTAAGCTTTTTCCTAAAAAGCTTATTTTAGCATTTGATAATTCCCTGCCCAATTAACCCGTTAAATGTTATCTTTATCCATCCTAAATAAGGAATCTTGAAAACAGCCTCTCCTATTACACTGTTAGTTGTTCCGTCTGGAACTGAATTATTGTCGCCTTTTGTTTTAAATCCATTTGCACTCTTCTCGACAACTCTGTGAATTATTGGATTTCCCCCTCCGTTAAAAACAATTATGTCGCCCAAAACTATCTCATCTTTGTTTTTCAGCACCATTATGTCTCCTTGGTTAATTCCATTCTTGAAAGTAAACTCATTAAACTTTTCTTTCATTATTCCAGCATCTTCATACCACTTTCCATTGCTCTTCCACCAGTTGTCAAAATCAGTATTATGTTCCATAGAACAGCTAACAACAGCAACTAACGGATGGCTAGTTCCTAAAATTAATCCTATTCCTGGATAAACAACAAATTTCACTAAAATAAAAGCAATTATCACATTAAGAAACCAAGACATTAAAGAATCATCATACCAGATAAAATACCAGGCCTTTTTCAAAAAATCCTTAAAATCTTTCTTCATTATCAAAAACTCTTTTCTTTCTTAGGAGTCGATAAGAACCTTGGTTCTTATTGGTGAACGCTTTTCTCAAAAGGGTTCCTTTCCGTGAACGCTTTTCTCAAAAGGGTTCCTAGAATAATTTTTTCAAATTACTCAAAATAGTTTCATTTAGTTTCTGTAGTCTCTGGACAGCTTTTTCCATAACATCTTTCGCATCTTTTCCATCTGTCTCTAAAACAAAATTAGGCGCAGTAATCAAGGAATGCTCTAAATTATATCCTGCTAGCTTGGTGTTTTTGTCCTGCCATAACTCCTTTCTCAAGATATTGGCAAATGTATGATCCTCTCCCAAAATCTGGAACTTTAGCTTTTCTTTTGTATATTCTAAAACTCTTAATTCCATGTAAAATTAGTCCAAATATCTGTTTTTAAAGCTTTTCTTTACGCTTTTGCTTGCCCTTTGTAATACTTTATCCCATTATCCAAATAAATAATAAATCCGCTCGGTTCCTCAGTGTCAATTTCTGACAAAGCTATATCAACAACTCTTGTCCCGTTTCTGGCATATAATTGTGCAAGTTCAGAATTGACAAGCTCAGTTTTAGGAACAGAAGTTAAGCTGATTTTTCCCCTGTCTTCAACTGCAAAATCCACGCATTTTTCATCTATAGTAAGTATCTCAACTCTAGGCCTCTTCCTAAACAATAAAAACAATAATCCAGGCAGCATATTACATTTTCTCCATAACCCAGCACCCGACTTTTACATAATAACTTTTCCTTTTGTGAAACTTGTATTTTTGTTTTATTAATAAATCATATTCATAAATATCAGAAATAAAAAAATTATGCTTTTCACTTATCTTTTTTATAAACTCCTTGCTCTCAATTTTGTGCAAAGAATAAACTTTCTTGCTTGCTTCAAAAGCCTTTTTCAAAAATACCCTGTCACTATGTTCTTTCTGGACTCCAAAAGGAGGGTTCATCAAAACAACATCAGCTTTTTTCTTAAACTCACTAGCATCTTCATTTAAAAAAAACCCGTTTTTAAGTTTCATGTTTTTGTAATTTTCTTTGGCAGTATCAACAGCATCCTTGTCAGAATCAACAAAATAAACTTTCTTTGCATTTAGCAGTAAAGCACCAATCCCAAAAATTCCATTCCCGCATCCAAAATCACAAATTACTTTTCCCTTAATGTCATTATTCAAAAAAGCTTTCCATACAATATCTCCAGCAATCTCTCCTTCTGTTTGATACTGTTCTAAATTTACTTTCAGATTTTCTTGTTCCTTTAACCTGCTTAATAGAATACTTAATTTCTTCTTGTTCATGTTTTATTTCTTCTTCAACTTTAACAAGTCACCAATAGTCAGGGCATTATTTTTAAAGTCAAGCTTCATCTTTTCCTCCATGTACTCTTGGGTTAATTTAACTTTAAAAAAATTCTCGAATTTCTTGACAACTTCATCGTTAGGCCTTATATCTTTGTTCTCAATTTTGTGAATTAAAGAAAGTTTTTCATTGAGTTTTTTAGCCAAGTCCTCCTGAGTGAAATTTTGCTTCTCTCTAAGTTCTTTTACAATTAAGTTATAGTCTTCTTTCAATAAAACAACAGGTTCTTCTTTTATAAATTTGATTTTTGCAGCTTTCTCAACATTAAAGTCTCTTTTTTTCTCTATCAGCACTCCAAATTTTAGGCAGTTCCTGCATACACTCATCATGCTTCCTTCAATTTGCGCATTAAACAGTTCCCCAGAATACCCGCATAAATCACATCCCATCTTTAATCACGTTCTCTATTTCCTCTATGCTTTGAACACCGTCTAACTTGATTTTCTCATTAATTAAAAGAGCCGGAACATCATCTATATTATAAGCATCTCTCAAAATACTGATTGTGGCAATATTTAAATCTATAGGCAGGGGTATTAACATCAGCTCAGCCCCGTGCTTGTTTTTTAAATCTTTTAATATTAAAGCCTGTGAATCCTGCTCACCTTTTTGCTCCAGACTGGGATTTTGGGCATAAAAATAAATCAAATTGGTGTAATTAGTCTTGCACTTGTCCTTCAAGTAAACGCTGTTAATCCAGAACTCTAATTTTAGTAATACATACCTTTCCTTGTCATACAATATTTCTTTTGTAATCCTATTGCTTTGCTCATACTCCTCTAGCTTTAATCCCTCCCTGTAAACTCTATCTGCAAAATTTAAATTCTCTTTAATAGACTCCTCGCAAAAACTAGGTGTCATTAACTGATAAAAAGAGCTTTGTATCTTTGCATCAGCCCACTGCGTTTCAACATTTCTGTACTCTTCCCTGATTTCATCTACTCTGTTGCTCTCTAAAAAATACCCAAGTAAAACTCCTGATATAAATACAACTAATGTAAATAGTCCAGCTTTCCAAAAAACATCTTTCTGCATTACCATTGAAGTTTTCCAATCAACATCCTGTAAATAGAATGAATTAATAAAATAGGGGTTAACATTAAGTAAAATAACAGATATATCAGCATATTTGTCTTCCCTATGTTTTGTTTTTCTTTGTTAACCATCTTTAAACCTATAGCTGTGTAAGTTAAAAAAACAAAAAACAGAAATATCCCAAAAAAGGTAAAGACATTTGGAATTAAGTGAAATTCCTCTATTCTAAACAAGTCAGCATCATTGAAGTATGAATTATAAAAAGAAAATCCTTCAACAGTAATCCTTCTTGCAATCATGAACAAAGAAATAAAAAAACCAATAAAGCTAAGCAATACGTAACTGCTGAAAAAAGGCACAACAAATCCGCCCAAAACCCCATATTTATTCCTGAACATTGCATGTTTGTACTTATTTAAAGTCTGAAAACCCCCGATGTCCCACCTTAATCTTTGTCTCCACCACAATTTAAAATTGCTTGGCACAATAGTGTAAGTTTTCGCAGCCAAGCACATTTTAACTTTATACAATTTACTAAGTAAATTCCACGCAATCTCAATATCCTCAGTCAAATTATTTGAATCAAAACCCTTTACTTCCATTAAAGCGCTTTTCCTGTACATGCTCAAAGCTCCTGGCGTGACAAAAACACTGTCAATATACTCAAACAACTTTCTTCCAAAAGCAATCATCATATACTCTATGCTTTGTAATTTTTCAAGCAAATTATTCCTGTTCTTGACAAAAACACTCCCAGTAACAGCCCCTACTTTTTCATCTTTGAAATAGTAAACCATTTTCAGAAAAGCATCCTTTTCAGGAAAAGAATCAGCGTCATTAATTGCAATTATTTCTCCTTTTGCAATTTCTAAAGCCTTATTCAAAGAATCTGCTTTTCCAGAATTCTCCTTGCTCAAAATTTTAATTCCATTTATACTTTTTAAAATTTCCAAGGTCCTGTCCTTGCTCCCGTCATTTACAGCTATAATCTCAATTAATTCTTTTGGATACTCTAAATTTTTCACGCTTTCAATAGTTTCCTTAATGCTCTCTTCCTCATTGTAAGCAGGAATTAAAACACTTATAGAAGGCAGTTTTTTCATCAATTCATATTTATATAAATCATCTCTATTTTTAAAATATATAAGTATGAATAAAAAACTCACATACAAGGACACAAATATGAAAAACAAGTACACTCCTGTTATAAAGTCCATTTTACCACTCCTTTTTTAGCCACCTTCTAACTATTAAGTTTATAAATATTATTAAGCTTTTCTTTACTATGCTATCTATTATAATCCCTGCATTAAATGAAGAAAAATACCTCCCAAATATTCTAAACTGCCTAAAAAACCAGACTTATAAAGACTTTGAAACAATAATAGTAGATGCTCATTCAGATGATAAAACAAAAGAAGTTGCAAAAAGCTTTAAGCAATTAAAAATAAAGATAATAAACTCTGAAAAAAGAAACGTTGCGTATCAAAGAAACTTGGGCGTAAAAAATGCAAAAAATGAAAGACTTTTGTTCTTGGATGCAGACACAAAAATACCAAGTGATTTTCTGGAAAATTCTTTAAAAGAATTAAATAATGAAATTGCAGCCTGTAATATTTACCCAGACAGCTCCCACCCAGTTGATATTTTCTTTATTTGGCTTTTCAGGATTTACTTAAAAGCTTTGTACAAAATTATAGGCTTTAATGGATGTTCTTTTTTCTCTCTAAAATCTCTTCATAATAAAATAAATGGTTTTGATGAAACAATAAAAGTGAGCGAGGATTTTGATTATACTAAGAGAATTAAAAAATTTGCAAAGTTAAAACTTTTAAAAAAACCTTATGTAAAAATTTCAATGAGAAGGTTTGAAAAACATGGCAGGCTAAAAACAGGTTTGAAAATTTTATTTATAGGAATTTACATTGACTTAGGTGGAAAAATAAAAAACAATTTCTTTAATTATAAATTCAATGAAAAGGATTAAAACATTTTTTTAATGCCTTGTTCCTCAACAGCTAATTTAATTCTGTCCTTAGCCTCTGTTTCAGCAATGTCAAAATACTCATAAAAATTATTTGTCACTTTTAATAGTCTTGTTCTTCCTTTTCTTTCTGCACTAACCAAATTTTGTTCTCTTAAAGCTTTGATATGGTCATAAGCTTTGTTCCCCCTTATTTTAATAACTTCACTTTGTGTTACTGGTTGTTTATAAGCAATAATAGCTAAAGTCTTTGTAGTAGGGCTGTCCATTTCCTTACTGGCCAATAACTTGTTTGTTAAATAACTAAATTCTTTTTTAATATTTAGTTTAAATTTGCCGTCAACTTCTTCAATTTCCAAGGCACAATTTCGATTTGTATAATCTTTTCTTAATTCCTCTAAAGCCTCTTTAATTATTCCTAAACTTCCTGTTTCACAATATTTCCCTATATCTTCTAAACTAAGAAATTTCCCTAATGTAAAAAGTACAGCTTCAATTCTGTGCTTTAATTCCTTGTTTTCCATCAAAAGAATGTCTAATTAAGAATTTTTAAACCTTACTTTATTGTTTTCTTTACAGCTTTTAAAACTTTTCTTTCAAACTCCCCTATTTTTATAGGATCACTGCTATCTACTTCTATTTTCACTTCTCTTTGCAGCATTTGAAATGTATACCTTATTTTAAGCCCCTCATCAGCTTCCCATTCCATTATAGGCTCGCCGTTTTCAATCCACTTCCTTTTTAATTTAGCTCCTACAGAATTCATAACTTTACCAAAAGCAAATAATTCATAATTTGCAGCTTCTTTGCCTTGATATATTGTTCTAGCCATTTTATTAAATCATAAAGCATTTACTCATGTCAGCAGTTAAAGCCTGATACCTAGAAATTGCCTCTCTCGGGATTTCAATATCTAGGTCAACTTTATCAATCTCTAAACGTGAAACTAATCCTATCCCAACATAATGTTTTGATAAATAATCCACTATCCCAGCCACCCTTCTTGAATTAGTCTCATCAAGATCTTCAATAAACATTAATTTTTTTCCAGTAGAATCTTTTCCAACAATATATCCAGGTTTTAAGCTTATAGAAGCCAAATCTCCTTTTTCTCCTTGAAAAGTCTCAATCCTTCTTCCACTCCAGCTTCTTTGGATTTCTCCTAGTGTCCTGTAGCTGTCAATTGTTTCTATCGGGATTTCAATATCTAGGTCAACTTTATCGCTTCCTAAACATGAAACTAACCCCAAAACAATACAATGTTTTGACAACCAAGTTACAACTCCAGGCACTGCTCTCGAATAATTATCATCAGGGTCTTTAACAAACATTAACTTTTTACCAGTAGAGTCTTTTCCAACCTTGTATCCTGGCTTTAAACTTATGGAAACTAAATCTCCTCTTTCTCCTTGAAAAGTCTCAACAGCCCTTCTCCTTCCGCTTTGGCTTCTCTGAGTTTCTCCCAAGTCAAGACTAGGAATAACAATATCTGATGTTGTAATCCCTGTTTCTTCTTTCATAAGAAATTCCTTTAAATTAACACTATTTAAAGTTTATCAAATAAATCTAATGAAGCTCATACCTTAAAATAGCCCCTACTCCACCTAAATCTTTCAATTGTTTTC
>ERZ1292623.4398-Hain-H51-01um-R1-4398-length-11543-cov-9_pt1 | contig 11543 bp, 12 predicted proteins | sample MGYA00564398_ERZ1292623 | MGnify/ENA primary metagenome ERZ1292623 (study PRJEB36523, sample SAMEA6512633) | groundwater metagenome | collected 2019-01-07 | study: AquaDiva: Metagenomics assemblies of 32 groundwater samples | reverse complement strand
GAATTTAGTTAGTCGTCGGATACCCCACAGCTTGCTGTGATTGGGAGTTTCATTTAAGGATTTGTATAATTTTAGTATGTATTAATTATCAAGCTTATTGGGATAAATATTGATAAGCTGCATAACCAATTGCCCCAGCACCTATATATACACCTATTTTAAGTAATTCTAAAGTAATAGAAAGATTAATTAAAGAAGTCCTTGTAGAATTGGCTATTTTATTTTTTTCTGGATCGTCTATAGAAGGATTTTTAGGCATAGCTAATGGAAAACGTAAAGTATAACCAGGTTCAATTCCAGTTCTAATCTCATGCATTACAGGATGTTCTTTAACATAAGAAGCTAATTTCATAAACTTGCTAAAATCTCCTCTTAAATCTGGTTCTGCCTTTGGTTCTTCCAATTTCTGATGTAATCCTGATTCTGTGTTCATAAAAAAGTATTATTGTAGGCATATTTAAACTTTTATATGTTATTAAGTCCAATATCAAACTTAACAATTTTATATATCCTTGAAATGATAAATTAGGTTAAGGTGTAAAATTATAAAGATACATTTAACTTTAAAATACCGATGATATATCTATTAACTTAATTACTACTTAACAAGAATTTTAGTATTGTCTCTTTGATTTTTGATGTTTAAAGGTTGTGAAGATTCATTAAGCATTATAAATACTTTATTCTTCATCACAGAAATATTTAAATAGTATACATATTACGTATACACGTAGATAGTATACATAACGTATACTATATCTCAACCCCTTTCACACCGTGTTCGCAAGAACACGGTTTTATGATAACAAGAAAGATAATAAAACATAATAAATGAAAGATAATAAGTAAATTAAATATAAACAGAATGTATAACAATATAAATAAATGTAAAATAAGGAAAAGATATTGCAGGTTTAACAATAATCAAATTAAAACAGAATAAAATAATTAAAACAAATAAATAAAAAATGACAGAAGATATATTTGACCACACAATAATATGTAAAGACTGTGGAAAGGCAATGGAAAAAACTAAAATTCTTAGAAATGGTTTTTACTTTAGAGTTCTACAATGTGTTAAATGTGACAATAAGATAATACATCCAGAAGATAAACTAGAGTATCAAAATTTTCTTAAACTCAGAAATAAACAGTTTAATGTTAAACTAAGAATAGTTGGCAATAGTTATACTGTATCTATTCCAAGAGAGATAGTGAACTTTATAAATGATCAAGATAAGATAATGGATGAGATGGTGAAATTAAGCTTTGAAAAAATGGGAAAACTATCTTTGATATTTAACGAAAAATTTGAATCTTTGGAAAAAGAGGAGGAAGAATAAAAATGGCAAATAATCCTGTAACACAAAATATGGTTAAACTAAGAGTAGCAGAAGCTTCACAAGATGATGCATACAAAGGAATTGCAAGAATTGATTATGATACAATGAAAATCCTTGGTTTAAGAAGAGGAGATGTTGTTTCTGTAAAAGGTGGCAGAGAAACTCTTGCAATAGTTGATAGAGCTTATCCTGCCGATGTTAATGAAGGTATTGTCAGAATTGATGGAATTATAAGAAAAAATGCAAAAACAGGTGTTGGAGAAATTGTTGAATTAAAAAAATCAGATATTAAAGAAGCAAAAAAAGTTACAATAGCACCTGTTCAGGAAAATATTGTTGTTCAGGGAGATCCAGAAATTTTTAGAAGAGGTTTATTAGGAAGAGCAGTCTTAAAAGGAGATATTGTTGTTCTTGGAGGAGTGCAAAGAAGAAAAGATCTTATGTCTGAAGAATTAGGAGAATTTGGAGATATTTTCGGAGATATTCTTGGTGGTTTTGGAATGAATTTTGCAGGATTTCAGCAAATTAAATTTTTAATTGTAAACACAACTCCTGCTCAGCCAGCTGTAATAACAGAAAACACAGAGGTTGTTGTTAATTCAAAAGCAGTAGAAGTTTCAGATGATAGAGTTTTTGATGTTACTTATGAAGATATTGGTGGATTAACAGAAGAAACAAAAAAAGTACGTGAAATGATTGAACTTCCTTTAAAACATCCAGAAATATTTGAACGTTTAGGAGTAGAACCTCCAAAAGGAGTTTTACTTCACGGACCTCCTGGAACAGGAAAAACTCTTTTAGCAAAAGCAGTTGCAAATGAAACAGATGCTAATTTTATTTTATTAAATGGTCCTGAAATAATGTGCGTTTCTGGGGAAACACAAATACTGACAAATCCAAAAGGGTATATTAAAGCAGAACAGATATATGAAGAAAAAGGAAGTACAGAGAAATTTAGAAATTATGATTTGAAAAGATTGGAGAATCCAATCTCCACTTTTTCTTTTAAAGATGGTAAAGTAGAAAAAGCACATATAACTCATGTAACAAAATTAGTTGCAGAATCTTATAAATTAAAATTAAATGATGGAAATGAAATAATTGTATCTGAAAATCAACCATTTTTGGTTTATAGAAATGGTGAATTGGTTTGGGAGGCTACAAAGAATATAACTAGTAGAGATTTTATTGCAAGATTAAATAAAATTAACTTAGATGAAGAAAGTTATAATATCCAAATAGATAAATTAAGGGAAAAAGATGAGCTTATTGAAAAAGACGGCAAATATACAATAAAAAGTAAGAATTTATCAAGAAGTAATTTCATTACTCTCCCAAAAAAAACAAGTCCAGAATTATTGGAGCTATTAGGTTTAATTATTTCAGACGGAAATATTTCTGGTAAGGGTGATTCGATTGGATTTTACAATAATGACAAGGATTTAATAGGACGATTTGAATATCTGATGAACAAAGTTTTTGGCATTAATAATTTCAAGGAGAAAAAAGAAAAGAAGAATTTTGGATCAATTGTCTATTCAAAACTTCTTGTTGAATATTTTAAATTGATAGGGTTTTCAAATGAAAAAAAAGAAGTTATCCCCCCATATTTTTTTAAGCTTCCAGTAAACGAAGTTCAATCATTTATCAGAGGGTATTTTGACGGAGATGGAACAGTATCAAAAATGAAAATAAGTAATATGGTTTACCCAACACCAATTATTTATAGTGTTGATAAAGAATTTCTTTCACAATTACAATCTTTGATGCTATTAAAAATTGGAATATCGACTAGATTGAAAGATCATAATACTCCTAAAGGACTGATGTATAAACTTGTTGTTCGTGGAAATGAAGGTAGAATGAAATTTTTAGAAATCAATCCAATAAGCAAACACAAATCTGAAAGATTAAAGGAAATAAATAAAGTTCTAAGAGTTAAGGAACATGAAAATATTCCGCATCCTTCTACTTTAATTGGAGCAATAAAAAATTTACCATATAAAGAATACAGAAATGAAGATTATTATGTTTATAAAACAGGAAATGCGACAAAACATTCTATGCAAGTTTTATATGAAATAGCATTAAAGAATAATCTTGTTGATGGGCCGATTAAAAAAGAATTTGAGACCTTAATGAGAAATGATATTGGATGGGAGAAAGTCGAAAGTATAGAAAGTCTTGGAAAAAAAGAGCTTTTTGATTTCACAGTTGATAAAGATAGCTTTACTGCTGCCCCTTATTTTTTGATGCACAACTCTAAGTTTTATGGAGAATCTGAAAAAAAGATTAGAGATATATTTAACGAAGCTGAAAAAACAGCTCCAGCAATTATTTTCATAGATGAAATTGATGCAATTGCTCCTAAAAGAGAAGATGTGCAGGGAGAAGTAGAAAGGCGTGTTGTTAGCCAATTACTAACAATGATGGATGGTTTGAAGACAAGAGGAAAAGTAGTTGTTATAGGTGCTACTAATAGACCAAATAGTCTTGATCCTGCTTTAAGGCGTCCAGGTAGGTTTGACAGAGAAGTTGGGATAAATGTTCCTGACAAAAACGGAAGACTTTCAATTTTAAAAATCCATACAAGAAATATGCCTTTGACAAAAGATGTAAAACTTGAAAAATTAGCTTCAATAACCCATGGTTTTGTTGGAGCAGATTTAGCAGCTCTTGCAAAAGAAGCAGCAATGTCTGTTCTTAGAAGTGTATTGTCTAAAATAGAAATAAGGGATGACGCAGAAATTCCTAATGAAGTTCTTGAAAAATTAGTTATTTCAGAAAAAGATTTTCTTGAGGCGTTGAGAATAGTAAGGCCAAGTGCTATGAGAGAAGTTCTTGTTGAGTCTCCAAATATTAACTGGGAAGATGTTGGCGGTTTGGATAAAGTAAAACAAGAATTAATAGAAGCTGTTGATTGGCCATTACAATATGCAGATGCATTCAAAAGAGTTGGTATAAGGCCTCCAAAAGGAATTTTGCTTTATGGCCCTCCTGGAACAGGAAAAACACTTTTGGCCAAGGCAATTGCAAGTGAGTCAGAAGCAAATTTTATCCAAGTAAAAGGTCCTTCATTGTTAAGTATGTGGGTAGGTAAAAGTGAAGAAGGAGTAAGGAAAGTTTTTGAACGTGCCCGTCAAGTTTCACCTTGCATTATATTTTTTGATGAAATGGATGCACTTGCTCCAAGAAGAGGAACTGATACTGGGAGTAAAGTAACTGAAAGAGTTTTAAATCAATTGCTAGCTGAAATGGATGGTTTAGAAGAATTACAAAATGTAGTTGTAATCGGAGCAACAAATCGTCCAGATATGATTGATCCAGCCATACTTAGACCGGGAAGATTTGACAGAATATTGTTAGTTCCAGGTCCAGATAAAGAAGGAGTATTAAACATATTAAAAATTCATACTAGTAAAATGCCTCTAGGAGTAACAAAAGAAGAAATTAAAGAAATAGAAAACAAATTAAAAAATGAGAAAGTCAATATTGTATCTAAAATGGCTGCAGATGAAGTAATCAATGATAAGGATACCACAAAATTTAAAGAAAGAACTATCACAAAATTTAAAGATTTGTCAGATAAAGATAAAATGCTTTATTATATTGCAGAAAAACTTGATGGATATGTTGGAGCAGACATAGAAAACTTAGCAAGAGAAGCAGCAATGCTGGCTTTAAGAGAAAATATAAATATTAAACAAATAAAACTGAAACATTTTGAAGATGCTATGAAAAAAGTTAAACCAAGTGTTACTAAGTCAGACATGGATAAATATCAAAAAATAGAAGAGATTTATCTTAAATCAGCTAAATCAGCGTTATTAAATAAGACTGCTTATCTCGGTTAAATTTTTAATACAGGGTTAATATTTCATTGCACAAATGTCCATTCCAGGATTGTCTGAATATAATCTAATATCTTTAACTTCTTTTAATATTTCATTAGGATCCCTAGAAGTATCAACGACTTGATGATCATTATTCATTTTTGAAATTTTATTAGCAAGATTAAGAGCTTTTTCATGTGCAAAAGCTCTAGCTTCTGATTCTTCTGGTGAAGAAAAAAGATATTTAAGATCTAATCTTAAATTGAAAAAGTATTGACTAACATAGAATAATGTTGGATCAAGTTTCCATTCACGTCCATTATGTACGCTATATCTTGCTAAATCCCCAACTACACTTAGATCATTAGCATTTCCATATCCTACAAAATAGTCTACTTCTCTACCTTCGCTTAATAAAAATCTATTCATATTGAGATGCACAGCTATAACTCTATCTTTATCTGAAATAGCAAAATGTTCTCTATTTTTTTGCATTAAGCTATCTAGGGCTAAATCTTCTTTCCAATCTTTGACTTTATCCTTTAAGGATTTTAACCTTCCGAATTTTATTGTTTTCATAAAATATCTTAAAAACAATGGTTAATAAGCATTTATCCTCTTAAAAGAGTGGATAAATAGAAAGAATTAAAAAGTTGAAAATTATTGAAATATCATGAACGAAGAAATACTTGAGGATTTAGGATTAACATCTGGAGAAATTAAAGTTTATATTTCTCTTTTAGAAATTGGAAGTAGTACTGCAGGCCCTATAATAGAAAAATCAAAACTTCAGCATTCGGTTGTTCACAGAGCTTTAAATTCTCTTATCAACAAAGGACTTATTAGTTATATTTTAGAAGGTAAAAGAAAAATATACCAGGCAAGTGACCCTGAAAATTTTTACAGTTTTATTGAAGAGAAGAAAGAAAGATTTAGTGAAATACTCCCTGAATTAAAAAAGAAACAACTATTTTCTAAAACTGAAGAAAATGCAACTATTTACAGGGGAATTAGGGGGATAAAAGAAGTTTATAATATAATGATAAATGCTAAAGGTAAGGAATATTTAACATTTGGCGGAGGACCACCAGCTGAAAAACTTATGGGTTTAACATGGTGGTTAAATTTACATAATAAGAGAATCGCAAATAAACTTCCTTCAAGACAGGTATTTGATGAGTCTGTTAAAAATATTGGTGGAAAAGATATTTCGAAGAAAAAACTAACACAGATAAGATATCTTACCAAAGAATTTGCTCAATTTCAGGAAACAGTTATGGTTGGAGATTATGTTGCGATAGCTGTCTTCACAGAAAACCCTTATGCTTTTTTAATAAAAGATAAATATGTTGCAGAAGGTTATAGAAAACATTTTGAAGTTTTATGGAAACAGGCTAAGAAATAATGCTTAATTAAGTCTTACTTAGATAAAATTCCAGACTAACGTCTAATAAAAATATAAAAAAATTATTTAATTAATTATTTATTTAAATTTTATTCAGAATCAATTGAAACTTTAACTGCTTTAGGACCTCTGTCTCCTTTTTCTACTTCGAAATTAACAGAGTCTCCTTCATTTATTGATACTCCTTCTTCTAATCCAGTAGCATGAACAAAATATTCTTTTCCATCATCACCAGAGATGAATCCAAATCCTTTAGTTTCATTGAAAAACTTTACTTTACCTTTCATTTCTATACCTCCTTACATTGCTTCTAGCATTATCTCTTCTTCCCCTAAAGCTATCTCTTCCACCAAAACTTTTACTTCTTCCTCCAAAACTTCTCCCACTGTTGCTATGACTTCTACCACCCCTATCATTTGAATCTTTATAATCTCTAGAACCTCCATAACTTCTCGAACTACCAGAATCTCTTCTAAAATTATTTTCTCTTCCACCAAAACTTTTACTTCTTCCTCCAAAACTTCTCCCATTAAAACTTCTCCCTCCACTTCTTCCTCTAAAGCTATCTCTTCCTCCAAAACTTCTTCTATTATCGCTGTATTTGTCCTGAGAAAATCTTGGATTAACTGTTTCAAATTCCGGAAGTTCTTTTTGTTCTATATTTGCTTCACTATCACTTTTTACATTTTGAAAATTAAGATAATCATTTTTACTAACTATACTTACTGCCTTTCCATCTTTACCAGCTCTTGCAGTTCTTCCTATTCTATGTATATATTCTTGTAAACTTGGAGGAATATCATAATTGTAAACATGTGAAACTCCTTTTATATCTAACCCTCTTGCAGCTACATCAGTACAAATTAATATCTTAGTTTTAGAAGAATGAAAACTTTCCATTATGTTATTTCTTTTATTCTGTGTTAGTCCGCCATGAATAGCTACTGCTTCTAATCCAAAACGCTTTAGATTATTAGCAACAATATCTGCATTTCTCCTTGTATTACAAAATACCATAACTAACTCAGATTTTTCTTGACTTAACAGATGAAACAATAAAGAAAATTTAACATTGATTGGAACATCATAAAAAACTTGTTCTAATTTAGATGGATCAACCTGGCTTTCAGCAGCTACATTTATAGTTTTGCCCATATATTTTCTTGCAATATGTTCAACATCTTTGCTAATAGTAGCAGAAAACATTAAGTTTTGTCTTTCTTTTGGACAAGCTTGTATAATCTTTTCAACGTCAGGAAGGAAACCCATATCTACCATTCTATCTGCTTCATCAAGAACCAAAATTTTTATTTTACCAAGATTTAAACTTCCTCTTCTTAAATGATCAAGTATTCTTCCAGGAGTCCCGACAATTATCTCACTAGTTTTAATTTTTCTTACCTGATTTTCTAAAGAAACTCCCCCGTAAACTTCAGTTATATTAAATTCATAATTTTTAGAAAATAATTTTAAAGATTTTGCAACTTGCTCGCATAGCTCTCTTGTAGGTACAAGTACTAATGCTTGGATTCCTTTATGTTTTTCAACTATGTTAAATATTCCAGCTCCAAAAGCCAGAGTTTTACCAGATCCAGTTGCAGCCCCACCAATTACATTTTTTCTCTCTAAAACCAAAGGTATAGATTTCTCTTGAATATCAGTAGGTTCACTAAATCCAAGCTCAGCTAGAACTTTCAATAAATTTTCCTTTAGTCCAAGTTTTTCAAATTTTTCTAAACTTTGCATAAAATAATCCGCTAGAAAAGGGTGATTTCAATTTTTCAACTTTACTTAGCTATATTTAATGAAATAAAATATAATTCTGAGTATTTAAAGCTTCTTAAGAAGTTTTAAGCAAGAAAATATCTGATTTTTGATTATTTTTAAACATGCCATATCTTTTCCTTATTTTGCATTTATTTATTGATATTATTATACATTCGGTCTTTCTTTGATTTATTTATTGATATTATTATACATTCGGTCTTTCTTTGATTTATTTATTACATTTTAGAATTATCTTTCCATAGTATCTCTTTTACTTAAAAAGTATTTCATTTAACACAGCACGCTTCTTATTGCACCTTTTCTTGTCATTTGATAACTAAGAGTTCTTGAATATACTAAATTATTAGCTCCTGCTCCAGATTTTCTTACTTCAATATCAATTGCCACATTCCCTTCAGGTGCATTATTTGGTATCTGAAATCTGCTTATTTTTAATGGTTCATCATCTCCAGGAGCTATTGTAACTTTTTTATTAGTAGCTTTAAGCCATCTTCTTATCTGGATAGGATCTACATCAGATAACTGATCATCAACTCTTAATGTAAATTCATAACCAGATTCTTCAGGAGCTCTTATTGAACACATTATCCAGTTTTCGCTTTCAGGAAATATAGAAACTGCTTCACTTCCCTGGCCTATACATGCAACTTCATTTCCAGTAGTACTTCCAAAAAGACTAACTACTTGTTCTCTTACCCTATCATTAATATCTTGAGTTAAATAAATAGCTCCGCACATAATATTTCTTATAAGAACAAAGCCCATAATTAATAATGTAAGTGAAAGAACAACTATGACAATTGTAGTCATACTTAATTCTATAGCACCTTTTTTATTTCTCATTTTTTTCTAAGATTAGAAATTAGCTTAATTAAAAGATAGATAAATAAAGCAGCAAATATAATTCCAATTCCTTGCAGCCAGTCATTTTTTGCCCAACCCACAACTATACCTAGTATTATTATTGCAATAAATAAAAGATTAAGAAACAACCCCAAAAATGTAAAAACCCTTTCCCTTTCAGAACCAATCTTTAGATAAATATTATTTCCAAAATTTCTTTCTTTACTAACTCCCACTTTTCTTGAAGTTTTTTTGGCTTTCTTTAATTTTCTTTTTGCCATTTTATTCTCTTTTTTATAAGGTTAATTATCAATATAAGTTTATAAACGTTTTCTTTCCGAGGTTTTTACAAGGAGTAATTTTAAAGATGTTTTAATATAAAGTAAATCTTGAATTTAAGATAGTCTACCTTTAAACATACAACACTTTTCCTTATTTATCATAGATTAATTATTAGATTGATTAATTTTTATATGATACTTATAATATTTTATGGATATATGGGTTATTAGAAAATCAAGAACTTAATTTTCTTTAGTTTAAAAAATTATTTAAACTGCATTTTTCTTTCTATTCTATGAAAGAGGTAAAAATAGGGAAATTTAATTTATTTAGTATTATTTTAATAGTTTTATTAATTATAAGACTAGCAACGCAAATTACCTTATTAGTAAATTCTTATGGAGTATCGTTATGGACTAGTTCTATATATGCTTTTTTTATTGTAATTTATTCTTTTGCAATTGCAGGTATTATTTTATCTAAAAAATGGGGAAGTATTTCAGTTATTGTAGTAGCACTGGTTGATCTAGCTTTTGCACTAGGTATTGGTGGAGCAATAGGAATAGGAGCAGGTCTTGTTGATATAATTTTATTATTTTTAGTTTTTATGACTTACACAAAAAATATCAGACATCGTAAAAACTCTAAAGATTCTAAGAAATAACTATAAATTTAAGTTCAGTTTCTGAACATAATTTTTCTTAGAGAGTTTCAAAAAGTTGGCACATAGTAAGAAATTAATATTTATTTTTTATGTAAACTTTTGAATTATTCAATTACAAAAAAGGGAATGGATCTCCAATTGTAAGAAGAGATGATAGTATGATTAAAAATCCTGATAAGGAAAATAGAATCCCCAATACTGAAAACCAGATCCCATTAAGTTTATTTCGTTTTATAATAAAAATAGAAATTATCCCTGTTATTAATCCTGAAAAAGAAAGAATAATAATTAAAAAAAGTGCGTATGCAAGTACAAAAAAGAATGAAGGTAAAGATGTATGGGCTAAAACCATAATTAAGATAATGACTGAGATAATTAATGAAACTAAACCTAGAATAAAACTGGTAATTGCTAGTTTACTTCCCATAAAATTTTATATTTTTAATAAATTTAAACCTTTCGAAAGCCGGAAAGATTTTTTATCTAAAAAATGGGGCTCCCGTGAATCGAACACGGTACACCTACGTCTTCAGCGTAGTGCTCTCCCAATGAGCTAGAACCCCATATAAAAAACTAAGAATAATGGTTTTTTAAAACTTGTTAGAAAGAAAATACTAGAAAATTTCTCTTTATGCTACTGAACTTAAAAGCCTAAAATGTTTCTTTCCTTTATCAGTTAATGCATAATTTACTGCAGTATACTGTGATTCATTAACTTCTGATTCTTCATAAAGCCAACCCTGTCTTAATCCGTAATTAACCCCGTCTCTTAGAAATTCGTTTCTAGCTATCCACCCATCAAAAAGAATTGCTGGGAATCCCTTATCTACAAATGCTCTTCTTAAAGAAGCCCCAAAATCCTCTGTTGTATAATCTTTTTCCTTAGGCATATTATGATATTAAAAATTAGAGTTATAAATATTTATACTATTTAGTTGATAAAGAAAAAAAGCGAGTTGGAAATAGGCCACATTCTGTCAAACATCGTTCCTTATTTTACTAAAGACGAACTGTTTGTGCTAACATCCTACTAAGCCCACGGTTAAAGTGGTTGCACCAACCAAGATGCTCGTTCCAACATTCCCAAAAAGGGAAAGTTCGTTTCTATACCAGAGCTCACTCTCACAAGTGTCTGTTTTCACAGATGGTTACTCTCTCAAAGGAGAGTTGATAAGAGAAACTTGGTTCTCTTATGGTGTGCGGACCTTCCTCAGAACTCTTTGCTCATATATTTCAGCAATTGTCAATTTAATGGCTAAGCTCCGAAGTTAGCTATCCAACTCGCTTAAATATCAGCGAGTTGTGAGTTTATAAAACTTATCTTTTACTCGGCTCTGTTGAAATTCTTTAATGCAATAGCCTTAAGTTGTGTGCTATTGCCTTAC
>ERZ1292623.4397-Hain-H51-01um-R1-4397-length-11548-cov-6_pt1 | contig 11548 bp, 10 predicted proteins | sample MGYA00564398_ERZ1292623 | MGnify/ENA primary metagenome ERZ1292623 (study PRJEB36523, sample SAMEA6512633) | groundwater metagenome | collected 2019-01-07 | study: AquaDiva: Metagenomics assemblies of 32 groundwater samples | reverse complement strand
AAACGGAACGGGCAAAGTTTGATCAACTATTGGGAAACAGAGCGAGTTTGGTAAAAGAACTGCGCCAAGTGGAACAACAATTGGGTATTCCCCAAGCCGAGGATTTGGGCAGGCAAGAATCAGAGCAGGCTGTAGAGCGAGCTCGGGAGTTAATGCGAAGTATCCCACCATCTAAATACGAAGGGGGTCGTCCTGGTAGTAGAAGTCTCTATTAAAAATGAGAAAGTGGTTAATTATTATCGTCATTATTCTGATCCTGATCTTTTTAGGAGTTATTTTTTACCTGGGCTTAAAACAAACCAGGGTAGAGTTGCCGGCGCAAGTGGTCGGCCAGCCGACACCAGAACCGCCCCTGATCCCAGTAGTGACCAACCTCAAAGAAGCGACGCTAGATGAAAAAAAGACCTATCAAATAGAACTGGCCCAGAAGGCAGTAGAGCTCCCCCCAACACTGAATCTGCTTGATGTCGCCGCTCGCCCCTATAAAAAGGACCAGTTGTTAATCATTGAAAAACCCTCGGGATTTTTAGAAACCAACGCTTGGGTTTATCACCAAAAAAACGGGGTTTCAATTCCGCTTTTCCAAGGAATTATTGGTCTGTCCTTAAACTGGTCAACTGATGGCGAGCAAATGCTTAAGTTTCAAATTGAACCCGAGACGCGGCGGCCTAATTTAACTTTAATTAACCAAAGCGACAACTTAGAATTGGAATTGCCTTGGGTGACATTCCCAGAGAAATGTTTAATAGAAAAAGAGGCCCTCTACTGCGCTGTGCCCTTGGAACTGCCGGCTAATCTGAGGTGGCCTGACGATTATTGGAAGCGCCGCTTTTATCCGCAAGACCGCTTGGTCAAGCTGGTGATCAAAAATTCCTCGATTGAGACACTCGACGACGGCCTTAGCCAACTAATTGACGCTGTTGATTTAAAGCTGATTAAAAACGAACTCTACTTCACCAACCGCCGCAACGGCAAGGTTTATAAAATAAATATTTAAAGCAGTGGTTTCACCACCACACTCCGTTCTGACCTTTCGCCGGCGCTTTCGGTAGTGACATCGGGTCTGGTGGCTAATTCAGTGTGGATAAGACGGCGCTCGTAAGCATTCATTGCCGGCAACTTGACCTCGGTTCTGGTCAGCATCACTTTTCGGGCGGCGGCCCGGGCCAGATCAATAATAATCCGCTCCCGCTCCCGGCGGTAATTGTTGATATCAATAAAAACATTCTGCTCTAAACCCTGCTTCCTGCCCGCCAACCGCGCCAAATGAGTCAGGTCACCAATCAGCTTGGGCACCCAGTCTCTGAACCAGTCGCCTTCATTAATAAAAATCGCCAAGCGCCGGCTCTCTTTTTCCAAATCAACTTTAAAATCACGAAAACCGGCCAGTGCCAACATCTTTTGAATTGCTTCTTGAATCTGTTCCATAGCCATAAACTATTTTATTGATATACAACTGCTGGCCGATCGAGAATAAGGTGGTGGTTAACCAGTAGAAACCGACAGCTGAAGGCAGGTAGGCAAGAATAGTCAATGTCAAAACCGGACCGATAAAAACCATATTTTTAGCCATTGGATCAGCCTTTTGTTTGGGGAGACTCAACCGGCCCTGAAAATACTGAGCCACAACCGACAAAACCACTACCATTATACTGGTTTCTTTTAAATCTATCAAGCCCAGCGACCAACTGTTTAAATCCGGCGGCGGCTGTAAGAAAACCCGGTAGAGGGCGATGAGAATCGGCAGTTGAATTAAAAGCAAAAGAAAGGTGGTGAGGGGATTGATTTGGTGACGGCGATAAAGCTCCAGCATAGCCTGGGCCTGCTTCTCCCGATTGTCTTTATGTTGGTTTTGGATTTTTTCTAACTCCGGCCGCAGTTTCTGGAGGGCGGCCTGACTCTTAAAACTTTTATAAAAAAGCGGGAAGAGCACAATTCTCACAACCAAGGTTAATAAAATAATCGCCACCCCCAAGTCCTGGAAGGCCAGATTATTATAAAGCCAAACTAAAAGATAAAATAACGGCTCAACTAGGATTTTGTGAAATAAACCACTCATTGATTTCTTTTTGACTTAAACGATCAGCCCTAGTCTGGGCAATAATGAGATAATCAGCCACCGGCCACTGTTTTAATACTAACTCAGCAGCCTGAAATAACCTACGCCGCAGACGATTTCTCTCAACACTATTTTTAGCCGAGACGATGACGCTCAGGCGGCTAAAAGAGCGGGGGGAAGAGAAGATTTTGATGGTAAAATAAGGGCCGCGAACTACCCGGCCTTTTTGATGAGCAACTTCAAGGATGGGCAAACGAAATTTTTTAGACAACATTTTTTAGACAATATTACAAAGCCAAACGATACCGGCCTTTACGGCGCCGCCTTCTTAAAACCCGCTGGCCGGTGCTTTTCCGCATTCTTTTAAGAAAGCCGTGACTGCGGCTTCTTTTTCTTTTACTGGGTTTAGTAATTCTAGTCATAAAAACGAGCTTAGCAGGTTATCCCCAACTTATCAACATTTTTTCCCAACCTGTCACTCTTGACCAACTCTTAACCCCATCTAAAATGAACTTGTGGATCTTAATCAGCTTTGGCAAAAAGCGTTAGGTGAGATAGAACTGCAAATTTCCCGACCAAATTTTGCCACCTGGTTAAAAAACAGCTCTATTATTGATCGACGGGAGGGAACGGTGGTTATTGGTCTGCCTAATAACTTCGCCAAAACCTGGGTAGAAGACAAATATCATAAAATTATCTTGGGGACCTTGAGGAATTTAGATGAAAATATCCGCCGGGTAGAGTTCATCCTCATCACCAGCCAAGTCCAACCAATGATTATCAGTCAAAAATTTAATATTGAAACCGGTCCCCAATTGGCTTTTAACGAATTAAATATCGACCCCAGCACCAATCTGAATCCCCGTTATAATCTCCAGTCGTTTATTGTTGGCTCTTCCAATGAAATGGCCTTTGCGGCGGTAACAGCAGTGATTAGGGAGGTGGGCAAGAAATACAACCCGCTTTTTATCTACGGCGGCGTGGGGGTAGGGAAGACTCATCTCATGCAGGGCCTAGGTAATGACATAGTGAAGGTTTATCAAGATAAGATAAAGGTGAAATACATCTCATCGGAAAAATTCACCAATGAGGTGATTTGGGCGATTAAAAACAAAAGAATGGAGACAATGAAGGAAAAATACCGCACCGTCGATGTTTTGATTATTGATGATATTCAATTTATCGGCGGCAAGGCCAGTACCGAACAAGAATTCTTTCACACCTTTAACGCCCTTTATGAAATCAATAAACAAATAGTGATTTCCTCCGACCGCTCCCCCAAATTTATTCCTATTTTAGAGGATCGTTTGAAATCAAGATTTGAGGGAGGAATGGTGGTGGACGTCGGCTTTCCCGATTTTGAATTGAAGGTGGCGGTTTTAAAAGAAAAACTAACAGAGAGGGGGACGAGCCTCAATGAAGATGTGGTTAACACCATTGCCCATAAGGTGAAAAAGAGTTTTCGGGAGTTGGAAGGTATTCTTAATAGAATCCTTTTCTATCAACAAGTGAAAAATTTAGAAATTACCTCCCGGGTAGCGGAACAAATAATGAGTGAGGTGGTAAAAACCCCCCAACGAAACATCAGTCCGGATTTTATCATCAAAACCGTGGCCGATTATTTCGAAATCTCTGTGGCTGATTTAATCGGCCACTCCCGCAAACGACAGGTGGTGGAGCCAAGGCAAATTTCCATTTACCTCTTGCGCGATCTCCTTGATTTGTCGTATCCCTTTATTGGGGAGAAGCTGGGGAAACGTGATCACACCACCATTCTCTACGCTTACGACAAAATGTCCCAAGAATCAGTTAAAAACCAAATTCTTAATCAAAAAATAATGATGATTAAAGATATTTTGGAAAAGTCTTATATATAACTTAATAAAACTTAATAAAATGTGAATAAAAACTATAACCCACAACCTATAACATAAAGATTATAATTACTTACCCAATTTATCCCCAAGTTTAAAAATTAAAAAAGCTGAAAAATATAAGAAAAAATAACTTATCAACAAATTCAAGTACTACTACTACGACTACTAATTAAATATATGAAAGTAATATTGTTTAAAGAAAATTTAAAAAATGGTTTAATGGTGGCGGAGAAGGCTGTGGCCGAAAATGCCAACCTCCCCATTCTTAAAAATATTTTACTAAAAACCACTGATAATAAAATTCAGATTGTCAGCACCAATCTTGAATTAGCTATTACCAAATTAATTTCCGGAAAAATTATTGAAAATGGCTCTCTTACCATTCCCTTTAACACTTTTTATAATATTGTTAATAACACCACTCACGATCGCATTAACTTAGAAAAAAACAATAACAATTTTATTTTTAAAACCGATAACTACCAAGCTAAAATTCAAGGGGTGGCCGAGGATGAATTTCCCATCATTCCCAAATTAGAAAACACCGATCACTACCTGGAGATGGATCCGGTAATTTTTAAGGACGCTCTTAGTCGGGTGATTCATGCCGCTCAAATTTCGGAAATCAGACCAGAAATCAGCGGTATCCTCTTCGATTTTCAGATGACCATTTTGAAACTAGTGGCCACTGATAGTTTTCGTTTGGCGGAGAAAACTTTAAATAGCAGCCAGTTTAAACATAATCTCACTAAAAATTTTCGGGTGATTGTCCCTCTCAAAACTGTTCAGGAGTTGGTGCGGGTTTTTCCCAACGACCAAAATATCAAAATTTATCTTGATAGCAACCAAATCCTTTTTCGCAACAATGATATTGAGGTTATTTCCCGGCTCATTGATGGCACCTATCCCGATTATGAACCAATTCTTCCCAAAGATATTGAGACAGAATTGCTGGTTAATCGTGATCATTTCATTAACGCCATTCGTTTGGTTAATAATTTTAGCGGTAAAACCAACGATATCCGGTTGGCAGTTAGAGACGATCAAAAGGTTTTGGATGTCTATTCTGTTAATCAGTTTTTGGGAGAAAATAACTATCTCATTCCCACTAAAACCACCGGCAGTAATTTCCAGGACACCGCCTTTAATTGGCGCTACCTCCTCGATGGTCTGAGGGCGATTGGTGAAGAAAATGTTTTCTTTGGGGTGAATGGTAATAATCGGCCGGCCATTCTTAAACCAATTGAGGACAAAAGTTTCTTTTATGTCTTAATGCCCATTAGGACTTAGGATCTAAAGAAGAAAATCACCTCTTTAGTTTGAGAGTTATTACTGCTATCAAAGGCTTTAATTAAAAGTTTATTTTGATTTTCCAGGGGGGCGGCGATGGTGTTTTGGTAGTGGACTTCTCGTCCCAAGCCCGAGCTTTTTTGCTCAATCAACTGATTGTTAAGATAAATTTCCATTTTAATCAGTTCATTTTGAGTTTTAATGATGGTGTCGATGTTTAGGTTGCCGCTGACTAAAAATTGTCCGCTTTGCGGCGAGACAATTTCAATACTGATAGGGCCGCCGGGACCAGTGGGGCTAATCAGTCCGGCGTTTTCCCGCGCCCATTCCAAAACCGGCTTTTCCCAATTTTCAAATTGAGGATCTTTTTTGGGGTCGGCGGGGGCCGCTCCTTGAGGATTATTTTTACTGACATGATAAAGGATTTCGTGAATTTCGTTGTTGACCAGATATTGGCCGTTGAGCGCTGGTTTATCAGTTAAAATAATTTCCGGGCGCAGGAAGGTTTCCTGAGAATAATTTTTTAAAACTTCATTCATAAAAGCCGACCAAATTGGCACTGCCGCCAAAATACTGCCGCCTCGGCGCTGCATGGGGGCGTTGTCATTGTTGCCGGCCCAAACTCCCGCCACCAAAGATGGGGTGTAGCCAATGGCCCAGGCATCGCGGTAGTCATCGGTGGTGCCGGTTTTTAAAGCCACCTCCTGATTGGGGAAGATGGTTAGGGCCAAACTGTTTTGAAAAAGGGGCGACCGGGCTTGGGTGTCACTTAAAATATCGTTGATTAAACGGACTAATTGCGGTTCCACTACCGGCTCTGGCTGATCTTTAAATTCCTCAATAATCTTTCCCTGCGAATCCATCACTTGAAGAATAATTGATTGTCGACGCCTCACCCCATCCTGACTAAAAATTGAATAGGCGCTGACTAATTCGGCTAATTTCACCTCACCTCCGCCTAAAGCCAAAGATAGTCCATAACGGCTTTTTTCAGTGAGGGTGGTTATTCCCATTTTTTTGACGGCGGCCAAAGTCTCATCAAGGCCAGCTAGGTACAGAGTCTTGACCGAGGGAATGTTAATTGATTGAGCCAGTCCCTGCCGCATGGTGACTGGCCCCCGGAATTTTTCGTCAAAGTTTTGGGGCTTATAACTTTTCTCGGGTTTTTCCGTGGTGTCAAATTCTGTTTCCAGATCGAAAAGTACTGTCTCAGGAGTGTAACCCTTACTAAAAGCGGTTAAATAAGCAAAGGGTTTAATGGCTGAGCCGGGCTGGCGCAGGCCTTGAGTAGCCACATTGAAGTTGCCGTCAATTTCTGTGTCAAAGTAGTTGCGCGAGCCCACCATAGCCAGTACCTGCCCGGTTTTGCCGTCTTCAGCTACCAAAGCGGCGTTGGTGCCTTGATATAATTCGGTGTTGCGGCTGGCGCCGTCAGCCGCCACCTTTTCTGCCAACTCCTGCAGCGGCCAGTCAAGAGTGGTAGTTACTTTCAAACCAGCGCCGCGCACATAATCTTCTCCATATTGATTGATTAAATAATCTTGAACAGCAATGACAAAATGGGGCGCCTTAATCCTCACTGCCGGCGGCGCCAGAGGAATTTCTTTGTCTTTGTCTGCGGCTAATTGCAATTGGTCCAAAACAAAATCTTTTCTGGTCAGTAATTCGTCCCGGTGGGCGCCCCAAGGTGAATAGTAGCTGGGGGCTTTAGGCAGACTGACTAATAAAGCAATTTCCTGCGGCTCTAAATCTCTAGCGCTTTTATTAAAATAAGTTTGGGCAGCCGCCTCGATGCCATAGGCATTACTGCCATAGGGGATCTGGTTGAGGTAGAGTTCTAAAATCTCGTCCTTATTATATTTTTGTTCCAGGCGCCAGGCGAGAACCAGCTCTTTAATTTTTCTAACCAAAGTCCGCTCTGGTTTGAGAAAGACGTTTTTGGCTAATTGCTGGGTGATAGTCGAGCCGCCTTGGACGACCCGGCCGGAACGAAGGTTGGCCAAAGTCGCTCGAAACACCGCCCGCCAATCCACCCCGCCGTGTTTATAGAAATTTTGATCTTCGATGGCCAGGGTGGCCTTTTTCACTAGTTCAGGAATCCGGTCAAAAGGCACCACCGTCCTTTTTTGCTCGCCATAGAGCTCGTAAAGTAAAATTTCACCAGTGCGATCGTAAATTTTAGTTGATTGAGCGATTTGGCGTTCATCAAAAATCTCCGGATTAGGGAGGGTCTTAAATAAAAAGGCGGCGTAACCAGCAATCATCAGTCCTGTAAGAATTATTAATCCCGCCAGTCCTATGAGAATTTTTTTCATAATATTTTAATTTATAAATCAAAACCCGCCCCGATGTCCATCGGGGCGGGTTGGGTGTCAATTTTAGGTGTTGTTAGGTACCGTCGCCATCGCTGTAATCGTCTTCTTGAAAATCATCTTCGTAGGCAGTTTCGTCTTCGAGTTCTTCCTCATTATCAGTTCCCTCCTCCACATCTTCATTGTAGTAGTTGTAGACCATATGACACAGTATGACACAGTATGACACAGTTGGTTAACGACCTTTAAAATTTCGAATTATCAGAAGTATAGTAGGATGATTTTGTTTGTCAATACTTCTGTGGATAACCCCCCGCACCAGTGATGGCAATGGCAATAGCGTCCGAGGTATCATCAAGTACTTTTAAACGGGGTTGGCCAAGGATTAAAGCTGTCATCTTGGCCACCGCTTTTTTGTCAGCGCCGCCATAGTTGGTGACCGCTTGTTTTATTTGTTGGGGAGTGTATTCTAACAGGTCGGCGCCAAAATTCAAGATGCCGGCAATAATAACCCCCCGGGCCTGGGCCACTTCAATGCCGGTTTTAATATTTTTGGTAAAAAATAGTTTTTCCACCACCACTGCCTCGGGCCTGGTTTTTTGGAGAAGTTTTTGGAAATCTTTGGCTAAATAAAACAGCTTTTGGTTGGGGTTTTTAGTTTTGATTTCAATGGCGCCGGCCGCCAGTAATTTTAAATGACTGCCTTGTTTTTCAATCAGCCCCCAACCAGTTCGGGAACTGCCCGGATCAATGCCTAAAATTTTCATATTAATACCTGATTTGATGCCGCTTGCTATGTTCGGCCATTGCTATGCTAAAATTATAGTATGCCCAGGAGATCTTTGGCTACCCTTGTTATTTTTATTTTTATTTTTAATCTAGGCAATGGTTTTTTATTAGTTAAAGCCCAGACCGCCGCGGTTAAGGAATTTGATAGGAAATTGAGTCGATTCGAAGCTGAGTTGAGTGGAGCTCCAGATATTGAGGCGGCGAAAAAAATTATTTTTGGTTCAGGGTTAAGTCTTGAAGATTTTCAGCGGGCGCTTGAAGCTGCCAGCTCTGAAGAATTAACTCCGAAGGAAAAGGCGGCGATTAGGGAATTAGAGAGACTGACTGATGAATATAATAAAAGCCAGATTACTCAACAACAAATTACTCAACAACAATATGAGCAGTCAATTTTTAATTTAAAAGATTTGCCTTGGTATATTAAGGCCTATATTGTTTTTTCTGGGATTGTTGTCGCTAGCAAACTTTCCAAGGAGGTTGCCCTGAAATTAATCCCGGGGCTAAATAATTTTTTTGAAAACCGGAATTTTGCCAGACAATACGAACAGATGAAGCGTTTTTATGATTTTGCCAAAGCGCGGCAGTTAACCGAGATGGTGAGCGAGGCCGAACGGTCCCGGGCCTTTGTCAGGCCGCCTCGTCGTCTTTCGGGGCCAGCCAAACCTAGTTGGCTCTCAAAATTGGGAAGGTTTGGTAAAGGCTTAAAATTGTTGGGAAAGGCGGTGGGTGTGGTGGGGGCAGTTACTGCTCCACCGTTAGTGGCGTTGGATCTAAAAAATTGTCAGGAGTTAAATAACGAAGTAAGGGTTATTAGAAATCGGTGGGGATTAATCTTATTGGATTTAGAAAATTTTCCTGAGAGGCGGGAGGAAATAATAGCCAATCTAAACACAGTTAAAGAACAAATCAAAAGTCTTGAATTAGATATGTTTTTGACTAGCTGTTTCCTCCAGCCGGGCTTTGATAGAACCAAAGACGATTTCTTTAAAATTCCCAAGATTAAATCACCCAAAGAAAGAGAAGCAGAACTTTGGCAAGAAGAACAGAAGAAGATCCAGGAATTTGTAGAATATTTAAGAATAAATGGTTTGAAACCCAAAACTAGAAGATAGAATAGAACTATTTTTTTCCACTTCAAATATTTACCAGCCGATGATAGGGTAAAGTTGTGTTTCCTATTGAGGGCAAACTTTCCGGTCTGCAGAAAGAAGCTGAGGAGCGGCAACGGCGGCGCTTGGAAGATCAGCTGGCCGTCCTTCAGCAAAAACTAGTTAATTTGCCTTTAGTTAAAGAAGCTATTGCCGCCTTTGATTTTCAAAATCAGCCCATCTCTGCCCTCTTGGACATTACTTTTGCCGGCGCTTTGGCCAACCGCGCCTCAGATGCGCATTTTGAGGTTGAGGCCGACAGCATCAAAATTCGCTTTCGCATTGATGGTCAGCTTAATGATGTGGCGGCCATCTCTCTGGAGTACTACAAACTTCTTCTTTCTCGAATTAAAATTCTTTCCAATTTAAAACTCAATGTCACTGATCGGCCCCAAGATGGCCGCTTTAGTTTTCATTTGCCTGATAAAGATGTGGAGATTCGGGTATCAGTGGTGCCGTCAGAATACGGCGAGACGGTGGTTATGCGGTTGTTGGATCCTGATGCCATTGGGATCAAGTTGGAAGATTTGGGTTTGCGGCCAGACGACCTGTTGGCGCTTGAGGAAGAATTATTTGCGCCCAACGGCATGATTCTTAACACCGGTCCCACTGGTTCGGGGAAAACCACCACCCTCTACGCCTTTCTTAAAAAACGGCAGACACCGGAAATCAAAATCATTACCATCGAAGACCCGATTGAATACCATCTGCCGGGCATCGAGCAGACCCAGGTTTTTCCTGATGGTGAATACAGCTTTGCTAATAGTCTGCGTTCAATTATTCGGCAGGACCCGGATGTGATTTTGGTGGGGGAGATTCGCGATCAGGAAACCGCTGAGATCGCCACTCAGGCCGCTTTAACCGGCCATCTGGTTTTTTCCACTGTCCACGCCAATGAGGCCGCTGGCGCCATTCCCCGACTGCTTGACTTGGGTATAAAAAATACCAGCATCGGTCCGGCTCTGAATTTGGTAATGGCTCAGCGCTTGGTGCGGCGGCTTTGTCAGCAGTGCCGGCGGCCAAAAGACCCGGCGCCAGAGCTGAAAATCAGTTTAGAAAAATTTTTGGCCAGCCTGCCGGCGGCTGTGGATAAGTCTGGATTGGAAATTAAAATTTTTGAGGCTGTTGGTTGTCCTCAATGCAATCACTCCGGCTACTTAGGCCGGATTGGCGTCTTTGAATTGCTGAAAATTGAGGCCAATATCGAAAGTTTAATTGAAAGACAGGCCAGCGAAACAGAAATTCAGGAGTTTGCTCTAAAACAGGGGATGATTACCCTCCAAGGCGATGGTCTGATCAAAGCCCTTCGTGGTATAACCACATTAGAGGAGGTGGAGATGGTGACTGGCAAATTGAAAATTTAAAAAAATAAAAGAGCCATCTCTCTGGGGGCGCGCTCCAGTCTTGGCTGGAGCTTTGGTTCCCTTTTAGATAAAAGAGTTTAGAATTATCCCGAGGAGTGACCCAGCCGGAGCCGAGCCATCCAGAAAGCTAAGAATAACTCCTGCCCCCAGAGAGATGACCCTTTCAAACTATAGGATTATAACATACTCATTCCCCAAAAGTCAAGGGGATAATTTTCATGACTGAATTACCCATCGATAGTCTGCTCCGGCCCAGTTATTGGCAAGACTATGTCGGTCAGGAGAAAATCAAGCAAAATCTCCAGATAATTCTTGAAGCTGCCAAAAAGCGCGGTGAAGCCTGCGACCACCTATTATTTTATGGTCAGGCCGGTCTTGGCAAGACCACCCTCGCCTACCTCGCCGCCAAGGAGTTGGACTGCAATCTCAAGGTCACTTCTGGCCCGGCCATTGAGAAAATGGGAGATTTGGCGGCGATTTTAAGCAACCTTGAAAATAATGATGTCCTTTTTATTGACGAGGTCCATCGTTTAAATAAGACGATTGAAGAGGTGCTTTATCCGGCGATGGAGAGCCGCAAACTGCATCTGGTGATCGGCAAAGGACCGGGGGCGCGCTCAGTAGCCATTGATTTGCCGCCCTTCACTCTCATTGCCGCCACAACCAAGGATCATTTGATCTCCGGGCCCCTAAGATCGCGCTTTGGCGC
>ERZ1292623.4396-Hain-H51-01um-R1-4396-length-11548-cov-32_pt1 | contig 11548 bp, 10 predicted proteins | sample MGYA00564398_ERZ1292623 | MGnify/ENA primary metagenome ERZ1292623 (study PRJEB36523, sample SAMEA6512633) | groundwater metagenome | collected 2019-01-07 | study: AquaDiva: Metagenomics assemblies of 32 groundwater samples | reverse complement strand
TGCCAAAACACGCTCAGGCTTTAAGTAAATGTTTAGAAAAATTATAAAAAGAAAGGAGAGAAAGAAATGAGTATAATAGAAAAAGAAGGGAACTTCATCATGGTAGAGTTAGGCGGATTAGGCTATGAGGATGAAGAGAAATATGTAGCCTACAAGAAATTACAGAAAGAATTAGCAAACTTCCTGAAGAGCCGGAAAAGGGGCTATATAGGAGCATTAAAATCCGCCACCGTGGCATTATGTCACAGACCCGACGAAATTCATTTTTTTATAAAAAATGAAAAAACTGTATACCCTCTTTAGGGGATAATACAATAAATGAAAATGTCCGGTTCAAGAATAAAATCTTGAACCGGCTTTTTTTATTCCAATCACTCCACAATAATAATATCTCTAAAATTTTTTTGAAAACGAATAAATCTTTTTTAAGTTAGTATTTTTAGTCAACAGTCACGCGATCGCGTAAGTGTTGACTAAAATTAAACCAAGAATTAAGAATAGGGATTTATAAGTAATAAGTAAAAAAGAATTTTAAAGATACCCCGCCTCTTTCAACCAATACTCATTTTCCCATTCCCAGAGTTTTTTGGCGCCGAGAAACGCTTTGAAATCATCCTGCCAGTAGGGGAATTCTTTCAGTTCAACGTCGCCTTTGAGTTCTGACCATTCGTGCTCGCAAGTTTTAGCTCTATAATCATAACTTTTGCCGTTCCACGGCATTTTTATTTTTTTTCGGCCGCCTTTTTCCCGAAGCGTAGACTTGCACTTAAGGCAAGTTTTAATCTGGTCGATTCTTAAAATCCATCTGGTTTGAAGATTTTTAAAATCATTTTGCAAAGCTGACATATAAGCGGATGTTTGAAGATTATAATCCCGATAAATGGCTTGCGAAGTTTTGATGTCTAAGACGCCGAATTTGCCGTCTATTAAAGCCAACGAATCCAATGTTCCGGCATAGCGCTCCTCAAAATGAACAATCCGTTTTTCAACGTGCTCGGAATCAACTTGAATGTTTTTTTCTTCCAAAAATCGCAAAAACGCTTCAATCGCCGGCGAAACTGACGGATCTATCTGCGGTTTTTCACCGATAAAAATTTTTTCAACTATTTCGTGGATTAAAGTTCCTTCGCCGGCCGATTTCTTTTTAACCGCTTCGCCTTCGTTAAAATTATTCATTTCGGCGTAAAAACGGTAAAGCGCCGGCTTTGCCTTAATGTCAACGATTTTTGTCACTCTCGGATACCAAACGCCGTCAATATCATAACCGGCTGTTTCTTTGAAATGCTTAAGATTAAAGTAATCCATACAAGATTTTATCTTATCAGCTTATCCGTTAATTTGTAAATATCTCCGGCGCCCATCATTATTATTATAGCGCGAGAATTTAGAATATAGGATTTAGAATTTAGGGAATTTTTTATTTCTTTTTTAAGATTTTTAGGATTTTTAAGATATAATACGGTAGGGGATGATTTTCTTTTTTTAATCGCCTCGGTTAATTTTTTGGAGTTAATATTGTGCGACACATTATCTCGGCCTTTTACTTTAAATATATCTAAAAGGATAAGAACATCGGCGTTGTCAAAAGCCCCTGTAAACTCCTTAAATAAAGCGGACAGTCTTTGGGCCTGATGAGGCTGGAAAACGCAAATAATGGCTGTTTTAGGCCATTTTTGGGCTATTCCGGCGAGGGTAGCCTTGATTTCGGTCGGATGGTGAGCGTAATCGTCGTAGATATGAGTTTTGAGTTTTGAGTTATGAGTTATGAGTTGGCCGCGGTATTCCATTCTTCGCCAGGCGCCGCGATAACCGCTAACAGCGTTAAAAATATCTTTTTCTTTAATTCCCAAAACTTTAGCCAGAGTATAAGCCGCCAAAGAATTGGAAAGATTATGTTCACCTGGAATTTTTAATATTTTCTCTAATTTTCCTCGAATACGATTTTTCTCTAATCCATCTCGAATACCATACCAATATACTTGAAGCTTATTTTTTTCGGCGATTTTTTGAATTTTGTTTTTTAAGCTGAATAAATTTTTATCGTCTTTATTGACGACTAAAATTCCACCGAACTGAATATTATTTATAAATTTCAAAAAAACTTTTTTAATTTCGTTTAAATTTTTATAAATATCCAAGTGCTCACGGTCAATATTGGTGATAATCGCCGCAACAGGGGAGTAACGCAAAAATGATTTTTGGTATTCGTCGGCTTCTAAAACAAGATATTCGCTTTTGCCGTTTCGGAAATTACTTCCGCCAGCCGGCGGAGCGAATTCTTTTAATTTAGTGCCAACAATAACCGTCGGGTCAAAACCGGCTTTAATCAAAACCAAAGACAATAAAGCCGTGGTCGTGCTTTTGCCGTGGCTACCGCTTACCGCGAACGTTTTGTATCGTTTCGTCAAATCGCCGAGAAATTCGGCGTATGATTTTATCGGAATTTTCAGAAATTCGGCTTGTTTTAATTCCGGATTTTCCGCGGAAATGGCGGCGCTGTATATCACCAATTTTATTTTTTGAGAAATATTTTTAACGCTATGGCCGATAAAAATTTTCACGCCTTCTTTTTTCAGCGCGTCGGTAATGGAAGAAGCATCACTGTCCGAACCCCTTACTTTCCAGCCATGCTTTAAAAACCAGCGGGCGAGAGCGCTGGTTCCAATTCCTCCGATGCCGATAAAATAGACTGTTTTTGATTTAATTACCTGTCGCACAAGGATTATTTTACGACGGATATAAAATACACCGTCATAAATAAGCAATCAACCATCTGATAATATCTATGAAAAATTCCAATATCTTAATAATCAACTCCGCTATAGCCGTTAAAATACCCGCTAATCCTGAAATAATATATCGGTCGAACCAAGCGGCGGCATAATTTAAAAATTCAACCATTTTTTGAACAATATCCATTTGTGTTTAAAGTATATCATAAATAATCCGTTGGGTTAATAGTCACGCCCACCGGAACTAAACCGGCGCCGGGAAAAGACTTCAAAATCACGCTGGGCGCCCAATATACCGTAAAATGCAGATGCGGACCGGTTGAATAACCGGTATTACCGGAATAACCTATGATATCGCCTTTTTTAACTGAAGATCCGACCTTGATGATTTGCCTCGAAAGATGAGCGTAGAGAGTCGCCAGATTGTTTTTGTGTTTTATCACCATAAATTTTCCATATTGAACCCGTCCGTTATTACCCACGGCAAAAATTTCTCCGTCTTCGGCGGCATAAATCGGCGTGCCGATCGGCGCTTTAAAATCAATGCCGTTGTGAAATTTTGTTTTGTAAGCTCGTTGCGCGAAAGCCGTTGTCCCATATTCTTGAGTGACAAAAATATCTAAAACCGGATAGCTTAAAACTTTCGGCCGCTTTGAAGGAAGAATGCTCGGGTCAAAAGCGATTCTTAATTCTTCTTCCAATTTGTCTATTTCAGCCGCGATTTCCGCCTGCTTTTTCTCCAAATCACTGACTATTCTTTGATAAACCTGTTCCTGATTTTTGGTTTGTTTTAAAATCGTCTGCTTGTCTTCTTTTAAATCGCCAAAAATTATTTTTTTGTTTTTCAAATTTTCCCGCTCTATCTCGGTCATTACTTTTTTATCGGCCGTTTCTTTCAATTTATCCGCTAAAACAGTTTTTGTATTTACCAAGTCAATAACTTCAGCTGATAAACCATTACTGAGATCGGATAAATTCTGGGCCTCAAAAACGCTCTCCGCCAAACTTTTATTTTTTAACAAAACAATTAAAAGCGATTCGTTATCTTTTTGCTGAAATTCCTGAAGAATTTTGGCAACGGCCTCTTTTTTTGAAACGATTGATTGCCCGGCGTCGGTGATATCGTATTTAAGAGAATCGATTTCCAACCCCAATTTGCCGACAACAACCTCGCTTGAACGGATTCCCAGATCGGCTTGTTTGATACTACGGTCAATTTTATCAACTTCTTGTTTCAGGGTTTTACCTTGACCCTGAATTTCCTCAAGATATTTCTCATTTTCTTTGAGTTTGTCCGTTATTTCCTGAAGTTCGCGGGATTTCTGGCTGATAGAATCCCTAAGCTCTTGGGGAACGGCAGCAACAGTTAAATGTAAAAATGAAAATGTAAAAATCAAAATGACAATTAAAAATGTTAAAATTTTTCGGGACATAAGGTTTTTTAAGATAATTTTTCAATCGCGATATCTAATCGTCTTAATGTTTCTTCTTTACCTAATACTTCCATAATTTCAAACGGTCCAGGCGAGGTTTCTTTACCGGAAAGAGTGGCTCTTAACGGCCACAATAGCTCTCCCCTGCCCCAAATTTCGGTAAGGGGCATAATTGATTCTTCCAAATTTTCCTTATTAAAATCGGCCTTAAAAATTTTATTAATCTCTTCAATTAAGATTTTTAAATTCGCGAGTGTTTTTTCTTTATCAATTTCCGCCCCGTCAATTAATCGCGGCCAGGCCAAAAGTTTTAACTCGTAATCAGGCAATTCAAAAAAGAAATCCGCCAATTTTTTGAAATCAATCAAAGTTCTCATTCTTTCTTTTTCAGCCGCAATCGCTTTAATAAGTAATTCTTTATTTTCTTCGTTCCCCCATTCCGGCGGAATAAATTCTTTTATTTTTTCCATTAAGTCGTCCGGGTTAAGTTTTTTAATGTATTGGGCGTTCAGCCATTCCAATTTCTCAAGATTGAAAATCGCGCCGGCTTTTTGAATCCGTTTTATGTCAAACTCTTTAACTAATTCTTCCGGAGAAAAAATTTCTTTTTCATCTTTCGGGTGCCAGCCCAGCAAAGCCAAGAAATTCACGATGGCTTCCGGCAAATATCCTTGTTTTCGATAATCGGCCAAAGAGGTATCCAAAAACCGCTTGGACATTTTACTGCGGTCGGAAGAAAGTATCAGCGGCAAATGAGCGTATTTCGGTTCGTCAAAACCGAGAACTTTCTGAATCAGTATCTGTTTCGGGGTGTTGGAAATATGGTCTTCGCCTCTGATTACGTGAGTGATTTCCATTTCAAAATCGTCAACCGCGCCGGAAAAAACAAAAAGCGGCGAACGCAAATTTCTGGCGATAACAATATCGCCGATTAAAGCGGTATTGACTTTAATTTTACCGCGGATTAAATCGTTGAATTCTATTTCCGTTTCCGGCGTTTTAAAACGAATAACCGCCGATTCTCCTTTCGCTATTCGCTTTTCGCTTTCTTCTCTTAAAAGATGGCGGCAACGGCCGCTGTATTTCGGCGCTAAACCTTGCGCCAGCATCGCTTGCCTATCCCCTTCCAATTGCTCTTTGGAACAAAAACAATAATAAGCTTTATTTTCGTCAATTAATCGCCGAAGACATTTTTCATAAATATCCAATCTTTCTGATTGTTTATACGGTCCGTAATCGCCGCCAACATCAACGCCTTCGTCCCAATTCAAGCCAAGCCATTTTATTCCTTCAATAATATCGTGTTCAAATCGCGACTCGGAGCGTTCAATATCGGTGTCTTCTATCCGTAAAATAAATTTTCCATCGTGCTGTCTGGCGAAAAGCCAATTAAAAAGCGCGGTTCGGGCGGAACCAATATGCAAAAATCCGGTCGGCGAAGGCGCGAAACGCACCCGAACCGGTTTTTTAGGGCTTTCAATCATCAACTATATTCTAACACATTTCATAAAAGTTTTAAAGCCTGCTTATATCTTTTATTGTAATAATAATCATCAGCAAAAGCAACAAAGCCATACCAACGGCGTTGGCGTATTTTTCGAATTTTTCCGGCAAAGGCGAACCTTTGATTTTTTCAATCAATAAAAACAACAACCGGCCGCCGTCCAGCGCCGGAAACGGCAAAAGATTAATTACCGCCAAATTCAAAGAAATCAAAGCCAGAAGCTGAAGCAAATAAACAAAACCCAAAGTGCTCGCCTGCGCCGTTACTTTTACAATTCCGATTGGTCCGGCAACTTGTTCCAAGCTGGCTTTGCCGACAAAAACCTTGGCGATTAAATTGAAAAGCGCCATGAAAATCATTTTGACGGTTTCGACGGAAGTTTTTAATCCTTCCCAAAAACTCGGCAATAAACTTTTTTTCGGTAAACCGGCTTCCATCAAACCGATACCCAAAGCGCCTTCGCCGGAAGGCGGATTTATTCGGGGTGTTGTTTTAAATTCTTTGTCTTTGGCGGAAATCTCGCCGGCGCGCTCTATTTTTAAAACAATTTCTTTTCCGCGATTTTCGTCAATAAAATTAATAAATTCTTCAACATTTAAAAAACCGATAATTTTATCTCCTGTTTGTAAACCGATTTCGGCGGCCGGGCTGTTAGATTGAACTTCGGTGATTAAAACCGTCCGCGGAATGCCGATTGAAAAAATTATGGAAATCACCAGCCAGCCGAGCAAAAAATTCATTAGAACACCGGCGAAAATAATTATTGACCGCCGCCAGATTTTTAAATTCGCGAAATTTCTTTCTTTTCCGCGTTGGTCCGCGTTTTCCCCGAAAATCTTTACGAAACCGCCGAATGGCAAAGCGTTAACGCTATAAACAGTCTCCCCTATTTTTTTGCTCCAAATTTTCGGCGGCAAGCCAATTCCGAATTCTTCAACCAAAAGACCGAATTTCTTGGCAACCCAAAAATGCCCGAACTCGTGGACCAAAATTAAAATTGAAAGAAAAATTATAACTATGATTATACCAACTATCATTTTTGTTGTAAGAGGAGTTTTTTTATTCCTCTATCTCCCCTATCTTGTCTTCTAAAATCTTATCAATTTCCCCGTTAACTTTATCAATATTTTCCTGAACGTGTTCTTTTAATTTGAATTTTTCGTCTTCTCCGATTTTTTTCTCTTCGAATTGACGGCTGATTTCCTTGTTGATTTCGTCGCGGAGGCCGCGGATTTTTATTCTTGATTCTTCGGTTTCTTTTTTGGCAATCTTGATTAATTCCTGCCGGCGTTCACCGGAAAGCGCCGGCAAATTGATTCTGATTAAACTTCCTTCAAGATTGGCGCTGATATTCAAATTGGACGCTTCAATCGCTTTTAATATGATGGCGGCGGCGTTTTTATCCCAAACCGAAATTTGAATTTCCCGCGGCGGCAAAATACTGATTGAACCCAATTGTTTTATCGGCAATTTCTGCCCGAAATATTCCACCGAAATATCCTCAACTAATTTTGAATTCGGCCGACCGCCGCGAATGGCGGATAATTGTTCCTTAAAATATTTCACCGCTTCGTCGGTTTTTAATTCCAAATCTTTTAAGATATTCATTATTATTGAATTGCTTTTATTTGTAGACGCTTATTGACATTAAATTGTTTTATCAAAGTCAAACGCTTTAGTATTTCTTTCAATTGTTGATAATTTTTTATCGGGTCTTTTTTGAGATCGCCGATTAAATTTTTAAAAAAACAATCAATATCTATGTCGTTATTTATGCTATTCGTGTCATTAGTCTGTATGCTCATTTTTCGCATCGCGATTTCGGGGAAATGAATTTTCTGGAGCCTTGAAGTTAAAGTAGGCAGTAAATTCTCAACGTTTTTAGTAATAAAAATAATCAAAGACGATTCCGGCGGCTCTTCAACTATTTTTAAAGCCGCGTTTTGAGCCTGATTCGTCAGATTCTCGGATTCTTTTATAATAACTGTTCTTAATTTTGAATTCGCCGGTTTCTGCCAAAGAAAATATTTTAAAGACCGGATAATATCAATACCGATTGTTCCTTTTTCGTCCGGCTCAATTATTAAAGTTTCTTCGGAATTCGCCAAAGATTGGGCAAAAATAATTTTTTCCTCCCGGTTTCCGCCGTAAAAAAGATAAGCATGAGATAGCTTGTTATTTTCCATCAGTTGTTTAAAAGTATTTGTAAGATTTTCGTAAGATTTCATAGCTGGCAATCAGTTTAGCGTTTATTCAATAACGTTCTTTTATATGTATCCAAATGCGTCAAAATCAATCCCGCGCCTTTTGCCACGCAGAAAAGCGGTTCCTCCGCCACATAAGTGTTAACCCCCAGCATTCTTTTGAAAAAATCCGGCAAATGCCTGAGTTGAGCTCCGCCACCCGAAACAATTATTCCTTTCCCCATAATATCGGCTACCAATTCCGGCGGCGTTTCATTAAAAACACTCTGAATGGAAGAAGCGATATCCAATAAATAAGGATTTAAAGCTTCGGCAATTTCATTGGAATTAATGGTTAAATTCTTTGGCAATCCGGAAGCCAGATCCCTTCCTTTGATTTGAAATTCCAATTTTTGTCTGGTTTGTAAAGCCGAACCGATTTCAATTTTCACCGTTTCGGCGGTTTGTTCGCCGATTGAAAGGCCGTATTTCTTTTTAATGTAATCCATAATCGCCTGGTCAAATTTATTCCCGGCCACTCTTAAACTTGCCCAAGAAACAATACCTCCGAGAGCCACAACCGCCGCTTCGGTGGTGCCGCCGCCGATATTGATAATTATATTACCGGAAGAAGAATTAATGGGAATACCGGCGCCCAAAGCCGCCAAAATCGGTTCTCTGACTATATGCGCTTCCCGAGCGCCGGCTTCTCTAGCCGCGTTAACGACAGCGCGGCGTTCGGTTTGAGTAACGCCGGCCGGAACTGAAATTACCACATCGGGCTTAAAAATATTAAAACTGCCGCAAGCTTTATTGATAAAATATTTCAGCATCGCTTTGGTGATATAATAATCGGCAATCACGCCTTCTTTGAGCGGCTTATAAGCAATGATGTCCGCCGGCGTCCGACCAACCATTTCTTTCGCTTCTTTTCCGATAGCTAAAACCGTATTATCCGGAACGTTTAAAGCGACGATTGTCGGTTCGTTAATAATAAACCCGCGTCCGGGAACAAAGACGATTGTATTAGCCGTGCCAAGGTCAATGCCTATTTTACGAGTAAACATTTTTTAATCAATTCTCTTTATATCCGCTCCTAAATTTCTCAACCTTTCATCTAACTTCTCGTATCCTCTGTCAATCTGATAAATATTGTCAATCTCCGTTTTCCCGTTGGCGATTAAAGCGGCTATTATAAGCGCCGCGCCGGCTCGCAAATCAGGGCTGATCAATTTCCGTCCGTAAAGTTTTGTCGGTCCGGTTACCACCGCTCTATGCGGATCGCACATCGTAATATTCGCTCCCATCTGAGTTAAAATATCGGCGAAAATCAGGCGGCGATCATAAATGGTTTCGTGAATCAAACTTGAACCGCGAGCTTGAGTCATTAACACAGTATAAGGCGATTGCAGGTCCGTGACAAATCCCGGATACTCGTGAGTCATAATGTCGCAAGCGAAAAATTTTTTGACTGGCATAATTTTAATATTATTCTTTTCTAAAACATAATTAATGCCTATTTTATCGAACAAAGACCATAAAGCTTCAAGATGGCCCGGATTGCAATTTTTGATTAAAACTTCGCCGCTGTTCGAGGCCGCCGCCAAAATCGCGAAAGTGCCGGCGTCAATCCGGTCGGGAATGATTTTATATTCGCCTCCTTTTAATTTATTAACGCCTTTTATTTTTATCGTCGGGGCGCCGGCGCCTTCTATTTTCGCGCCAATACTGTTCAAAAAATCCGCCAAAGCGGTAATTTCCGGTTCCATAGCGCAATTTTTTAAAATTGTTTCGCCTTCAGCCAAACAAGCGGTCATCATTAAACTTTCGGTGCCGGTCACGGTAATTTTCGGGAAAAAAATTTCCGCGCTTTTCAATTTTTTGGCGGTCAAGCGGTAAACTTGCCCTGAACCATAGCGAATAATTTCAACTTTCGCTCCCATTTTTTTAAAACCATCCAAAAACATATCTATCGGCCGACTGCCGGCGCCGATTACGCAACCGCCCGGATGAGGAAAACTTGCCTCGCCTCGGGTTGCCAGCATAGGTCCGACAAACATAATTGAAGCTCGAAATTTATTGACCAACTCCGACGGCAAATCAATATATTTATTGCTTTTGAGTTTGATATCAAAAACTCCCCCGCCAGCCGGCGAATTTATTTTTTTTACTTCCCCGCCAAGAGCGATGAGCGTTTCTCGGGCTCGTGAAACGTCTTCAATCTCCGGCGCATTGGAAATCCTAATAGTCTCTTTGGTTAAAAGCGCGACCGGAAATATTTTTAAAGCCGCGTTCTTGGAACCGGCCACCTTAATTTCGCCGCTTAAAGGTTTACCGCCTTGAATGATAAACTTTGCCATTAACTCAATAATAATGGGCTTATTGAAAAAATCAACTAAATTTCTTACAATATACAATATAAATGACTATCAGAACTCGCCGCGTTTTATTTTACAGCCTGTTTTTTTTATTTATTTTTATCGGCTTAGCCGTTGTGCTTTATTCTTTCGGTTGGCGAATCAGCGCGGAAAATTGCTCCGCCGCCGAACCTTCAAATTGCTTCCAAAAAACCGGCGGCCTTTTTATAGAAACCGAACCCAAAGGGGTGGTTATTAAAATAGACGGCAAAATTTTCAAAGACAAATCGGGATTAATTCAAAATGGCACTTTAATCAAAAATCTCTCGCCGAAAACTTATAAAATAAAAGTTGAAAAAGACGGCTTTCTGCCTTATGAAAAAAAAGTCAAAATTGAATCAAACTTAGTCGCTGAAATTCCCAATATAGTTCTAATTCCTGAAAAATTAGAAAAAATATCCGTTCCGGTTCCAAAATCAATTGACAATTTTTGGATTTCTCCCCAACAAAAAATTGTTTTCAAAAGCAACGGAGTTTTATATTACTTTAACGCGGACTTACGCGGACTTAACGCGGATAAACGCGGACAAAATACCAACCCTTTTAAATTAAAAGGAGATGAATTTGTCGGCTTCAGCGAAGACGGCGGAAAAATCATTGTCTCTGCGAGTCAGACTTATTATCTCTATGATTTAAACGATCTTTCAAAAACCGTTAATCTCAGCGCGGTTTTTAAAAATTTGAAAAAGAACGCCATTCTCGATAAAATCGCTTTTCATCCAGCCGATTCAAACAGATTAATCGTCAAAGACAAAAACGCCCGCCTGCCGGACGGGCAGGGTTATCTTTATTTTTTGGACTTAAACCGCCTTAAGCTGGAAATTATTACCGAAGAACCTGTTTTCTTCTGGACCGTTAAAAATCCGAATATTTACTATATCAAAGCGCGGACTGACGCGGACTTGACGCAGACAAACGCGGACAATACGCGAAATTCTCCCGCTTATGCGTTAAACTCTTTTAATCTGATTCTTAAAACGGAAAACATAATCTCCCGATTTCCCATCAATTTATCAACCATCATCCTTTCTCCGGATAACAAAAAAATCGCCTTTTTCAATAAAGCCGGCGATGTAAATATTTATTTTCTGGAAGATTATCGGTTCGGCATCAATAAAAAAGCCGGCGATGTAATCAATTTAAATCTTTATGAAGGGAAAACTATTAAAAATATTTTCTGGTATAAAGATTCTTACCATCTTTTAGTTGAATATGAAGGAAAAGTTGATTTTATTGAAATTGACGATAGAGCGCCGATAAACAAATACACGCTTATTGA
>ERZ1292623.112-Hain-H51-01um-R1-112-length-89781-cov-8_pt3 | contig 11548 bp, 9 predicted proteins | sample MGYA00564398_ERZ1292623 | MGnify/ENA primary metagenome ERZ1292623 (study PRJEB36523, sample SAMEA6512633) | groundwater metagenome | collected 2019-01-07 | study: AquaDiva: Metagenomics assemblies of 32 groundwater samples | reverse complement strand
AACAAGCATCGGTTTAATTGTCGGCGTCGGGCAAAACCAAAACTTAGGCACCTATGCCGGCAGGATTCTATTGACAGCCGTTGCCGTGCTCAATTAGCGATAAGCGATCAAACGGGTTCTGCGGGAGCAGTTCTTTTTTTATTGAGATATCTATTAAACAATGAGATAATAAGGTTGACAATCAGAGGCAGTTAATTATGGAGGGGTTGGTGAACCTTCGATATTTGTTATCGAGTATTCCAATAAGAAAAACCCTTCGGATATTATTGGCGGCTTTCGGCGCTCTTTTAGTGTTGGCTCTAGTAATTTACTATATCTATCATCTATTAATCGGTGCCGATGCCACGGCAGTGCATACCGCCAAGACCGGCAGCAGGGATTGGGATGCGACCGGGACATGGGATGTCGACGCCGTTCCGGCCTCCGGCGACCAAGTTATTATTCCGAGAAATTCAATCGTCTATCTGTCGTCAAACATTAATCTCGGTCCCGCCGTTTACATCACTATCGCTTCCGGCGGCGCTCTTCAGACAAGGGGCTTTGTTTTGAATGTCAAGAATTTGGTTGTCAACGGCACTTTGGATGGAGCGGCTTCAAAAATTATTGTAACAAACTCGTTTTCCGGCAGGGGAACATATAATGCCGGCACTAGCACAATGCAATTTACCGGAACCGAGGCGACCGGAATCATCGATGTTCCGGGGACGACATTTTATAATCTGGTTTGTTCAACTCTTGGTAAAACATACTCTGCGGTTGGGGACATAACAGTCAGCAATATTTTTCAAATCGACCCGGGCGCCACTTTTAACGCTAATACCAGAATCATTAATTTAAAAGGAAATGGTTTGACCGGCGGATCGTTGGCGATAAACGAAAATAGGCAAGCGGCAAACAAAGAAGAGAAAAATTCGTTTATTCCTCGGACGGAGGCGGCAACCAACCCTTATACGGTGAATATCGACGCCGCGGTAAAAAATTTAGGCGAGGGTAAAAAAATAAGCCCCTTAATTTACGGAATAAATGATTTTGCCGGCGCCAACATTTCGGAAGCATCGGATTATATCAAAAACGCCGGCATAAAAAGCGTTCGGCACGGCGGCGACTCTGGGTCAAGAATAAATTGGTCAACCGGCGACAACAACTGCGGCGCCGATTGCTTGAGCGGGGGAACGCCCGATTTTCCAAACGGCAAGGACAATTCATGGAACCTCTTTTCTTCTGGCGACCGCTACAAGGGTTACCTTACTCTGGCTACCAATCTGGGAGCTTTGCCTATTCTGACCGTTCCAACAAGCGGTTTCGTAGCCAAAGATTCAACCAGCCGCATTTCTCATTCATTGCCGCCTTACGGCTCATATAATTTTGAACCGGATACCGCTACTTGCCAAGATTGTCTTCTGGCTTACAATCCGACCGATAATCAAAACAACACTTCCGTAACGAGCGGTTTAACCAGAGCCGGTTATTCCGGAAAAAGCGTTTATCAGGAGGATTTCATCAATTATATAAAAAGTTTTCTAGGGAACGGGCACAGCGCGCCGGTTGCCTATATGATGGACGGCGGTTACGATCTATGGAAGGAAACCCACCGCGACATCAAACCGGGCTGGATTTTAAGGGATGATGTTAACAAAATGATGCTGGATTTTACCAATATGGTTAAAGATAACGACCAAAATGCGATTACTTTCGCACCGGAAACCGGCAGTTATAAACAGACCTTATTTAACGAGAAGGATTGCGATTTATCTAACAGTTGGACATCGGGAGATTGCAGTTACACCGATCCGAATCTGACCTATCCGCATGACAACATTCCATTCGACCGGTGGCTTTTGCGGCAGGCAAAGGCCAATGACGAGGTCAGGGCTTCGGTCGGAAAAAATCCGGCGCGGAGTTTGGATTATTACTCCTTCCATGTTTATCCCCAAAATAATGCCTGCGGCGATTTAAACACGGTCTCGGATTGCCTTAACGCCTACCGGATCAGAGCGGTGCGGCGGCTTTGGGATCCCGCTTATCATGACGAGGGCGGCGATAACGGTATAAACGGCGGCAATCCCCTGCAGATATTAAGAACGGTCAATCAGTGGATCGGCGCCGAATATCCCGGCACCAAAACGGCAATTACCGAATATAATTTTGGTTCCGGTTCGGCGGTTGAATCGGATATGAGCGCCGGTTTGGCTTTGGCCGAAGCTCTCGGGGTCTTGGGAAAAGAGGGTGTTGATAACGCCAATTACGCCGGCCGGCTCGAGATCAATACTCCGGCATATCTGGCTTTCAAATTGTACGGTAACGCCGGCGGCGATGCCGTGAGGGAAGTCGATAGATTCGGCGATATTTCAATAAAATCGGAAACGGCCGGTTCGCCCGGCGGAGACGCCTGCAGCGCCGGTTCGACAGCCGGAGACTGTGCTATTAGCACATACTCGGCTATCGACTCAGCCGGCAATTTGACCATGGCGTTTCTTAACAAGGATCGGGAAAACTCCGGGAGTGTTACCGTAAATCTGGCAAATTTTTCGATGAGCACGGCGGTTCCGGCGGCCGATAATTTTCATCAAGTCGATTCGACTCATCCGACTTCTATCACCCATTCAAAGTTTACGCCCGCCGCCTCCAATAGTTTTTCAATTACTTTGGCGCCTTACTCAATGCAGCTTTTGACAATTAAATCAGCCGCCGGTTCAATAGATACCGGTACGCCATTTATCAATAAGGGCGCCTTTAACCCCGGAACCGGCTCGGTGCGCTACTCCGGCATCAGCGCCGCCGGCGATATAACAATCGGTAACGGCCCTTACTACAATTTTGAAACTGTCGGGACGGAAACCTACAACAATCCCGTCCCGATATCGATTAATAATAATTTGAATATCGCCTCCGGCGCCACCCTAAACTGCGCCGATAATTATGAGATTGGCGGCAATTTGGCAATCGCCTCCGGCGCAAGGCTTTTCTTAAACGACAAAACTATTAATATAAAAGGCGGAAGCAGTATCTTTTCAAATTCCGGCGCCTTTACGGCTGGAACGGGGATGGTAATATTTTCCGGCCCCGATAATTCAAATCAGCAGATTATCGGAAGCAGTACCTTCAATAATCTCTCAATCGAAAATAGCTCGAATTCGGCCGGCCGGACCCTGACATTTGCGGCCGGTTCAACCCAGACCGTAACCGGCATCTTTTCCGCAAAAGGGGGAAGCGGAAAATTGTTATTGCTAAAATCTTCCCAGGTTAAAAAAAGATGGACAATCAATGCCGCCGACAGCGCATTGATATATCTGAATGTTAGCGATTCAAACAACACCGGTCCCGCAGTTTTGTTGCCGGCAAGATCGGTTGACGGCGGAAATAATCTGCGCTGGAATTTTACGGCCGCCCCCGATCTGCCGACTGTAGATTCTGTTTCGGTCCAAAACGGTTACGGAGGATCGGGGAGTAAGATACTGGTCACTGACAATTACACCGAGTGGGATATTCTGGTCTCGACATCCAGTCTGGCCGGACCGGCCGATATTAATTTAGTGGAACTGGGATTAGCCAATTTTGCAGACGATACTCTTCCGTATGATTCATTAAAATTCAGGTGGGAGAGAGGAGCGACACCATCGTTTAGCGAAATGTTCGACACTCAAAACTGCGCCACCCTGACATCGCTTAGCACCGATCTATCGTCAACAGCCAGTTCCCTTAACTTGCATTTTAAATTTAAATTAAATTCCAGTTTTATCAACAAAGATGTTGACTACAATATCGAGGCCTATGCCAAAAATTCGGTCGGTGGCGCCACCGACGCGCCGTTTGCCGCTGTTTATAAAGCGACACCGACATTTCTCTCGGTTTCACTTGATCAATCGTCGATTACCTTTGAAAAACCCGGTCGTTTGGGCGGCTGGATAGATAAAATAATCTCGGCTGTTTCAACCAACAGCGGGGACGGTTATCAGGTATCGATTAGAAACGACCATTACTATCCCGCAAATCCGGTTGTTTTGGTTAATTCATCCGATCAAGTAACTCCCTTGCCAAACTATGCCGCCGCCATTGAAACTCCGACAAAATGGTTGCAATCAAATCAGACCGGTTTTGGTTTTTCAATTTTTGGCAACAGATCGATAAATTCAAAGTGGGGGAATGGGACGAGCATGGATGATCCGAAAAACCGCTACGCCGCCGTGCCGGAAATAAATACGGCTATCTTCGCCTCCCCCGGAGTAAAAACGGCTTACGATTACTTGAATTACAGTTTGAAGCTGATACCGTCCGCCGACCAGAAGATGGGAACATATAACGGGAGAATATTATTGACCATCACTTCCGCTTTTCATTAATAAGTATTATAATGAATGGAGAATCGTTTCGTGTTTTTTGGAAGTAATTAGGGAGGAAATATGAAGAAAGTAATTGCCGGCGGCATATTTATCCTGGCAGTGATGGCAATCGGACTCTATCTAGGAAATTCGAACAATGGTAAAATCGGCGCCGACACCTGGCCTGGAACGGTTTCGCTTTCGGCTAGCGTCGCGACGCAGCTGACCTGCGCTTTTAGCGGAGAAACAGCAGTTGCCTTCGGGACTCTGGTTTCAGGAACGCCGAAATCTTCGGCCGGCACGACTTTGGCTTGTTCGACTAACGCCGCGAACGGCTACACTTTGGGTTTGGATGATGCCGGACCAACCGCCGCCGATTCCGCCTTAAAAAATACCACTGCCGATGTTTATATTCCGGATTACTCCGGCACCCTCGCGATTCCGACCGCTTGGACCGGGACCGGGTTGGGCGTTACCATGACTTCGGCAACCACCAACTATCTGGCAAAATGGAGTGACGGCGCAAATTATATGGGCATACCTTCAACCACCACAACCGCCCATACCGTAAACGCTCCGGCCGTTTCCGATGCTTCGAGCTGGAAATTTCAAATCGATGTTCCGGGAAATCAAAAAGCCGGAACATATTCCGGAACGGTCAATTTTACTATCAACACGGTTCTATAAAAAATAGGAGGGAATTATGAAGAAAACAAAGTTACTGCTTTGGCTGGCCGCGGCCGTGTTAATCGCAATGCCGCTGTTCGTCGGAGCCCAGCAAAAAGGTGTTCAGATATCACCTTTATCGTATGAATTTACGATTGCGAAGGGAGCGGCTCAAACTGCCACTCTGACAGTTAAAAATCTCAATACCAGTGACTTAAACTATGTCGCCGAGGCGCAAAATTTCGCCGAAATCAGCGATGACGGCGCGCCGGTATTTGATGAATCAACCACTGACACTTCCGGGGCAAAACTGGCCGGCTGGATTAACTTTGGCGCCGCCGCCAAGGGGACAATCAAAGCCGGCGAGTCAAAGGAAATCATCTTTACAATCACCGTTCCGGAGAACGCCTCGGCCGGCGGCCATTACGCCGGTGTCTTTGCCAAAGAGGTCAAGTCGCTAAACAGCGACCTGACCGAAGTTGGTGTAGCGAGTCGAATCGGCGCCCTGCTTTTAGTTACCGTCCCCGGCGATGTGGTAAAATCAGCGTCCATCAACGAACTTAAAACACCCGGATTTATAACCAAGGGGCCTGCCAATTTCAGTGTAGTGGTTAAAAATACCGGAACGGTCCATTATGATTCCGATGTCTCGCTTGAAATAAAACCGATGATTGGAAAATCAACCACTATCAGTATGGGTTCGCACACGATTCTGCCGAGCGGCACCAGATCTTACACCGCTTCCTGGAATAAAAATTATCCGATTGGTTATTACTCTGTAAAAGCAATTGCTACCGATCCGGACGGCAACGAAATGACTAAAACTTCCACTTTCTGGGCTCTTCCGATTATGATAGTTGTGCCGGCGGTTGTTCTAATAATCATCCTAATCATAATTTTGTCGCTGATTGGAAAAAAGAAGGAACAGGAACTCGAAAACACTCCTTCGTCGTCTCAACCTCCCAGCCAGCAATAAGCAAAAAAGTCCCCCGCAAGGGGACTTTTTGTATTTGAAAAAATGATATAATCTGATAGTGGAAATTAGTTTAAGGAAATAATATGGAAAAAATTGCTGCCGTGATATTAGCCGCCGGCAAGGGGACTCGTATGAACGAGGGAAATGCTTCGCCAATCCCAAAGGTAATGTTTGAGATTAATAAAATCCCAATGATCAGATATTCTGTCGATAATGTCAAAAAGGCCGGCATTTCAAATATCGTCGTAGTTGTCGGGTATAAGAAAGAATTAATAGAGAACTACTTGGACAGTGAAGTGGAATATGCGATCCAGGAAGAACAGAAGGGAACCGGTCATGCCGCCATGGCAGCCGAAGAAATATTACAGAGCAAGACTGAATCGTTGTTAATTTGTTACGGAGATATGCCGCTTTTTAAACCGGAAACGATCAGAAATCTCATTGATGTATACGAGAATCCGCCAGCTGGCGGCAAACCGACTATCGCCATGCTTTCGGTAAAGCTTAAGGATCCGGTTTCCTGGGCCTACGGTCGCATTATCAGAAACTCCGCCGGCGAGGTTGAATCGATAGTCGAACAAAAAGATTGCACGGAAGAGCAGTTGAAAATCAAAGAATCAAATCCCGGTTTCTATATCTTTGATGCCGGTTGGTTTTGGAATAATTGTCACAAATTGACATCTAAAAACATTCAGGGGGAGTATTACCTCACCGACATGATTGGGATTGCCAAAGAGCAAGGTAAAAAAATCGTGGCCATTCCGGTCTCTGATGAATCGGAGGCGTTAGGCATCAATAATCCGGAACAGCTTAAGATTGCAGAGGAGCTCCTTTCTGGCCCAAATAAATCCTAAGCACTAAATACCAAATCCTAAAGAAATTCCAATGTTTAAATATCAAAATGTTTTGTATTTTGATATTGATAATTAAGTCATTATTTAGGATTTAGAGATTAGAATTTAGGATTTGCTATACTGTTAGAGTTATGAACTATAAGACTCTTGGCGTGGTTGTCAAAAGGCAGGATTTTTTGGAATCTGACCGAATTTTGACGATATTTACCGAAAGATTCGGCAAGGTAAAAGCAATCGCCAAGGGGGTCAGGAAAATCAGTTCAAAATTAGCCGGTTCTCTTGAACCTTTTATGATAATAAATCTAATACTTTACGAAGGAAAAACCTTCTATACCGTTACCGGATCGGTAATTGAAAAAGAATTTCCAGATGTGCACGATGATCTTAAAAAAATGGCCGATGCCTTCTATATCGGCGAGATGATCGATAAGTTTGAAGAGGAAAGACAAAAATCAGGTGAGGTCTTTTCGCTACTCTGTAAAACGTTGGAAGCTCTCAATAAACATGACGAGAAGATAGTCTTGAGAATTTTCGAAGTTTTAATATTGAAGGCCGGTGGCTATTGGGGCGATCTTTCAACTTGCATTCACTGCCGAAATCCATTGACTCCGACTATTAATTTCTGGGACGGGGAGGAGGGCGGAATAATTTGCGAAATCTGCCAGAAACAATTTCATCACGGACTTTCGATTTCGAACGACGCTATTAAAGTTTTGCGCCTTATTGAATCCGATGGATTCAAAATAATAAATCGGCTTAGAGTTAAGGATGAGATATTTGAAGAACTGTCGCGGCTTTTGTCGCTCTATACCCACCGAATCTTGGAATCCGATCTAAAAAGCGAAAAATTTCAAAAAGAAATCCGATAATAGTTAATACTTGGTCAAAACACACGCCACAAAGTGGCCCCTTTGGGGCTGCATCGTGTGTTTTGACCAAGATGGAAAGGCCGCCTACGGAAGGCGGCCCGGTGTTTTGACCCGGCATATTTCGTGAAGAACGAATTTTTGCCGTCTTAGTTTGGCGTGGAAGAGCGTGCAATATCGCTTATTTACGCTAAGATAGAAAGCCCTTCGTTCGCCCGGTTTTTCCTTTTCGGCATACGGTTTTAGGAACCTCTCACCCTCCTTGAAGTCCGGATTCGAGTCTTCGACTTCTAAAAATCCATAGATCCCAATTCCTCCCTGCCATGAGTGAAAGGGTCGACGCTCTGCCTCTTCTTGATTGACGGCGTCGTAACTTTCCAAGCCGGACAGTTCTGGCAGATGCCAGAACAACATTAATGAGGGAAATCCTTTCTCCTCCATCCACTTGTCACCGCAGATCAGGAGAGCCAGTCGTGTGCCATTCAACATCGCAAAATCTCCCTTCTGTGTTATCGAATGTAGGATAGCAGAAAAAGGCGGTAATGTTTATCTTTGTTTGGATATTTGGTACTATTAGATAGCGAAAACCAATTAAATTGGGCTTTTTGATGGATAATAATTTGATGGAAAAGATAATCTCTCTTTGCAAACGGCGCGGTTTTATTTATCCCGCTTCCGAAATTTACGGCGGTTTTGCCAACGCCTTTGATTTCGGGCCGCTGGGTTCGCAAATGAAAAAGAATATCAAGGATATTTGGTGGAGGGAGTTCGTGACAAAACGGGAGGATATTGTCGGCCTTGATTCGGCTATTATCCAAAATCCCAAGATCTGGGAGGCGAGCGGACACTTAAAATCCTTCTCCGATCCGCTTGTTGAATGCCGCAACTGCCACCAACGGTTCCGCGCTGATAAATTGGATGAAGCCAGTCCCTGTCCTTCGGGTAGCGACCACGATTTTACCGAGGCCAAGGACTTCAACTTAATGTTTAAAACCTTTGTTGGAGTAACCGAGGGATCAAGCAACACGGCATATCTGCGTCCCGAAACGGCGCAGGGGATTTTTGCCGATTTCCAAAATGTTTTGCAGTCAACCCGCCTTAAAATTCCCTTCGGTATCGCCCAAATCGGCAAGGCCTTTCGAAACGAGATAACTCCAGGTAATTTTATATTTAGAACCAGAGAATTTGAACAGGCCGAGATTGAGTATTTCGTCAAACCGGACAAAACCGAATCGCAAAAAGTATACGAGATGTGGGTTAAGACGATAAAGGATTTTTATATCAATTTGGGCATCAAGCCGGAAAATATTAAAATCCGCGAACACGACAAAGAGGAGCTCTCGCATTACTCTTCCGGTACATCCGACATTGAGTACAATTTCCCCTTTGGCGTTTCGGAATTAGCCGGCGTTGCCCAGCGGACCGATTACGATCTAAAACAACACTCGCAATTTTCTGACATCGAATTGAAATATTTTGATGAATCGGGCGGTGAGAAATTTACGCCTTATGTCGTCGAACCCTCGATCGGTATTGAGCGGGCGATGCTGGCGTTTCTTTGCGATGCTTACGATGAATCAGACGGCTCGGACGGCCGCGCCGCCAGTGAGGTCACATTGCGCTTAAATCCGCGCCTTGCTCCGATCAAAGTCGGTATCTTTCCGCTTGTTAAGAAAGAGGGATTACCCGAGATTGCCAAAAAGATTGGGAAAGATCTTCGCGATTCGGGCATCGAAGTATTCTATGATGAATCCGGCTCTGTCGGTCGCCGATACCGCCGCCAAGACGAGATCGGCACGCCATGGTGCGTTACGGTTGATTTTGACACTATAAAAGATGAGACGGTCACCATCCGCGACCGCGACACGATGAAACAGGAACGGGTGGGGATTGACACGGTAACCGAGTTTATAAAATCAAGATTGATATAATAAAGAAGTTGCGGCAATAATAACCGATGAGGGTGGGATAACCTGTCACGCTGCAATAATTTCCAGAGAGTTGAATAAACCCTGTGTTATTGGAACAAAAAATGCCACAAAGGTTCTAAAAGACGGCGACTTAATCGAAGTCGATGCTGATAAGGGGATTGTGAAAATCATAAAATAGATATGGCCAAGAAGTACCCGACAATTTACGCATTTATAGATAGCCAGAATTTAAATCTTGGTACAAGCAAGGATCTTTTAATAAACAGAAGAAAAAGATTTATAAGGGATGGACACTGGATTTCAAAAAGTTCAGAGTTTACTTGGCTGATAAATTCCGGGTTTCAAAAGCGTATTTATTTATCGGATACATAAAAGAAAACGAACGGATGTATCGGCAATTGAGATCTTTCGGTTATGAATTAGTATTCAAGCCAACAACCAAAGACGGATTCGGCAAACCAAAAGGTAATATCGATGCGGAGCTGGTCCTGCATTCGGCCGCAATAGAGTATAAAAATTATGAAAAAGCAGTAATTGTTTCAGGAGACGGCGACTTCTATTGTTTACATAACTTTTTACTGTCAAATAATAAGCTTGCAGGGATTGTCATTCCGAACCGTCTAAGTGAGTCTTCCCTGTTGAAAAAATTCCACAAACACAAGACTTTTCTTATTCGGGACAGGGATAAATTAAAAAGAGAGGCATAAATCTTTCGATCCAGCCTCTCTTGAGAGGCGTCGCTATATGACACGTAGTCATATGGTCGTATTCTCTCTCATGATGATTGAATTATAGCAAAAATCGTCTGGAAATGTCAATAAAGTTGATGCGGACAAGGGGGATTGTTAGGATAATTAATAAATAAACAGATTGCCACGGCCTTTGGCTTCGCAGTGACAAATTGAGAGGAACAATGGAATTCGTAAAATTTTTAAAGATACATCAGTGGGCTATGGAAGACGATAATATTTTCATTGTCCAAAGTAGACCGATAACTACACTTGGTAACAATAATTAAGCAGTAGCGAATAAATATAGTACTAGAGAACAAAATATCGCTATTTTATCGTATATTACTCTTACTTATCCACAAAAAGTGGGGGGTATTGTGGTTGACTTGATTTTATTAACTCTTTAATATGTTGAGTAGTGGGAAAAAGTGGGAAGCCACCAATCAGAAACGGATGACGGATTATACTAATAACTAATGAACGACTATTGGTTATTAGTTATTTGTAAGATTAGTTATCCATTCCTGGGTTCGGAAACAAAAAACAATTTAAACAAAAATGTTATTTAACAAGTCGAGGGATGAAGATTTGGCTTTTGCCATCTTCGGCCAAAGGCCGATCAGCCTCGGGCTGAGAAATGAGAATAATGTTTATAGGAGAATACAGTCATAATATTGATCCAACTTCGCTAAAGCTACGCTGGACGAGATGTGGAAAGATAATCCCTATCTCGGAGATATAATCAGATGTTTATTGGAGAATATTCACATAGTATTGATGAGAAGGGTAGAATTTCTGTGCCGGTCAAGTTTCGGGCGGAGCTGGCTTCCGGCTGTGTCGTCACCCGCGGTTTAGACCATTGTTTATGGGTATATCCGTTCACGGATTGGGAGGTGATGGCCGAAAAGATTGCCCAACTCTCAATCACCTCCAAAGATGCCAGAAGTTTTTCCCGGCTGATGCTCTCGGGCGCCGTCGATCTTCATTTAGATAAAGCGGGACGCATCAATCTGCCCGGTTATTTGAAAGAGTATGCCGGCATCAAAAATAAAGTGGTGGTAGCCGGCGTTTATAATAGGATAGAAATCTGGCCGGAGGATGGTTGGGATCAGTTCAAAAAGAATATGGAGGACAATTCGGACGCAATCGCCGAGAATTTGTCCGAAATCGGATTTTAAGAAGTAACCTAAATCCTACAAAATTAC
>ERZ1292623.4395-Hain-H51-01um-R1-4395-length-11550-cov-5_pt1 | contig 11550 bp, 9 predicted proteins | sample MGYA00564398_ERZ1292623 | MGnify/ENA primary metagenome ERZ1292623 (study PRJEB36523, sample SAMEA6512633) | groundwater metagenome | collected 2019-01-07 | study: AquaDiva: Metagenomics assemblies of 32 groundwater samples | reverse complement strand
CGCGATCGTCGGCGTGGCGCGCGCCGATGTCGCGTCCGAGATGAACAACTTCTTCTCGGACGCGGGCGGCGCGGCCAATGTCACCGGCCCTTCCGCCTATCAGGGTCAGTCGGCCGGCTATTATTCGCTCGGCAATGTCTGGACCCGTTTCCCGCAGAAGAGCGTGCAGCCGTTCAACCTCCAGCTCCCGAGCGCCCGCGCCGGTTGCGGCGGCATCGATCTCTTCTCGGGCAGCTTCTCGTTCATCAACGCCTCCGAGATCGTGGCGATGCTGAAAGCGACCGCCAACAATGCGCTCGGCTTCGCGTTCAAGCTCGCGATCGACTCCGTGTCCCCCGAGATCGGCAAGGTCATGGACGAATTCAGCCAGAAGGCGCAGCTCCTCAATCAGATGAACATCTCGAGCTGCGAGACCGCGCAGGCGCTGGTCGGCGGCATCTGGCCTCAGATGGACTCGACCCGAGCGACGATCTGCGAAGCGGTTGGCAATAGCCAGGGGGTGTTCTCCGACTGGGCCGCCTCGCGCCAGGGCTGCAACAACGGCAACCGGCGCGATTCCACCATTGCGGGTAACAGCGACGCATCGATGAAGGATCAACTGGTCGGTGAGCCCCACAACTATACCTGGGAAGCGCTCAAAAAGTCCGCAAAGTTCGGGGCGTTCGACCAGTCCTTCTCCGAATATGTCATGACGCTGGTCGGTACGGTCGTGACGACGCCCTCGACCGATCCCAGCGTCGGCGGCAAGGTCGTGATGTTCGGGCCAGCGGAGGAGGCGGTGGTGACCGCGCTGCTCGACGGCACGGCGGATGCGCCGCCGGTCAAGATGCTCAAATGCAATGACGAGAATTGCTACGACGTCGGTGAGCAGACGCTATCGGTCCCTGCCTCTTCGGCGCTGCGGCCGCGCATTGCGACGATGATCAAGTCCATGAGCGACAAGATCCGCTCCGACACGCCGCTCAACGCCGCGGAAAAGCAGCTCCTAAACCTTGCGACCATACCGATCTACAAGATACTCGCGGTGCAGGCTTATGCGCATTACGCGCTGACGGATGGCGAGATCCAGACGCTGTCCGAGATCGTCGCGGTCGATCTCCTCTCGGCAATGCTCGACAATATGCTGGACCGGGTCGAGCAGGCGAAGGTCCACTATCAGACCTTCGACCAGGAAACCGCGACCCAGTGGAAGCAGCAGATCGCGGCGACCCGCGCGAAGTTCAGCCAGCGTGACGTCCGGCTGAATAACAAGCTGCAGGTGACGATGCAGATCATCAACCGCAGCATCATGCTGGAATCCACCCTGCAGAACTCGATGACGCCGGGCATGGCCTCCGCGCTCAATTTCTCGCGCGGGCTGAACGCGCAGGGGCTGAACTAGGGCGGGAGCGCGGCGATGCTGGAGGTCTTCACGGTCGGAGGCGGCGAATATCTCGTAAACGTGTTCAATGCCGTTGCGGCCTGGTCAGGGGGAGGGGGCTATCGCTCGCTCCTGCGGGTGGTGATGGTGATGGGCCTCATCTACTCGCTGCTCGTTGTCGCTTTCACGCTCAACTACAAGGCGTGGATGAATTGGTTCTTGCAGGCGACGGCGATCTACCTTTGCCTGATGGTGCCGACGGTCAGCATCAAGGTGACCGATCGGATCAACCCGAGCCTCGCGCCGGCGACGATCGACAATGTGCCGATGGGTCTGGGCGTGCTCGCCAGTTTCACCACTCAAATTGGCGACTGGCTGACGAGGACCGCCGAAACCGTGTTCGTCATGCCGAGCGAGCTCAACTATTCGACCAACGGCATGGTCTACGGCGCCCGCCTGTTCGACGCGACGCGCAATTTCGTGGTGAGAGACGCCGAGTTCTCGACCAATCTCGAGAGCCACTTCAAAAACTGCGTCTTTGGCGACGTAATGCTCTATCAGAAGTCGCTCACCAACCTCGCCAAGGCCCCTGATCTATGGGCCGCGATCGGCCCCGGTTCCGAAGCGCGGTCGCAGGAATGGCTTGAGCGGCAGGGCGATGGTACTGTCCAGAACTTCATCATCACCTGCCGCCAAGCCTATCAGGCGCTCGATGCGCAGTGGACGCCGATGATCGAGGCGAACGCGCCGCTCTGGGGGAAGGAGGTCTATCCCAAGCTTAGCAATGCGTTGGCGGCCGACAAGCTGAAGCACGATGTGCCGGTCGTGAACGCTGCCTTCACCGGGTCGGGCAGCAACTTCACCGAGACGATGCGGCAGAACACCGCGATCAATGCCTTCATGCAGGCGCGCAACAGCATGGCGGGCGGCAGCGGCGCTGCGGCGATCGATACCTTCGCGCAGACGAGGGCCGACATCCAGGCGCGCAACACCTACAACTCGATCGCGCAGCAGGCGATGGCCTGGGTGCCGATCCTCAATATCGTCCTGACCGTGGTCTTCTTCGCGATGTTCCCGGTGATTTTCCCGCTGTTCCTCATGCCGCAGACCGGCGTCGGGACGCTCAAGGGCTATGCGATGGGCTTCTTCTACCTGGCAGCCTGGGGTCCTCTCTACGTCATCCTGCACATGATCTGCATGACGAGGGCGGAGTCCGCGGCCAACGGCGTGGCCGGGGGAGGGGTGACGCTGGGGAGCTACGCTGGCATCGGGGCAGTCAACGGCGAGACCGCGACGATCGCCGGTTTCATGCTCATGAGCGTGCCTTTCCTCGCGGCCGGCCTTGCGCGCGGGGCGATGTCGATCGCCGGCCAGTCCATGTCGATGCTGGCGCCCGCGCAGAACGCAGCCGAGGCGGCGGCGCTCGAGCAGACTACCGGCAACTACTCCTACGGCAATGTGAGTTGGGCGAACTCGACGTCGAACATGCGCCAAGCCGATCAGTGGACCACAGCACCGAGCTATATGGGCGGTGCACCGAGCATCGGTTGGCGGCAGGACAATGGTGCGATGGTGACCGGCTTCGGCAATGGTCAGGAGGTATTCGACACTTCCAGCGCGATATCGCGCCTCGGCTTCACGCCGACGATGAACACAGGCTCGGTCGCCGAATGGCGCGAGATGGCCAGCGAAGCCCACCGACAGGCGCAGGCCTACGAGAATGCCGCCGCCGAAGTCCTCACCGCCACACACTCCAATCGCAGCGCCTTCGGCACTTCGACTGAACGGTCTTCCGGTTGGGATTCCAGCAGCGGACGCCAGTCGAACACCTCCGTGGATCAATTCGACCGGCGGACGGGGAGCAGCACACAGGGTCTCGAGGAACGCGATACGATCTCGCAGGGGCAACGGATAACGCAGGGCCATGACCGTCAGGCGCAGACCAATGATCAAATCATGGGTTCAGTCACGGCCAATGTCGGCGGCCGTCAGGCCGGAGGTCAAGGCGGCGGTCGTGGTGGAGTTTTGGGACGGTTGCCTGGAATAGGAGGGAGCGTTTCGAAATCTGGCAGTCAGATAGATGGTCTGCGCTATGGGACAGACGAAACCCGCGGCAGCGACAGTTCCAACACGTCGTCAAATGGTGTGCGGGACGAGCATGCCAGCGGCACCGGCGCATCGACGTCTGACGGGACCTATTCGCGCAGCGGCAACTTCAGCCGGGCCTCGGCCACATCCTCCGCCTCAGCTAGCACGGAAGACTCACTGGCACTGGCGAGGTCCTACTCGGAGACGGCCCGTCGCCTTGAGGAGCTCTCTCAACAGCTGTCGCGCGATGCCAGCTATGCCGAGACGCACGGCATGCAACTCAGCGAGAATCTGAGCCAGGATCTGGCCCAATGGTATCGTCGCCAGCAGGTCGAAAATCCCGGCCTCGACGCGCCCGAGCTTTGGGCGACCGACCTTACAGACCAGCAGCGGATCGTCCGCCAGGAAATGATTACGCGCTGGATGCACGAAAAGCAGGATGGCATTCGAGCGGAGATCGCCGGTCGCCTACACGACCCCGACCTAGTCGATGTGAGCCGACCAAGTGTCTCGAGTGCGGCGGATGTGAGAGCGTCCTATCGGCCGCACGGGTCCGGCCGTTTACCAACCGGTCCTGGCGGCGGTGGGGATGTGGGCGCAGCGGCGATCATCGAGGCCGGGAAAGCCGAGTTGGGAGGGGACCGTGCGGCAGCGCAGACGATGCGAGGTCAGCGGGTTCAAGGATCCGCTGATCTTGAGCAGGAGGTGAACCGCGATCACGATCGCGGCTTCTTCCAGGATCCCAAGCTTCGCGAATAGGATCAGAGGAAGTAGAACATCGCTCCGATGAAGCCCGCCATTAAAGCATAGGCGAGAGCATAGCCGATGAGGCCGCCGCGCGTCGGATTACCTAACTCATCGGTAAACCTCCCAATGTCGGCAAGTTCATCTTCGACGACCGCATAGACCGGGCCCCCAGGGAGGTCCTTGGTCTGATTGTAGGTGTTGAGGTCGAATGTGAGGAAACGCATGGCTATCTCCTTGCGTTGGAGATTAGCCGGTTCCAGCTTTGTTCGCAATGGATTATGCAATCTGCAAGGCCGACCGGAGAGTCGGCACGACGCCCAGGGAACGTGCGATCCCGTTCTCATTTGTGCCAGCAGCGGCCATCCAGTGCATTTTCCGGTTACCACTTTCTAAAAGATTTAATGGGTTCTATACGAAACGGCTAGAATCGGCTAAATCCTTCATCATGGATCCGCGCAGAAATCCCTTCGCACCGGGCGCTGGTAGTCGTCCCCCCGAGTTGGCCGGCAGAGATGCCATCATGGACGGTGTCGCGATTGCGCTCGACCGAATTCGCGCCGGACGCCAAGCGCAGAGTCGGATACTAACTGGCCTGCGCGGCGTCGGGAAGACCGTTCTCCTCAATGAGATGCGCCGCGCCGCCGAAGGTAACGGTTTCATCTGCGTTCCGATTGAGGCTCCGGAAGGTCAATCTCTTCCGGCCATGCTCGTTCCCGCCCTTCGTACAGCCTTGCTTAAACTTGATCGGGGTCAAGCGGCGATGACCCTTGCCAAGCGCAGCCTTGGCGCGCTGGCGCGCTTCGTCAAAGCTTTGAAATTGAGCTACGGCGAGCTCGAGGCATCGCTCGACCTAGGCGAGGTTGGCGTCGCTGATAATGGCGATCTCGAAGCCGATTTGATTGATCTCGTGGACTTGGTCGGTCAGGCGGCCGGCGAACGACAGACCGCGCTAGTTCTGTTCATCGATGAACTTCAATATGTTGCTGAGCGGGAACTAGCGGCGTTGATCACTGCTCTGCACCGCGCGCGGCAAAACGATCGGCCGATCACCCTTGTCGGTGCTGGACTACCGCAACTGGTCGGACAGATGGGCAAAGCCAAATCTTACGCCGAACGTCTCTTTTTGTTTGCCAGCATCGGGCCACTCGATGCGACATCTGCGACGGCCGCTCTCGTCCATCCGATCGAGGCGGAAGAATGCAGCATTACTCCGGATGCCGTAGAGCGCATCTTGGCAGTTACCGAGAACTACCCCTATTTTTTGCAGGAGTGGGGCAAGCAAAGCTGGGACGCGGCTGCGCAATGTCCCATCACGGCAGACGATGTCGATATCGCGCATCCTGCAGCCATCTCGGCGCTGGATGATAGCTTCTTTCGGGTTCGATTTGATCGCCTTACGCCGTCCGAGAAGCGCTATTTGAGGGCAATGGCGGACCTTGGTCCAGGACCCTACAGTTCGACCGCGATCGCGGACCATTTGCAGCGCAAAGCGTCGTCTTTCGGACCTGTGCGGGCCTCACTCGTGGCAAAAGGGATGATTTACACGCCGGGATACGGCCAGACCGCGTTCACCGTTCCGCTATTCGATACCTTTATGCGCCGAGCAATGCCGGAGGCATAGGCTGGATAGGAGTCCTCGGGTTCCCATTTTTTGAATAGCCCTGGTCGATAGCGCGCAGCAACGTTTCGTGCGGCGGCCCATGTTTCCTGCCTCAGATCTGCACGAACGAAGGTCATCCGACTTTTAAAGCGGCGGCCGTCGGCAGATTGTGCGATCTGCTCGCGGAATCCGTCTGGACGCTCATTCAGGTCATGGAGCCGACATTGAAAAATATGCCTGGTATATATCCATGGCATATTGGGACTGAAATTCCCGAGGGATTGAGGAACCTTGGAATTTATGACATAGATATGCCATGAAGGTAGCTCGAACCGATAAATTGAGGTCGCTGCTCGATGCGTGGGAGCCGCACACCGTGGCGACCAGCCCGCATCTCAAGGCGCTCGGTCTGACGGCGCAGGACCTGCAGAACTACACCGCCTCGCAGTGGCTGGTCTCACTTGGCCGCGGCGCATTCAAGCGCCCGATGGAAACCGTGACCTGGCAGGGCGCGCTCTATAGCGTCCAATCACAGCTCAAGCTGCCGGTCCATGTCGGTGCATTGACAGCGCTCGAGATGACGGGAAACAGCCATTATGTCCGGTTCGGAGAAAGCAGGGCCTATCTCTTCTCACCCCTCCACGTGGTTCTGCCGGCGTGGTTTCAGACGCATTGGGGGGAGGAGGTTCGGCATATGCAAAGCAAGCTGCTGCCCAACGAGTCGGGGCTCACCGAGCAGCGAACCCCGGAGGGCTATCCATTGACGGCCGCCACGCCCGAGCGAGCGATCCTGGAGCTGCTTCACCTTGCGCCCAAGGAATTCGACCTCGTCGAAGCCGGCCAGATCGTCGAGAGCATGACCTCGCTTCGTCCCAAGCTCATGCAATCCCTGCTCGAGGCATGCACTTCGGTGAAGGTCCGGCGGCTGTTCCTCTACCTGGCGGAACGGGCGGATCTCCCTGTCATGCGGCATCTGAAGGTGGAGCAGATAGACCTGGGCTCCGGCGATCGCAGCCTTGTTAAAATGGGGCGCTATGTCCCGAAATACCGGCTGCTCCTTCCCAGGGAGCTTGTTTCGCGTGGCAGCTGAGCAATATCGCGACCAGGTCCGGCTACTGCTGGATGTCCTGCCGCTGGTCCTGGCCGAGCCGGTCTTCGCCCTGAAGGGCGGCACGGCGATCAACCTGTTCGAATGGGACCTTCCGCGGCTGTCGGTCGACATCGATCTGACCTACCTCCCGGTCCATGACCGGGCAGCATCCTTGCGTGCGATCGGGGAGGCTCTCGCCAGGATCAAGACGGAAATCGAACGCCGTCTGCCGCCAACCCGCGTGACCCAGACACGCCAGGGCGAGGAAGGGATGGAGGTCAAGCTCAACTGCCAGCGCGGCAAGACCCAGATCAAGGTCGAGGTAAACCCCACCCTGCGCGGCCATCTCCTTCCCCTCCGCGACCTGCCATGCTCCGACCGTGTGCAGGAGAGATTTGAAGCATTCGTCGAAGCGCGATGCCTCTCGCATGGCGAGCTCTTCGGCGGCAAACTCTGTGCCGCGCTCGACCGCCAGCATCCGCGCGATCTGTTCGACGTGAAGAGACTGTTGGACGGGGAGGGGCTCGTCGACGAAGTTCGGTACGGCTTCGTCGCGGCCCTCGTCAGCCACGGCCGTCCAGTGGCGGAGCTTATTCGCCCGAGCCGAAAGGATCAGAGCACGACATTCAAGGCACAATTCGAGGGAATGCCTTTCGAACCTTTCACCTATGATGATCATCTTGATACGCTAGACCGCCTGGTACAGGTGATTCATGCGTCTCTTGACGCCAATGATCGAACCTTCCTCGAGAGCTTCGAAGCTGGAGACCCGGAATGGGGGTGCTTTCCATTTCCCGCGATCCGTGAGCTTCCGGCGCCGCAGTTCAAGTTGATGAACATCCGCAGATTTCGAGAGGCGCAGCCAAAGCGGCACCAATCGGGCCTTGCGGCTCTACATGAGGCGTTCCTGTAATGGTCGTGATGATGGCCCCTATGACGCCAGCCGCGTGAGTTGGAGGCTTTGGGCCTCGAGTTCGGAGACGGCATATTCGATCCCGCCAGGGAGCCAAGGCTGGGGAAGCGGATTGTTGGCGAGGGGGTTGTGAATCACATAGTAAGGCGGCTGCCCGCAGAACTTGTCGCGGTCCTCGGGGAAGGCGTAGAAGCCTGAGCAGCCCACGATCGCGCTGACGCAACGATAGTCGTCCTGGAGAAAGCTATCGGTGGGAATCTGCTCGCCGTTGGCCTTGATTACCGCATCCTGCCACGCAAGTTGCCAGCCGCTGATGGCCTCGCCCGTGAGCACGTCGACGTGCGCCGCTGGGTTGCCGAAGGGAAGGACAGCCATCGCCGCGAGCGGGACGCCACCAACGCCATGGGTATCGCCGCCCAGCCAGCAGGCGTTCACCGCGATGACGAACGGCGCCTTCGGATCGACGATCTCCTGTTCCAGATATTTGAGATAGGCATCTCGCTTAGCTTTGATCACCGACGTCCAGCGCAGGAGCATCTGGTCGGTGGGAGCAGCGTTCATCCCACCATTCTGCCACTCCAGCGGTAACGCGCCCTTGTCGGCGTCGCCCGGCTGGGCCGCGACCGCCTCAACATAGATCCGATTGTCGATCAGGAAGTCGGGCCCTCTGTCTTTGCTGACCATATGCCAGCCTAGGCCTTGGAAGCGCGCATGGAGCATCGCTTCCCAGATGCGGCTGGCAAGCTTGCCGAGATCGCCGCAGCGAAATTCATCGAAGAAATGGCTGTCGCAGCAAGCGGACTGTGCAAATTTCGCTACGATCGGCGCGAGATAGTGCCGGATGTCGGGGTCTCCCTTCGGCCATACGCTCGTGAATGCTTCATCGATGAGAGCATCCAATTCGCCGTCCTTGCTCATTTGGTAGGCCTTCCCTTGTTTCCTGTGTCACCATCTTTCCGGCCTTGTTTGCGCCGGTGGCGACTTTTTTCGTGGTGAGCTCGCGAATTGGCGCAGGAAATCAAAAAAACCTCACTCTCAATGCGATCGGTAAGGCATGCAGGCGCATTGAGTATCGACTGCCGAAGATGATCACTATGGAATGTTTCAGGATCGACGAGAGCGGCTATACGGGTTTCGACCTGCTGAATGCCGACCAGCGTCTCCAGGGAGCGAGCGCGATTGCCATCAGCGACGATGAGGCCGCCCGGCTGATCCGCGATCATTTTCCGACGCTTCAGGCGGCCGAGCTCAAATACCGCGCGCTCGCACGCCGCCCGGCGAACCATCCGCGTCTGATCGGGCTCATGCGCGATGCGCTGAGCGCGCACAAATGCACGACCTATGTGTGCGACAAGCGGTTCCTGCTGGCCCTCATGTTCGTCGACTATGCAGTTGAGCCTTTCTACTACGAGCGGGATCTCGACCTTTATGCCGACGGCCGGAATTATGCGATGGCCTCGCTCCTCCATAGCGTCGGGCCGACCTTGTTGGGTGTCGGCTTGTACAGGCGCCTGATGGCTGCTTTCCAGCGTGCCATAAAGGAAAAGAGCCCGACCGCCTTGAATGCCCTTGTCGCCGCGGTGCAGGCAATGAACTGGCAGGCGCTCGACGAAGTGCTCGGACCGCTCGCAACAGGGTCGAGGACGTGCCTGGCGGCGATCGCGACCCCTGGCGTCAGCACGGATGCGGCGATGGTGGTGTTGCAGGCGCTGATCACCCGGATGGAGGAGATGGCCGATGGCCCCTACCGCGTGCAACATGATCAGTCGAAGAACCTACTCACTTATCACGGGCTGATCCAGAAGCTGATCGAGCACGAGGATGAGATCGAGTTTCGCCAGTCCGAGATCGCACGGTTGAAGTTCCCGTTGAAGCTGGCGGAAGTGACCCAGGTGGACTCGAAGACCAGTCCGGCGGTGCAGGTCGCCGACATCCTGATCGGGGCCGCCATCGAAGCGGGGAACACGCGGGCGGGTCTGCGCAAGGGCGGACCCGATCCGCTGGCGGTCCTCTCACTCTATGCCGAGGACCAGTTCATTCATTTGCTGCCGTCGATCGACTTCGAAGAACAGCATCGTTTTCGTGCGGGCACGCAGGCTTCGGAATTCATCGACTATTACGCCGCGAACTTCGGCTCGGCGTCGTAGGGAAAGGGGCGCCTCGACCCCATCGGAGCGAGGCGCCGGCCCCGACTTAGCCGTTGAGCTTGTCCTTGACGGCCTTCGCCACGGTAAAGGTAAGCTTCCTGGAGGCGGCGATCTTGATGGTTTCGCCATTGGCCGGGTTGCGGCCTTCGCGCGCGGGCACGTCCTTCACCTTGAACTTGCCAAAGCCATTGCGGCTCACTTCCTCGCCCTTGGCTGCCGCATCCGCGATCGCCGCGAACACGAGGTCGACCGCCTTGCGGGCATCCGCCTTGGTCGTGCCCGTCTGGCCGGCGAGGGTTTCGGCAAGCTCACTATTGTTCATTCGGATTGTCCTTCGTCTCAGTGGAAATCGCGCTCTGCATAGCCGCCTGAACCGGCCTGCGCTATCGGTGCGCTAGATCTGCATGAAAATGTCGGCCTTGTGGGTGTCGGACAAACTCATGACACGATGGGCCAATGCTTCGTTCTCTTCCGCCGCCTGGTCGATGAGACGCGCCAGTTTTGCCAGGTTCTCGCGCTGCACGTCGCCGAGCGAAGCGCGATCGGCGCGAACGGCATCCATGTCGGTGCTGACCACATAGGAGAAGAATTTGCCCAGAAGGCCGGCGATGACGTCGCAGACCTGGATCATCGGCTCTTCCTGGGAGTCCACGAACCGGAAGCTGTCGACCGGCACGCCGTCCTGCATCAGGGGATCGGCCATGAACTGCCGGCGGACAACTTCCTCAAGGTCGAGCACATGCGTCGAGTTGCGCAGCAGCGCGATCCTGTGCCGGAAGAAGATGTCGAAACCCTCGATCAGGATACGCCGCTCCTCATCGCTGCCTTCGATGAACGGAAAGCTCTCACCCTGGATGGCGTCCTCGAGCACCTGGGCAAGGAGCCTCCCATAGAGGGGATGGAGCTGGTGTGCTTCCTCTTCGACCATCTGCAGCACGACGTTGTAGAATTGCGGGCCATCGCGCGGATCGAGCGCGGGATAGTTGAAGAGGCGGAAGAGGTCGGTGGTTGCTTTGAGGTCCTGGCGCAGCGCGATGTTGAGCATGTCCTTGAGCGCCGGCGCGACTAGCAGCAGTTCTTCACGCTCGGCCGCCATGAGCGCGGCGTCGACGATATCGACCAGCGACCAGTAGATCACATCGAGGCATTGGTAGTGCAGGAAGAAGCCGTTTTGCGCGATCCAGTCGAGAACGATGCCCAGACGCCGAGAGCGCAGCAGCTCAAGAAAACCGCCTTTGCCGATATGCGCGAGCTTCATCTCCTTCGTGGTCGGCTGCAGTTTGAGAGCGGCGCGCAAAGGGGCGATGTCGATTGGCTTGCGCGCGCCGCGATGGGCGACGCCGGCGAGGACGAAGCAGCCGGGCTCGCCGACGTTCAGGCCATCGGCCGTGACATGCAAACGGCGGATGTTGTTCGTTTCATCATAGTAGAGCGTGTAGGGCGTGTCGGCGCGATGCAGCCCGTGGAGGCGGATGTCGAGCCGGCGTAGATCGTCGATATCCATATCCCAGTCCGCTTGGGGTTATCCGCGAGGGTCAGCGGTTGGTGATCTGTGCAACGACAAATTCGGTAGCCGGGTGACGACAAACGAGATGGCCGGATTTC
>ERZ1292623.2459-Hain-H51-01um-R1-2459-length-16573-cov-7_pt1 | contig 11552 bp, 14 predicted proteins | sample MGYA00564398_ERZ1292623 | MGnify/ENA primary metagenome ERZ1292623 (study PRJEB36523, sample SAMEA6512633) | groundwater metagenome | collected 2019-01-07 | study: AquaDiva: Metagenomics assemblies of 32 groundwater samples | reverse complement strand
GGCCGACATGGTTATTTTGATGGACGGCAAGATGGCCGACATGGTCTGGACTGATCCGCCATATGGCGTTTCATATGTAGGAAAGACCAAAGATGCTTTAGAAATTGACAACGATGATTTGAAACCTGCCGAGCTAGAGTCCTTTTTATCGGCGGCTTTTACATTGGCGAATGAGTATATCCAGTCCGGTGGGGCTTGGTATGTAGCCGCTCCGCCTGGCCCGTTGTTTACCGCCTTTGCGCATCCTTTAGCGGCCTTGGGTATCTGGAGACAGACACTGGTTTGGGTGAAGTCCGTATTCGTTATGGGCCGCAGTGATTACCATTATCGGCACGAAGCTATTTTCTATGGCTGGAAGCCAGGTGGCACCCATTACTTCGTAGACGATCGAACCCAGGACACCGTATGGGAGTTTGACAAGCCTAGCCGTAATGCCGAGCACCCCACCATGAAGCCCATCCCTTTGATTGTACGGGCTATCAACAACAGCTCTCTCAAAGACCAAGTGGTGCTGGATACCTTTGGCGGTTCCGGCTCTACCCTCATAGCATCCGAGCAAACAGGGCGGCAATGCTTTATGATGGAGCTAGACCCACATTATGTGGACGTTATTGTGCAAAGATGGGAACAGTATACTGGACAAAAAGCCGTAAAGATTGTCTAACGCTTCGGTTTATCGGTTTATGCCTGGACAAACTGCCCGTATAAATGGCCTAAAAGGTGGGCGACCCAAAGGAACGCTCAATGAGGCTAATCTCATGGCGCGTGAGATGCGCAAGCAGATTGTTGAGCGTGTCCAAAAGGAACTCCCCGCCCTGATGGATGCTTGGCTAGATTCTGCCAAGGGCCATTTCATGCAGGTGAAAACACCAACAGGTGAAATCAAGGTGTATAAGAAAGCACCGAACACCATGGCGCTAAAAGATTTAGCCGAACGGGCGTTAGGCAAGCCGGAGCAACCCGTTACCGGCGATGTCTCCGGTGAGGTTATCTACCGCATTGTGCGCGGTGAGGCTATAAGTGCCACCGAGGAGGAGTCAGCGGATTCACCAGTTGAACCTATTAACCCCCAATAACATGCGCGTGGCCTTCCTCTGGGACTGGGAGTGTGACCTTTACCAAACCATTACCTGGGAGGACGGCCTTTGCGCTGCTTTACAACACCTACAGGCTAATGGCCACGAGATAGGCTTTTTTACCGTTGGGGATCGCCTCAACATCCCCAAGGGTAATTTGCTCATTAAGCGCGTCCCTGCGGGCGATAAGCTCGTTGAGGCTGTCCAAGCCTTCATACCCGACGTAATCCTCGTCTGGGGCGACTGTACGCGGCCACACGCTTATCCATTGTCTAAGCTGGGCCGCCCAATGGCCATTTGCTTTGCTGGTGGTTCAGTTGATGGCCCTACTTCCATGTATTTTGACCACTTCTTTGTAGAGAGCACCTGCTATAAAGAACGATTGGAGGCAATGGGTAAAAGTGTGTCCATTGCCTTTGGCACTAATGAAAAGCTGTTTACGCCACAACCACTCATGGCTAAACATTGGGATGTATGTTTCCCTGCCACTTATGCCCGCTGGAAACGGCACCAGTTGTTTGCTGATGCGGTAGAGGGCTTACGAGCCGTCTGTTGTGGTTTCAAGTACCATGACCATGAACAAGAGTGCCATGAGTATCCACGCAGTAAGGGTGTACTGACACTGCCACACGTTGATCCGTATACGCTGCGTGATATCTACGCTGCCTCTAGGGTTTGTGTCATCACAAGCGAAACCATCGGTGGTTCACAACGCACGGTGCTAGAGGCGATGGCCATGAACGTGCCATTGGTCGTGGCGACAGATTCAGACAAAACAACCGAATATCTCCACGATGCTGCCCTTAGTGAGTTTGCAACAGGGTTTGAAGCTACGCCAGAGGCAAAAGAAGTGCGTCGGGCAGTTGATTCTATGTTGACGATGAAACAGTCTGCTGGCCGTGAATATGTCCTATCAAAGTGGACGGCCAAGCATTATGCTGACGCCCTCCTAGAGGGGTTAAGTAAAATTGTATGAGGGCATTGTGCCGCATGATGGTGAAAATTATCCTCATTGTGGCACTCATTGCAGCGGTTCTTTTACCTTGCCGCATTCGTGGAGAAATTATCGACACTTTTATGGACTATGTTTGGCCTATATGAGCAAAAAGGGAGAGAAAATTCCCCCTGGCGCACGCCGATCTTATCGGGGTAAAGCGAACCCACATTGGCGCGGGGGGCGGGGACATTACTAACTTGCTTGTATGAAAATATCTTGTATCACCCCCAGCATCCGGCCTGATGGCCTGGCGGTTACGTTTAAGACGCTGCAAGCGCAGACGTTTAATGATTTTGAATGGTTGCCAAGGCTATCTATTCCAGGGGAAAAGCCAGACCTCTGTTATCAAATGAACCAAGCCCTTCAAGAGGCCACGGGCGAACTTATTGTATTCTTGCAAGACTGGATTGAGATAGCCCCCGATGGCTTAGAAAAAGCGTGGGAAGCGTATGGCGGTCTCCACCGCGCCTGGACATTCCCTGTCGGTAAAGTCCGAGACCTAAGCGATGCGCTCCCAAGTGACAAGGATGTGCGGTGGGACTGGCGGGCCGACTGGGAACGGGAACATCCCGACGGCCTTATTGATTACCAGAGTTGGGAAATTGATTATGGTTCTGTTCCACGAGAGTTGCTTGAGCGTGTTTATCTAGCGCGTGGGTACTATTTTAACGAACGATATGATGAGGGCTTTGGTTGGGAAAACGTAGAACTTGCCCTAGAGCTAAAAAAGGCTGGTGCGGCCTTCATGGTGGATGGTGACAATAAAGCTATCGCCTGGGATCACGATGCTTTTATCAGGCATCCATACAAAGATAAACCAAACGCCGACCTTTGGGCGATTCATAAACAATGCTATGAGCGTAGCGACGAAGCCACAAGAGGTGCTGATTCCCCTCTGGTCTCCACATAGCGGGCAACAAGCCTTAGTCGAGGACAAGCATCGCTTTAAGCTGATACGGTCAGGGAGACGTTTCGGGAAAACAACATACGCCATCAATACCCTGATTGAGGAAGCCCTGCTTAAACAGGATGGCTTATATTTTTACATTGCGCCCACCTACAAACAGGCCAAGATGATTGCTTGGGCCATGTTGCTTAAAGCAGTGGGGAAACTCCCCCCTCCTTTGATGCAGAAAATAAATGAATCCGAGCTGTATGTTGTCATTGGCAATAACAGTCGTATTTGCATCAAAGGCGCAGATAACCCTGATGCTCTGCGTGGTGTGGGCTTAGATGGAGCCGTGCTAGATGAATACTCCGACATTCGTGAGCATGTCTTTACCGACATTATCGAACCAGCATTAACCGACAAGATGGGTTGGTGTACCATCATCGGCACACCAAAAGGCTTTAACCACTTCTACCGGCTTTATGTGAAGGTACAGACCGACCCGACGTGGGCCGTATTCCATCGTACTTCATATGACAACCCAGGCATCAGTCGTGAGGAACTAGACCGCATCCGCGTCAAGACACCCGAAGATACTTTTGCACAAGAATTCCTAGCCGAGTTCCGTCGTTTTGAGGGGTTGGTCTACAAAGAATTTGACCGTGATCGGCACACCTTTATAACAATGCCAGACACGGTGCAGAGGGTTGATGTTATTGCTGGTGTTGATTTTGGTTATACCAACCCCTCCGCAATCGTTGTGGTCGCCCAGGATTTCGATAACCATTACTGGGTTATTGACGAGTGGTACAAGAACCAAAAGCTCACCGACGAAATCATTGGCGTGTGTAAAGGGCTTGTTGCAAGCACAAAAGTCAACATTTTCTACCCCGATCCAGCTGAACCTGATAGAATAGAGGCAATGAACCGCGATGGCCTTACCACAAGGGAAGTCAATAAAGATGTGGCGGCGGGCGTGGATCGTGTGCGATCCTTGTTTAAGGAAAACCGCCTTAAAGTTTCTCTTAACTGCCGCAATCTTTTGTTCGAGCTTGAAACATACCATTACCCTGAACGCAAAGAGGGGAAGAACGAACAAGAGCTGCCGGTTAAGGAAAATGACCATGCTGTGGACGCATTACGATACGCACTTTATACCCACTCCCCACTCGATGTGCGCGAGGGTGAGCAAGAGTTTAACCTCTATGGAGGCACTTATCGCTAATGTATGATTGATCAGACTGACACATCCAACGTGGACATAGACCAAGATGAAATGAAACAGGCGGCCATTACTTTACTCAATACCGAGGTAACGACCTGGGAGGATGCCACCTGTTTTGTTACCGAACGCGTCGCGTTTCGGATGCGCGAACTCATTAAGACATTGCGCAAGAATGTCTGGGGTATTTTTAACACCCCCAAAGACCCTGTTACAGGGCGTGACCTTATTTGGGTGCCGCTCACCGAATCGGTGGTGGATTCGGTTGTTAAAGCCATTGATCTTGACACCAAGGATATTAACTTTCGCGCCAAGAAGGCGGAGGCTTTGGGGCTTACCTCTATTGTGCGGTCAGCCACCAAGGATTATCTTGATGAGATTTATTTTGGTGAGTATCTTGATGAAATGGAACGCAATCTTGCTACTGACGGCACGGCTGTATGGAAAACATGGGAGGAACCATATAATGATGGCAGCGGTAAACGCTTAATGATTAAGCCAGTTGATCTTTTGAACTTTTATATTGACCCCACCGCTCGCTCCATTCAGGAAACCAACGCTGTTATCGAACGCGCGTTGATGACCAAAGAGGAAATCAAATCCATGACTGATTGGATGGATACCGAGGATGTGGCCACCAGCGCGAATTTGTCGCCCAACGACCCTAATTTCAGCACGGGCTATAACAACCCCGCTAAGATGGCCGAGGTCTATGAGCGTTGGGGTTTGATGCCGAAATGGTTTATTACTGGCAAGAAATCTGATAAGAAAAGCGGTGAACAGGTAGAAGGTCGTATTGTTGTATCTAACTTACCGCGTGGTGCACGCGTACACCTTATCGAGCAAAATACTGATAAGAAGCGTCTTAAACCCTACGAAGAAGCATGGTATCGTCGTGTGCCAGGCCGCTGGTATGGTCGTGGTGTGGCTGAAAGCGTGATGATGTTGCAGGTTTGGCTCAACGCTATCGTCAACATCCGCATCAATCGTTCTTATGTCTCCCAGCTTGGTATTTTTAAGATTCGCAAGGGGTCTGGCATCACTCCCCAAATGATCTCACGTCTGGCGGTGAATGGCGCCATCATGGTTAAAGACCCAGATGACCTTACCCAGCTTGTTATTGAGGAAGCCAGCCAAGCGTCTTATACCGATGAAGACGTGATTAAAGGCTGGGCGGAGCGTGTAACCTCGACATTTGAGGTTGTAACTGGTGAGCAAATGCCATCATCTACGCCCGCTACTAATGCCGTCTTACAGGCCCGTTCGGCCAATTCACAGTTTGTCTTTGTTAAAAAGGGTGTTGGCATGTTCTTACAGCGTTGGCTCAAACGCCACGCATTGCCGGTGATTATGAAGTCACTCACGCCCGACAAGGTGGTGCGCATTACGGGGGAGATTGAGGAGTTGCGTGAGCTGGATTTGCGTATTGCTAATGAATTGCTTTACCAGGAGTTGTCGGAAATGAACGATGCTGGCGAAATGATTAACCTGGAAACCGTTGAGCGTGAACGCCAAAAGATTCTTGACCGCCTGGCCTCGTTTGGCAAGGATCGGTATGTAAAGCTTTGGGAAAAGGTGGATGTTACCCAATATGATGTGCAGGTGTATGTGACCAACGAGGAAATTGATAAGGGTGTCTTGGTGCAAAACCTGGTCAGTGTCTTACAAACCATCCCCAATATCCCTGCCGCTGGTGTTGATCCTGTGGTTGTTTTGCGCACTATCTTTGACCAGATGGGGTTAGATTCAACCCAGCTAAAGAGTAAGCCCAACTTTGGCATACAGCAGCCCCAAACGATGGGTGGCCAAATGCCCGCTGGTGCGGCGCAACAAATGGCCCAGGGTGCGATTGGTTCAATGAACGAACAATCTACGGTGACACAAGCTAATACTATATGACCCGCGTACTAGACCCAGACATTGAGCGTATTGAAAAGGAGCTGGAATTTAAGGGGGTTAGGGATACACCTTTTAGCAACCGGCCAGAGATGGATATTTTAGAGATGCAAAAGCCCAAGCCAATTGAGCCGATCATTCCACCCTTTGCTGTGCCTCCGCGTATTGGGGACGTTGGGAGAACCCTCGTGGACAAGTTAAGGGGTGCGCCAACAATCATTGATAAACTCAAGGGTTTTGGTAAGGATGTGATAAACCAGCTTCCTGGTATGGCAAGCAAGGCCATGGATGTGAGCCAGGGCATCACCAATGTGATGACTGCCCCCCTACGCGGTGCGGCAGGATATTTGGGGAAGGTGCGCGAGGGGCGTGTTAATAAGAAGTTTGAGCAACTAAAACAACGCTTGCCAACTAGCCCCACGAGCTTTTTTTGGCCTGCGCTGGTCGCCGCCAAACTACCCAAAAAGGATCAGTATACGGATGAGGAGTTGCGCACCATCGCGGCCAAGATGGTGGCTCAATCTGAAATGGTGCGCAGTCTGGCGGGTGGGTTAGAAAAGGATGCGGCTCTGTTGGTGAACCAGGTAAACAAGGCTGGTGCGGGATGGACGATAAAGCCGTACCAAAATGGGTTTACTGTTTATGATATAGACCAGCGCCGCTTGTTTGATAGTGGCGTAAACGTGGGGTGGGGATCGTGGGATGAGCTGTTACGTAAGGCCAAACTGTTTTTAAGTAAATAGCTATGCCCCCAAAATACGATAAGGAAACCAGCGATGTGCTATCAGATGGCGACAAGTTGTTAGACTTAGTGAAGTCCGAGGGCTGGGGTATTGCCAAGCGTCGCCTCCACGAAAGCGTTTTAGCCATCAACAACATTCTTACTATTAGTGGCAAAGACCCAGCGAATATCGCCATTGAGCTGTCTGCACGACAAGTGGCCATTCAAACCATCCTGGATTGGATCAATGACATTGAGGGTTCTGCTGCACAGCACAAAGGGCACAAAGAGCAGCTAGAAAATATCCAGCATAGCGATTTTATGTTACGATTGGGGCAAGAGTAGTGTTTTCATCCTGCGTTCTCCCGACTCACCATGCTGGGAGGTAAGCAATGGGCCTCCAGGGTGGCGCAGGATGAGACCATTACACTTAACAAAGGTCGGTTTGGTCTACTACAACAAGAGAAAATGCTTATGCCAAAAGACAATACCTCATCTATCTTACCTGGTGCAGTCGGCGTTGATGCAGCAGGCGACGGAGGGGCTGTGCAAAACGGCGAGAGCCAGGCTGGCAATGTTGCCAAGTTACTTTCCGAAGCGTTAGGTAAAGAATTTCCTAACGATGAGGCCGCGCTCAAATCCGTCAAGGACACGTTTAATTATGTTGGCCAAGCCTCGAAATACAAAGAGGTGATCGCCAGCATTAAGAAGGTGCACTCGGTGGACGATGCCGGTGCCCTCAAACTTATGGAAAGCCTTAGTAACCAAACCAATGCCGCACCCGCTTCGCCTGCGGTTGCGCCCAACGACACCACAGCGAAGGCTGTGGCCGAACTTGGATCACAGGTGGAGGAGATGACGTTCTATGCAAAGAACCCTGATATGGAGCCATACCGCGAGGTCTTAACTGAACTCCGGAGCACCACCGGCAAGTCTTTACATGAAGTCTCCGAACTCCCCTCGGTCAAGAAGCTCGTTGAGAAAGCCAAGGCTCACGACGAAGCAGAACGCAAACGCTCTGTTCTACACAGTAATTCTCGATTAGGACAAGTGAAGGACAAGATGCAAGAAGCTCGCGAAGCCGCCAAGACTGGCAATATTAGCCAAGCCGCAAGCAAGGCTACTGCTGCCGTTATGGAGGCTTTTGACCTCAAGTAAATTGCCCTAGCTCTGTCCGAATCGTTCGGATATGGCTACTACAAATCAACTGCTTTCCTACGGTGATTTGGCCGCAAAAGAGGATGTTGTCTTGAATGCCGTGTCAATTTTGACCGCACGAGAGACGATGCTCCTCAACATGCTTGGTGGGTCTGTTGCTATCAACACCATCCACAGCTTTTTGACGGACACCTTAGCTGCCGCAGGAACGCAGGCTGTCGCTGAAAGTGACGATTATACGAATTTGGCTCGCACAACTCCCGCTCGTTTAACAAACATTGTGGAAATTGTCGCTATCCCCTTTCGTGTCTCTCGCACCCAGCGCGATATTTCGCACTATACTGGCGAAGATGAACTTGCCCGACAGACGGAAAAGGCTCTCATGGAATGGGCCAATGCCGCCGAGTTTGACATCGTTCGTTCTTCGTTAGTCTCTGGTGTGTCAGGCACGGTGGCAAAAATGAACGGTTTGATCGTTGCGATCTCAAAATCCACGAACACAACTGCTCATAACTCTGGTACTGTCTGGTCGGCCTCCATTTTGGATGGCTTGATGTTAGGCAACTGGGATAACTCTAATGGTGACACCGCAACCGACCTTTTTATGGGGTCATTCTTGCGTAATGCCACCGACGCGTTTACCCAAAAGTCCAACATGGTAGTGAATGCTGTGGGTGCGACAGCCATCGTTCGTACGGTCTCGACCTACGAAACTGCGATGGGAACTGTCTCGATCCACAAACATCGCTACGTCCAGCAATCTGGTGATGCCACTGCCCGTGTGCTCGCCCTTCGCCCCGAAAAGCTCAAACTCGCCTGGCTGCGCAAGCCGTATATTGATACGGAATTGTCGCGCTCTGGTGATTATGACGCTCGTGCGGTGGTTGGTAAGCTCACCGTGGAAGTGCGGAACCAAGATGTACATTGGTTCGCGTCAGGATTTGACAAAGACTGAAGACCATCTGGTGTCGTTACCTTGACACACTTGTGGCCTTTTGCAATAATAAGAGTGCTTCGGCACTCTTATTATTTTTGGTCAATTTATGACTTCCAAGCCCTGTGCGTTTTGTGGCGAGACTTTTTCGGTACAATATCCAAGCCAGCTTCACAAACGGACGTATTGTGGCCCTGACTGCGCTACCGCCAGTTCTGCCATTAAGAGGCAGAATCGGGTGCCACTAAAGTGTATCTGCTGTGGAAAAGTTTTTTTTGTTAAAAAAAGCCATCGGACAAAGCGAGAGACCTGTTCGGATAAGTGTGGTGGGCGTATCCGTTCACAGCGATTGTTAAAACATCACCCATTTCGCAAACCAGCACATCTTCATGTGCGGCATCGTTACCGTCGCGTAGAAGTGCGTGGCCGCCTACGTTATGAGCACACAGTTGTAGCAGAGGCTATTTTGGGCCGCAAGCTCCGCAAAAACGAGGTTGTGCATCACAAAAATGGCGACAAAAAGGACAATCGTCCTGACAATCTTGAAGTCCTTACCCGTTCTGAACACGCCAAACACCACCGGCCAGTTTGGACGCAAACGAAGTAACTTTGTTTTGCCTCTGATGCGGATTTTTGTTACACTTGCGCCTTATGAAAACCGACGCCGTTAAGGCTCATATTGAAGCCATAGTTACCGAATACATCCGTCTTTGGCCTGACGACTATGGCAACGTGAAACGATCTGTTGCTATAGAAAAAGACGGTCTTGCTGACCCCAGATTTAGCCAGGTGAAAGGCACATCCTTTTTGTTACGCAAGCTCACCGATTACCCAGAGCAACTGTATTACATGCTGGTAAACCAGCTTACGGACGAGGAAAAGGACTGGTGGAAATCGGTGGCTGGTGGAAGATGGTTTGCCCGAAGATTCCCCACCTTTACCCTACCCGACAAAGTATAGCTATGGTAAAACTTGCACTTAACATGATTGTTGCCCCAACGGATGCCGAGGCGATCCTGTTAGACCGCTGTTTGTCGTATGCCGCACCCCACATGGACGGCATATTTTTAGTTATAACTGGCCAGAATGCGGCTTGTGAGGCTGTGGCAAAGCAATATGGTGCGCAGGTAAGCCATTATGTGTGGGATTACCATTTTGCCAATGCTCGTAATTTTGCTCTATCACAAGTGCCAAAGGACTATACTCACTGGCTGTGGCTTGATTGTGACGACGCTCCGCGTGGGATTGAGAAACTACGTGATACGATTGAGGCCCACCCTAATGTTGATGTTTTCACCATGCAGTATTTGTATGCTTTTGATGAGCGCAAAAATCCTGTTGTGGTACACCTAAAAAGCAGGGTGTTGAAAAATGACGGTGGTGTGGAGTGGGCTGGGGCGTTACACGAAGATTTTAAGGAAAACCGACGGTTGGAACGCTACATCGTTGATGGCATTGATATCCTGCATTTGCCTGGCGAGTCTCATGCCGAACAAACAAGCCAACGAAACGTAGAGGTGTCTAAAATGGATTTGGACAAAAACCCACAAGACCCCCGCAGCTACTGGAATTATGGCAATTCTTTGTTTGGTGCTGGCCGCCATGACGAGGCGTTGGTCATCATGCAAACCTTTTTAGAGATGTCACACTCCGAGGAGGAAAAATACATTATTCATTTGCGCCGGTGCGACATCTTAATGGGGAAACAAGACTATTTAGGTGCCTTGGCTGCTGCCCGTTTTGCTATTGGTTTGCGCCCACAATATCCTGACGCTTATCATCGAGCAGGACACGCTCTTTACGAGTTGAGACGCTACCATGAGGCACGAGATAGCTACCAACAGGGTTTGGTGAAAAAGCCACCGTATTACAACATCATTGTTTATAATCCTCGTGACTATGACTATGTGCCACTCATGGCATTGGCAAAGACCTACTTTCAGCTTTCCATGCCGCCAATGGCCCTTGAGTGCCTAAAGGCGTGTCTCAAGGTGTTTCCCAAGGATCAAAACACCAAGAACTTGATTAAGAAAATGCAGGTGGAGTCCCGCAAGTTTACGCGGGTGGTCAACATCATTACTAAGCTCAAAGACGAAAAGGATGACGCTAAAGTGCTCAAGGCTCTTAGTAAAATCCCCCCGTCGCTACAGCAATATCCCGCCTTGTGCAATTTCCGTAACCTGCGGTTTGTCAAAAAGGAATCAAGCGGCAAAGACCTAGTATTTTATTGTGGCTTTACCGAGGAACCGTGGACACCAGATACGGCTCGCAAGAAGGGTATTGGTGGTTCCGAGGAGGCAGTCATCCACTTGGCCAAACGGCTGGTTCACCGTGGCTGGAACGTAACTGTTTACAACAACTGTGGCCATGAGGAAAAGGTGTTTGATGGGGTGAGCTATAAGCCATTTTGGGCGTGGAATTACCGTGACAAGCAGGATGTGGTTGTTATTTGGCGACACCCCAAGCCCCTAGACTATGAGATTAACGCACCAAAGGTGTTTGTTGACCTGCATGATGTCTTGCCAGAGGGGGAGTTTTCAGAGAAACGGCTGCAACGGGTGACAAAAATCATGGTTAAGTCCGAGGCACACCGCCGATTATTTACCAAAGTGCCAGATGATAAGTTCATTGTTGTGCCTAATGGTATTGTTTGGGACGA
>ERZ1292623.4394-Hain-H51-01um-R1-4394-length-11553-cov-4_pt1 | contig 11553 bp, 8 predicted proteins | sample MGYA00564398_ERZ1292623 | MGnify/ENA primary metagenome ERZ1292623 (study PRJEB36523, sample SAMEA6512633) | groundwater metagenome | collected 2019-01-07 | study: AquaDiva: Metagenomics assemblies of 32 groundwater samples | reverse complement strand
ATTATATCGAGCTATATGCTGAAACAAAGAATACATCAGTTATTCAAGCCCTGGGTATAGTGACAAAAGCAAACCCTGGGGTTGATTTTCACAAAATACCAAAAGGCACCAAGATTAAAGTACCCTCTATCTAGATAACTAGATTAACGATACGCTTCGCAACGTAAATAGATTTTTTTAGCTGTTTGCCTACAAGGAACGGGGCTACTTTTTCATGCGATTTTGCCAATTCAACAATATCGGCCTCACTGATACCTGCAGCAACGTTCAAAGTTACGCGAACTTTGCCGTTAATCTGGACCGGAACGTTAATCGTGTCGCTGACCAAGTATTTTTCATCCCACTGCGGCCAATTGTCTATGTGAATTGTTTCTTGGTGACCCAGTTGCGACCACAATTCTTCGGCTATATGTGGCGCGAATGGTGCCAAAACCTGCAGTAAACTTTCGATAGCAGACTTCCATGTATCGTTCTTGCCAATGCCGGCAGATTCTTTTAGCTTGAAATACCCATTGACGGCTTCCATCATTGCAGAGACCGCGGTGTTAAATTTGTCATTCTCTATGTCATCTGTAACTTTTTTGGTAGTTTTATGGGCGATCTTTAAAATATCGGCTGTTTGCTGATCATTCAATGCAATTTCGTCGCCATCTAGGTATTCCTGCACCAAGTTCCATGCACGGTTCAGGAATCGATAGGTTCCTGGTACCCCACGCGTGTCCCATGGTGCGTCCATATCGTATGGCGCTATGAACATTTCATAAACACGCAGACTATCGGCACCGTAGCCACTATCCATTATCTCCATTGGGTCTATCACATTACCTAAACTTTTGCTCATTTTGCGACCGTCTGGCGCCATGATATAGGCGTTATACATCATTCGCTTGAATGGTTCGGGGTCGCCGACTAGACCGAGTTTATAAAAGAACCTCATCCAAAATCGTGCGTATAGCAAATGCGCCACAGCGTGATCTGCGCCGTTATAAAAATCAACCGGCGTCCAGTGTTTGATTTGATCTGGGTTCCAGGCTTCATTTTCATTGAAAGGGTCGGCGTAACGTAGGAAATACCAACTACTACAGGCGTAGCCGTCCATTGTGTCGGTTTCACGCTTGGCCGGACCGCCACATTTCGGACAGGTTGTGTTTACCCAACTTTCGACAGAAGCCAGAACCGACGTACTACCTCCAGTCGGTTTGTAATCTTCAACATCTGGCAAAACGACTGGTAGATCTTTGTCGGGAATCGGAACGGCACCGTCACGATCGCAATATACAATCGGAATAGGAGCACCCCAGTATCTCTGGCGAGAAATAAGCCAATCACGCATTTTGTATTGGACTTTGCTATTTCCAAGTTTTTGTTGCTCGAGCCACGCTACTATTTCTTCGCGAGCTTGCTCGCTGGCTATGCCGTCGAATTGGCCGGAGTTGGTTAGCTCACCTTCGCCAGTGTGTAGTTCGTCTTTACCGCCGTCGATAACTTTTGTGATCGTGATATCAAACTTTTTAGCAAATTCGTTATCACGTTCGTCGTGGGCCGGCACCGCCATAATAGCACCAGTACCATAGCCCATCATCACATAGTCGGCAATCCAAACTGGTACTTTCTCTCCGTTAACTGGATTAATGGCGTAACCGCCGGTGAATACACCAGTTTTCTCTTTGTTTTCCTGACGCTCAATTTCACTTTTGCTAGCAGCTTGTTTAATGTACTGCTCAACAGCTGATTTACTTTCTGCAGTCGTGATTTTACCAACCAGCTCGTGCTCGGGAGCTAGAACCATGAAAGTTGCGCCGAATAAAGTATCGGGACGCGTGGTAAAAATCTTGATAATATCTTTGCTGCCATCAACTTGGAAGTCAACCTCGGCACCTTGTGATTTGCCAATCCAGTTTTTTTGCATGGTTTTGACCATTTCCGTCCAGTTCAGATCGTCGGTCGCTTCTAATATTTCGTCAGCATATTTGGTAATTTTAAAAAACCATTGCTTTAGATTCTTTTTGGTAACCTGGCTGCCGCAACGCCAACATTTGCCACCCTCGACTTGTTCGTTTGCTAGAACTGTTTGGTCGGTTTCGCACCACCACTGGGCAGATTCTTTTTGATAAGCCAGGCCATGCTGAAAAAGCTGATTAAATATCCACTGCGTCCATTTGTAATATTGTGGATCGGCGGTGGAGATTTCTTTTGTCCAGTCATAGCTATAACCAAGACGTTTTAATTGTGTTTTGAAATTTTCTTTGGCCTCATCATGAGCCACGCGAGGTGTTTTACCGACTTTGATAGCATAGTTTTCAACCGGCAACCCAAAGCTATCCCAGCCAATTGGATTATAGGCATTAAAACCCTGTTGTCGTTTGGTACGAACTTTGATATCGCTAAATTGAAACGTCCGCCCGTGACCAATATGTATACCTGCGCCAGTGATACCAGGTAGCATGCTCATGCCATAATATTTTGGCTTGCTAGTATCGGAAAAATCTACCTCGTACGTGCCGTCATTTTCCCATTTTTCCTGCCACTTTTTCTCAATGGCTAGCGGATCATACCTTTGCATAGACTACATTATAACAGGTTAATCTATATGATTAATTGTGTATTCTTGTATATTATTCTTCGGCTGTAGTTGAACTACCGGCATATAGGGCATTGTAACTAGCTTGAATTTTATCGATGTCAGACTGAAACTCTTTCATAGAAATAGAGTCTTTAGGGTCTTTTATAGTAATTAGTTGATTTTGCTTGTAGTTAACGTCGAGTACGTATTTGGTTCCGTCTTTTGTGTTAGCGTAGTGAGTTGTCGTTTTTGTAAATTGGTGGCCCCACCGTGAAATCCAGATATTAACTTTTGTCTTGTTGGCCTCTTTTTGTTGTTCTTCTGCTGATTCGTCGCGAAATTTGCGATTTTCTTTTTCTTGCTCTTCTGTCAGCTTGTACTCGTCACTCTCTTCGCCACCAAGCTGATCGTTACACTTTTGAAGACTTTTAGAAAAAGTTGTTTCTTTAAATGCATCGCTGGCATGATAATACTTCTTCAAATCTACATTAATTCCATACTTTACGCTATCCACGCCTGCAATATTTTCACTACCCTGATTTTTGATAATGACAAATTTATTGTTATCATATGCGGCTTGAATCTCTCTTTTTTGCGCAGAAGTTTTATCTAGTGTATCAAATGCCTTGGTATAACAAGCCGAGGCTTTTTCATGATCATACTTTTTCCAAAAATTCTGTATGTCAGATTTATCAAGTTTTACATACTTGCCATCTATTTTTTTAACCAGCGCGACAATTTCGTCTTTTAGTTTTGGTGACTGGTCAGTGTAGACTTTGACCTCTGGTTCGTTTAAATATTTGGTAGTAATTTTTTCTAAACCATCGAACTTAAGATACGCACTACCTTTTTCCGACAGCATTCCGGTGCCGCCTAGATCAAATTTGTATTTGTCATAATCTACCTTTAATTTGGCTTCGAGCTGACCTTTGAAATTTGGCGTATCTGATTTGCTATCAAAAGTTAATGAGATATTCCCTTTGTTTTTAGTGTTTGTGTAAACATAAGATCCATTAGCTATCTGAGTTCTAGCAGTAACAACGTTAACCAACGCATCGGCTACTACTTTTTCAGGATTGTTGTAATAGAATGCAAACGCCGTTGTGCCGCCCAGGCCAAGTACTGCGATGAAGGCGATGACTATACCTATAATTAGTTTCTTTTTACTCTTTTTTGGTGCTTCGTCAGGAACAAATGGAGTGTCGTTAGGGGTGCTTCCCATTGACGCAATACTGGATAGTGGGGATAATGGAGCCTTCTCGACGGTTGGACTAGTTGGAAAAGTTGGGTCGGGCATCGTGATAGGTTCAGAGTACGAGCTGGAAATTGGCTGTGGTGTGTCTACTGTATCTTGAAGTATTGCCTCGTTCGGATCATTGTTTATATTATCTATTGGATCTGGCATGTGTTCCTCTTGTGCTTATCTTTATTGTTTCAATATAACACTACACTTTGAATGCATCAAATTGTTCGGCTTTTTTAGCCAGCCAGTCCGAACTTTGTCGCACTAAATATTTTTCATCGTCAGTTGAATGTAAAATTGGCTTTATAGCCTCCTCAGAAAAAACACCGTTTTGCGAACCTTTAAAAAGCACGACTGCGCCCTTTTCAATAACACTATGCACAAAAGCGCCTGCGCTAATTGGGTCTTTGAAACTTTTAACCTGACAGCCGTTGGATTTTGCGGCAGGTGCCAAGTATTTTTCCGATTGCTCGCCAATTGTAACTACCCAACTGAGCAGACTGCTACTACATAGCTTGCCAATTTTCTGATGCTCGGACGACGAAACCTCGCCCAGCTCATTCATATCACCCAAAACTGCTATGCGCTGCGGAACTTCCTGTTTATACAAAGTCTTCAGTGCGGCTTCGACCGCTAGCGGACTGGAATTGTAGCTATCGTCAATAATAGTCGAACCATTCAGGCCACGTAAAATATTCATGCGACCAGGAGGCGGTGTTATTTTGGCTAAACCTAATGCAATTTCTTCGGGTTCCATGCCTAGGCGTTCTGCCACAAAGCCAGCAGCCACGGCCGCCTTTACGCCAGATTCGCTTGTAGCGCGTAACTCAACCGCAATGTCCCCTAGCGACGGCGTAATCAGTTTTCCCTTGAAACTACCAAGCTTCTCGTCCTCTATCAAAAATCGGTACTCTGCCACACCACCCAGTCCGTAGGTATCTATTTCTGGGTTTGTTATCAGTTCAGCGAATTGACCGTCTATGTCATCTCGGTTAATGGCAGTTAGGTCTGAAAAGTTAGTTACCTCTAGCTCTTCTTCTGCTACGGCTTCGATAGTTTTAAAGAATTCCATATGTTCGGGCGAAACCGCTGTCACCACCGCAACGTCAGCATGCAGATAGGTCCCAAAATGCGCAATATCGCCTGGCTGGTCTGTACCGAGCTCTTGGACTATGACATCGCAATCACTTTCTTTGGCACCAATACGCTGCTTTGCCGCTTTTCGAACACTAAGCCACGCACCGATCGATCGAATGTTGTCAGGATAGGCAATACCAAGTATACCCAACGGCACACTCATGTGCGTATTGTGATTGCCTTCATGCACCCGTACGCGGTATTTTTCAGACAAAACAGTTGCGATTGCCAGTTTTGTACTGGTTTTGCCAACACTGCCAGTAACTAATATCAATTTTGGTTTATGTTTAGCCAAATATTTGCGGGCGTATTTTTCTATGTGTTTCTGTATATAATTTTTAAACATAACTTGTATACATATTATACGCCATATAGCGGGGTAAGGAGAAATCGAAAATATGTGGTGGAGTCGGGGAGAATCGAACTCCCATTCCATCCATGCCATGGATGTGTACTAGCCATTATACGACGACCCCTTATGTGCGCTCTTCCGCCAGCTGGCGGACAAATGAGCTAATGCCCCGAGGAGTACTATTTTAACAAACAAATCCGCCCCTGGAAAGAGACGGAGTTGAATCTGATGCGCGCCCACCCGGGGCGGGTTTGTTTGTGTTGTCGGAAGTGTTTGTTTTTATAGGCAAGCGCCCCTGTGCGCATCAGCTAACGCCTAGTATAATCTCATAGCATAAGCATAAAGTCAACTGTGGTCATGGTAATTTGCGACAAAGTGTGTTTAACTGATTAGCGTTAGGAAAGTAATAAAGAGATTATTCAAAAGCTCTTGGAACCGGTCGAACTGACATTTATATTTAGACAATAGGAAACTTGAAATCAATGGCAACTAAACTTTTTGTTGGCAGCCTCGCATGGGGCACAACCGACGACAATTTGAAAGCTCACTTCGAAGCAGCTGGTACAGTACTCAGCGCACGTGTCGTAACTGACCGTGAATCAGGTCGCTCACGCGGCTTTGGCTTTGTTGAGTTTGAAAATGATGACGACGCAAAAAAAGCTATCGACACACTGAACAGCTCTCAGCTTGACGGACGAGAAATCACCGTTAACGAAGCACGTCCACGTGAAGAAAAACCACGTTACTAGTTAGTAACGAGCTTTAGTAAAAATACCCCTCAATGTGAGGGGTATTTTTATATTAGCCGACGTATTTCTGCATTGGCAAAATGATGGATTATATTTGTTAAAGATCCCTGCTGAAAATATGAACAGGCTATTACTAATGGATCGCCATGACTAACAAGAACAATGTTACGAGACTTGTAACGTGATTCGCATTCGTCTATGACAGATTTGACTCTATCAAGGACCGATTGGCTTGATTCGGCGTCAAATGGCGTAGAATCTGGATCTTGGTCGCTAACGTCCCAAACTTTCGCATAGTTATCGACGCTTTGCCCAGCAAGCTGCCCAAAATCTCGCTCACGCAGCCTTTCGTCATTCTTACAATTTACCTTATAAACCTCTGCCAATATCTGGGCTGTCTGGCTTGCTCGTAAAAAGTCTGAAGATATAATGATAGGCTTTGATTCATGTTCAGATGCAAATATACCAGCAGATTTCAATACTTGCTGACGACCATTTAACGTCAGACCGTGCTTTGTTGCAGAGTTTACAGGATCGCATGCGATCAATCTTAGTACGTTAGATTCACTCTCTCCGTGGCGCATTAAAAAGTATTGATTTACCATATTACTTTTTTACTTCTGGAAATTTGTCGGGATCGGCACGGTAATAATCTATCCATGTATCATTTTCCTGCAGCTCTAATGTTTCTATGTATATACCTTTTGAAAATCCACCCTTGTATTCGTCTTTGGCTTTCTGCGCCGTTTTGATTTCACTTTTGTCGATATTATAAAGCTTGCACAGATCGTCTATCGCCTGCTGTATATCGGCTACTTCCTCTACTAGCTTCTTTTTGGTTATATCTGATTCTGGTATTTCATTAACTTCCTCGACAATTTTGTCCAGCAACGCCTGGATATGTTCGTTCTTCGTTAATATCCTCAAAGAAGCCTTTTGGCCTACCGATTCATAGAACATTGGCAATTTGTCGCGGATTAGTTTGTTCAGTTTAAATGTTGGCATTACTTCCCTTATTTACTATGACTAATTATACACCAGCACCACGTCGCCAGGCAGCCATGTATAATATTTGTGAGATATGATATGCATCTGCATGCGAACAAATGCCGACATATGAACTAAGATTAGTCGCTGAAACTCTATCCAGTATCCGCTTATGGGTTTTATTGCGAATCGTCACAGCATGCGGACGCAGTACAAAACCAAGAAAATCTATACCTTGATTCCATGAACGAATGGTAATTTTGTAGGGATGAAGCTCGAGGTGTAATTTTTCCCATAGAAATTGCCGTATCTTACCGACAATGTTTCGTAGATATAGTTTGTCATCAGACACAATAACAAAATCGTCACAATAACGAGCATAGTACTTCACCCCCAACGTTTGCTTGACATACCAATCAAGCTCATGCAAATAAATATTCGCAAACAACTGACTTGTCACATTACCAAGCGGAATCCCACACCCAGATTCCTGCCCATGACTCGACAGAATAGTTCGGATAAGCTCAAGTGTCCGCTCGTCACACACTTGATGTTCAATCAAACCCAACAATATATGATGATCTATTGAAGCGAAATATTTTTTAATATCACACTTTAGTATATAGACCTTCCTTGTATCGTTGTTACTTACCTTTCTCAAAAAGGTATACAGACGCTTTACACCTGCATGAGTACCCTTACCTGCGCGACACGAATAACTATCAAAAATAAACCGTCGTTCAAATAATGGTTCAGTGGCGGTTACGATTGATTGGTGTACTACACGGTCTTGAACCGTTGCTTTATGTATTGAGCGTTGTTTAGGATCATGGATCATAAACTTCTGGTAAGGTTGGTGTCTATAATAGCCTGAAACTAAAAGTTCATGGAGATTCGAAATGTTGGGCTGTAAGTCTTGCTGGTACGAAGATACGTCCTGGCGAGACTTTTTGCCACGAGAAAACTTCCGCCACGCCGCGTTTAATGCTTTAATGGAGCTAATATCAGTAAAAAGTAATGGGTGGGCAGATTGGCCGTCATGACCACTATTTCTACATTCAAGTTGCCCAATGCCTTCCGAAACGTCCCTATCATTGTCAGTATTTACCATTTGTATGCATCCTTTCATGAGCTCTTGATTACATTTCCAAAATCACAACGCTATAGCCTGGGCGCCTCGTGCCAAAATGAAATGTTACTACTGCTAAAAGAATGTCTCAAAGCTGCAAGCTCGCATACACCTGAGCAAAAGCTAGCTCATCTATCAAATGCGTCAGCCAGCCTCGATACACTTCGCCTTCTTATAAATCTAGCAAAAGATTGTCGTTGCATATCCAACCAAACCTACCAGCAGCTCGATTCCCGAGTATCAGAAATCGGACGCATGCTGGGAGGCTGGGTGAAATCACTCACGAGCAGTCCCTGACCGCAGGCGAAGCCCACCTTGAGTTGGCATTGTCAGCCCAGTTGGCGTTGAGCTTCAACTTGCGGTTGTCATCCCACCGGTTGATGTACGGCACGTTCGACCAGGCGGTAAGTGTTTTCAACCTTCAAAAGCCACCAGATCCAGACGCATCCAAATCTTGTATTTTATATGAAACAACTTTGTTTCTAGCTAAAAACACGGAGTGCTCGATATTTTGTCTGCGCGCTGTTTGCATGCATACACACAAAGATTCTGTCTTGGACAAAACACGGGATTGGTGACACAAATCCGTAAACCTGCATGCAATAACCTATCCACATGTTATTATAAACGCGAAAAATATGATTACAAAATAAAAAAGCTCCGTCTTGATAGTTGTATCAAGACGGAGCAGCGGTGCCGAGAGGACCAAGAACCGAAGTTCCTGAGGTCCTCTCGGACACCAAGGGTCCAAGACCCTAGCACTTCCTGACCGCAGGCGAAGCCCACCCGGAGCTGGCATCGCCAGCCCAGTAGGCGTCGAGCTTCAACATGCGGTAGTCAACCCACCGGCGGATGCACGGCACGAGCGACCAGGCGGAGTTGTAGTAGAACTGCAACCCCGACATGTTCGGGAACGGCGAGCCCTTGCCATTCCAGCTGGTCACCCACCCAGGGCAAAGCGCAGCCAGTGCCAGCACCTCGACACCAGCTAGGCTGGTGACTTCGGTCACGCTCTTCAGCGCAGCCTCAGGCGACAGCCCAGGATTGGCGTTCGGGTCGATCACCACCCAGCGAATGCCGGGCTGGTGTTCGGTTCCAGAAACCAACCTGAGGTGCTTGGGATCGCTGTCCAGCTTTTCCCAACGGACTTTGTCGAATCCGTCAGGCGCTGTCATCACATCCCACCACGCGTTGAAAGTGCGCTGGAGGCCCTTGACCTTGCCCTTGTCGGGCAAGTAGACCACCAGGAGCAGCCACTCGGTGGATGTACGAGGCGTGAACTCTGGGATCTCGGACGGAAAGTCCGACTCCTCAAAGCCCCACTTGTACTCGCTGTTGAGCTGGCGCACCTTTTCGAGCTGTTGCTCGGGTGAGACGTACCAGGCACGTGAGACAGGAATCGTCTCTGGGAAATTCCCTTCGATGATTGCCTGGACTCCAGCGAAGACCCGCTCAGGGTCCAGTGAGCCCTCCCGCACACGGCGGAAAAGATCATTCTGTTGGCGGGCAAGTTTGCCCAAAGTTTCGTCGGCGACAATTGTCATGACGATACCTTTCACTAGACCGTTTACACGTTGATCGTGCAATTTAGAAACGGCATATCTTGCCCGATCTTTCTCAGACAAAAAGTGCCGTTTCTAAATAAGTATAAAATTACAAAGGTGACAATACTCACACCTTATTTTTATATAGTAGCATAAAACATGATTTATTGCAATATCTGGAGTAAGGCTGCTTCTTCTATTACTTCCGTACCATACTCTCGAGCTTTTTTAAGCTTGCTCTCACCTACTTTGCCGCCAGCCACCAGATATGTGGTATCCTTGCCGACACTGGTTTGGAACGTGCCACCTAACGAACGAATTTTATCGGCGGCTTCTTCACGACTCATAGTTTGCATGTTGCCAGTTATAACAAATGATTGACCTGCTAGTTTACCGCCGGATGTGTCGTGGTATTTTGGACGCACACCGACGGTACTGAATTTTTCGATTAGTTCAATATTATCAGCATCCGCGAACCAAGCGGTAATACTCTCGGCCACAATCTCACCGACACCATCAACCGCTTTTAGCTCATCCAGCGTTGCATTTTGCAAACCTGCGATAGATTTGAAAGTGTGCGACAAATCGATGGCGGTTTGTGCGCCGACATGGCGAATGCCGATTCCGAAAATAAAGCGTGGCAGCTCGGGATGTTTTTTGTCAGCAATAGCGTCAATTAATTTTTGTGCCGAAATTTCGGCGAATCGATCGAGCTGCAATAACTGACCTTTGGTTAGTAAATATATGTCCGCTAGATCTTTGACTAAACCTGCATCAACCAGCGCGACAACATTCTTTTCACCCAGTGTATCGATATCCAACGCTCCCTTGCTAGCAAAATGCTGCACAGCACGCTTTAGCAGTATTGGCCCTGTCACGCCTTTGACACGGTACACGGCTTCGCCTTCTGGTCGTACAAATTCTAGTTCTGGATATTGGCGCTTTAGCTCTTTGGCAAAATCAAATTTCTGTGCATTATTAGGCCGTAGTTTTTCAATGACACTTTCTACTTGCGGTATGATCTCACCCGCTTTGAAAATCACAACTGTGTCGCCAATCCGGACGTCTTTACGCGCAATTTCATCGGCGTTATGTAGGCTGGCATGTTGTACGGTTGTACCGGCTAGGTTAACTGGTTTAAACACTGCAACAGGGGTGGCAGCGCCCGTTCTACCGATAGATATCACAATATCCTCGACAACTGTCGTCGTTGTTTCAGCTGGATATTTATAGGCAATCGTGCCACGAGGGTTTTTACCAACCACGCCCAAATCGTCAACAAGCTGGCGATCGCTTAGCTTGACCACCAAGCCGTCTGTATGATAGGGCAGTTCTTCGCGATCTGCCTCAAACTGCTTGGCGTATTTTAATACATTTTTTAGATCTGTTTCTAGGTGCGCGTCCTTGTCAATTGTAAAGCCAAGCTTTTTCATAGTCGCATAGGCAAATTCATTTGTAGGAACTTCGTTTTTGTTTTCGCGCAGCAAATCGTATCCATGAAAACGCAGCGGACGCTGGGCGACCAAACGTGGATCAAGTTGGCGTATAGTACCAGCTGCAAGGTTACGGGGATTTGCATAGACAGGCTTGCCGGTTGCTTGTTGTTTTTTGTTCAGTTCTTCAAAGTCTGTTTTATTCATGATTATCTCGCCGCGTATTTCGGTGTGGCCAGTCGTAAATGCGTGGTCACTGTATAGACGTAGCGGTACATTCGGAATAGTTTTTACATTGGACGTTACAACTTCGCCAACAGTTCCATCGCCACGTGTAACTGCTCGAACCAGTATTCCGTCTTGGTAATGTAATGCCCAAGCTAGCCCGTCTTTTTTTGAATCATCCCAAAATTGAT
>ERZ1292623.4392-Hain-H51-01um-R1-4392-length-11555-cov-4_pt1 | contig 11555 bp, 13 predicted proteins | sample MGYA00564398_ERZ1292623 | MGnify/ENA primary metagenome ERZ1292623 (study PRJEB36523, sample SAMEA6512633) | groundwater metagenome | collected 2019-01-07 | study: AquaDiva: Metagenomics assemblies of 32 groundwater samples | reverse complement strand
TTAGTACATGCAGTAAAGCTTTCTGCGCCTAGACCAGTTATTTTTAAAAAGGTTATAGATCAATCACTTGAAAGAATCACTACATTATGTGATTACCTAACACTTATAGAAGGTGATGAAAAAACAAGAGTAGAAGAAATGAGATCTGAAGATGGACTTTTGACAGATGTTGCAAAAACAGCACTCACTTATACTCATATAATCGCTGAATATCTTGGTTTGTATGATTTAGATATACAAAAAAATCAAGAAAAAGCAGCTTAACTCTGAGGTTTAATAATCTCACCAGATTTTAAATCTTTATAATTTCCAATTATCTCAGGATTAACAAATACAAATGAACCATCAACAGCTTTTGATGATACAGGAGTAAATGCTCTTATAAAATTCTTATAATACTTTGCATCACTTGATACAATAATTGTAGGAACTTTAGTGATATTATATCTAGTCAATAATTCTTTACCATTAGATTCAGATATATCTACTGTTGTTTCAGATGATACTTTCACATTAAAGCCATCAATAATCTTCTTGTGAGTCTTGACATCATAACATTCTTTACATGAATTATCAGTAAGATATGTAAGCGATACTAAACCATTTATCATATTTGTTGTAAGATTCTTGAAAGGAGGGAAATAACCTTCAGAGATATAGCTTCCATCAACAGCTACATGACCAAATGACTCCCACTGTTCCTTAAGAACAGAATATTCAGAAGCATCACTAGATAAAACCAATGCTGGAAGACTATCTATCTTATATTTTGAGATTAAATCTTTAGCGCTGAATTCATTAACTTTGTTAACAATCTCAAACTTAATACCATTAGATTTGAACTCATCAATTACAGATGACATATCAAAACAATCATTACAATCTGAGGGTAAAATAATATTTGCATTAACCAATCCAACAATACTATCAGACTTAATATTATAATTCGGTACAGGAACATCTGTGAAAATATAAACATCATCTACTTTTGAGAGGAAACTAAGATCAGTCTTATTAGTCTCACCTTTAATAATAATTGTAGGAAGCTTTTCTATATTATATCTCTTAATCAAATCAGCTGCTTCTACAGAATCCAATGTCTCTTCCCTGGAAATGTTCACTTTACCTTTCTTAACTAACTCGACAACCTGGTTAATGTCATAACATTCATCACAATCTTCAGGATTTATTATAGTCAACTCTAAAACTCCAGGCCTCAATGATTCTTTAACATCAATGATCTTATTACTTATAGTAGATGATAATGCATTAATCAAAAAAAAGTTTATTACAAGAACTGCAATCAATGCAATCATCAAAATATGAATCATAGGTTCTACAGGAATGTTCCTTTGAAAAGAGTTTTTCTTTGCCATAATAAATCACCAAAAAAAAATAATCAACAGCCTCCAACCATGCTAGGAAGATTGTCCAAGCTTGAACTTGTAGTTGTTGTTTTTGCTGAAACAGCTGAGCTTGAACCTTTAAGTGACACACCTGAATCTGAGATCTTAGATTTCAAACCAGTCAACTGAACAGTCTGAATGACAGAAACTGCTACCAAAACAACTAAAATCACTGCTATCAAAATATTCTTATTCATCATTTTATTTTTTCCTCCATTATATTATTAACATCCACCAACCATACTAGGCAGTTTAGATAAATCTGATACTGAAGCTTCACCATTAGATGATTCAGATAAAATCAATTTAACAGTAGGTCCAGGATACCATAAAGTCTGCCATCTGGATCTTTCACCTAAAATCTGCTCATCTGAATATTTATCACCATAATTCTGAATGAAATATTTTATAATACCACGAGCAGCAGCAGCGTGAGAGCAACCACATTCATTAACACGAGTAGGTCTTTGAGGAGAACCACAACAAAAATCACAAGTAGCTACAGATACTAATTTTTCGTATCTTGCTTGTTGTTCTGGGGTAAGATCTTTTTCCCAAATAGTCCTTGAACTAGAGAATCTTCCACCCTGCCTTTCACCTAAAGGACCACCAACTTCAGCCCATATATTCAATGAATTAACTGGATCATCAAAACTTACACTAGCATCATTACCATACCAAGGAGTTCCAGTAGGAACGTATTTATTTAAAGCATCCTGAGCAGCATCTCCTGTCTCTTTCACATTTGGAACTTCACTTATTGTAGGATACTCAATAACACCCCTAGTACCATCAGACTTAAGTCCGACACCAAGAGTGCTTCCAGTCTTGCCTGAGAATGAAATCCTTGAAGATGAAGAACCATCTAAAGATGCAATAACAAACTGATTGATTATAAGAAATATAGCTGCAATAACAACTGCTACCAGTGTCATCCTTTCCAAAGACTCTTTTTTCATAAATATGATTAAACTAATACTTATATATAAAAATAACGCAGAAAACAATACTATAAAACTATCTTATTTTAATAAAATAAGGCTGAAAATTGTTCAGAATCGTTCAAAAAAGCTAAAATAACGTTTATTTTAATGCAGGCTCTAATTCGTTAAATTCCTGAAGAGTACATATGTGATTGCCGTTAACCATACATCCAAAACAAATAGTTTTAGAAATAGGAGTATCATTTCTCATCTCGTACATCTCCATCCATTCATAACCCTTAGATTCACAGACTTTCTTGTATTCCAAATCACCCTCATCATAAGACTTTTTAGAACATGAAACCAAAAATACAACAAACAAAATAAATAAAATTTTCTTAAACATCTTTATCCTTCCTAATGAAATATATTATAATAACAATTAATGAAACAATAAGCAAAGCACCAATTATATTGCCTGCAACTGAACCTATACCATAATTAAACAATCTATCATTATATAAATAAAATAATTCTTTGATATTAAAAGGATTAATAGTATTAGCTAAGTAAGTTCCCCTATCAATCATGTAAATAATGCCTAATATAATCAATAACAAACCCGCAACGAATTTATGAGTATGAAACTTAAATCCAGCAAAATTGAATTCTTTGCCTCTGAAAATAATATTCTTATGCAACTTATATCTATCATAGAAGAAAGAGAGAATGAATAAAGGAATAATAAAACCTAAAGAATAACTAAATAAAAGAAGAGCTGAATAGATAGTGCTTGAAAAAGTAGTTGATGCTACCAAAATAGCTGATAATATAGGACCAATACAGGGTGTAAACCCAATAGAGAAAAGAACACCAAAAATAAAAACAGACCAAATACTATTTTTAGGTTTATAATTAAATTTCATAAAAGAGAAACCATCACTAAACATTGTAATAATACCAAATATCAAAATTAAAATGCCTGCAAACAATGTAATAAAAATCCTATACTCTGATAGTAAAGACCCTATAAATGAGAAAAGAACACCAAATAAAATAAAAACAGAGGACAAACCTAAGAAGAAAACAAAAGTCATCTTAGTAATATTTTTAGATTCTTTAAATGTGAAGGCAAAAAAGGCAGGCAAAAAAGGCAAGACACAAGGAGATAACAAACTAAGAATACCACCAAGAAAAGCTATCAATAAAGATAAAGACTGAACCCTGGAATTATTGTATTCATTAATCAACTGCAAATTCTTAGGAAGCTCAAGAGCTAAAACTGAACTGATAACTAACAAAAAAATACAAACATATAATATTAATTTTTTATTCATAAAAATATTATAAAACTAATCAATATAAATAATTAACCTATGAAACAATCACAAAATAATGCTTCAATCCACAAAATAAGCAAAAAATAACTTATTTAATGTTCAAATAGACTGTTTAAGAAAAATCTTATTTGTCTTGCCATATAATTCTTTAATTATAAGCTTCTTTTTCTCAAGATCAGAAAGAACAAAACTTAACTTTGCCTTAGACATATCAGTCCTAATCCTCAAAGTAGACTGAGTAATGCCTTCTTCATTCTTAACAATCTTAATAATATCCTGTTCATCCTTAGTCAATGCCTTAAATAAGATACCAAACTTCTCATCATCAGACAGTTTCTTATTATTTTCATCAAGCTTCTTAATCAATATCTCTTCACCTTTACTAAAAAATATCATATAAACACCTAAAGTCAATAGGCATGAGATTATAGCAATGAAAATATTGGTAATAGTGAAAACAGAATTTACAGGAAGACAATTATTGTCAATATCACAACTGTAAACCTTATTTGAATTTATATAATCATAATCAAGCAAAATGCCAACCAATAAAATACCAAAAGCCAAGAATATCAAACCAACTTTTTTATTATCCATGAATCAATGAATATCATATCATATAAAAGCATTGCCTAAAGATAATCTGAAAAAAATCTTACAATAGAATTTTCATATTCAAGATTATCTCCATTCAATAAATAATGATTATGAAGTCCTCTAACTTTCAAGAATTCTTTAGGACCATTAGCTTTTTCATAGACTTTAAATGCTTCTTCAATAGGGACTAAACGATCCCTAGAACCATGAGAAAACATTATTGGAATATTGACATCACTGACATTTTCAATAGGATCCAAAGAGAGGAAGTCAGCTCCAGTAATATTTGCAGCTCTGTATATTATCTCATCAATATAACTGTCTTCAACTTCAAAATTCTCAATGCCTATCCATCTTCTTAACATGAATTCTATACTTGGATAAATACTATCAGCAACAACAGCTTTAATTCTCTTATCAGAAGAAGCTAAAACAGATATTGCAGCACCAGAAGAGACACCAAGAATGCCAATATTATTTATACCTCTATAATTTAAGTTATCAATGACAGATGAGATATCACTACTTTCCCAAAACCCATGAGTAAAATGCTTACCAGAACTAGAACCATGAGCTCTAAAATCAAACATTATGACATTAAAGCCACCATCATGCAGGAACTTGGCATATTTAAGCATATGAGACTTATCACCACCATGCTCATGACATAATATTACTGCTTTATCATTATCATTTGGAATATACCATGAACTCAGCTCAGTGCCAAAAGAATCTATTTTAACATCTTCATATACTAAACTTAATTCATGCGGATCTTTATAAAAATGTGATACTTTTAAAGATGATAATTTATTAGGTGAGATGAACAAATCAACAGCAGCATCTAAAGAAATCTTATGAACAGGTGCTAAAGCTACTGGCATAAAAAAAATAATTTTAAATAATATATTAAGATTATTATAGTAGAAAATAAATAAAAAAATTAATAAAGGAGTTTCAATATACTATAACCATGACAACATTCGTTTGCAGGAATTGCAGGTTCAAATATACACCAAGAACAATGAGATTGGAAGTACCACAGATGTGTCATAACTGCGGAAAGAAGGGAACAGTAGAGAAAGAACCAGATGCAGAACAGATATTAAGAGATTCTAACTTAGATTTCTAACTAATCAGATTTAAAAACATTTCTCCATTATTTTTGAAAATAATTAGAAACATTTAAAACATAGATTAATTCTAAACACTTCAATGAGAAAAAAGAAAGGTGTAAGTCCGTTAATAGCAGTAGTTCTATTAGTAGCATTCAGTGTTGCAATGGCAGCGTTTGTCTCTACATATGTAATCAATAAAACAAAAAAAGTTAATTTTGAGAGTTTTGCAGAAGATACAGTATTATGTGATAGTGTAACATTAGCATATGATACACTAAAAGATGAGACAACAGGAGAAAACAAACTAAAAGTAATTCCTGTATCTGGGATAAATAATCTATTCTTAATAACAGGATTGAAATTAAAGAATAAAGGATCATTCACAATATACAAATTAACAATAACAGCGCCAGGACAACCAAGCCAGGAATATGGAATACTCGGAGGAATCAAACCCTCAGGAAGCAAAGATAATACAGGAAAATCAATTGATTATTTTGATGAATTAGGAAATCAGGACGATAGAGGAATAGCATTCACATATAATAATGATATAAACTTATTCAAGAAAAATCCAAACATAAAGATAACACCATGGATAAGAAACCCAGATAAAAAAGATGGAGATCCAGAACAGAATGTCATATGTACAAAAAAAGTATTATACATAAACCCAATAGAATTATGCAATACAATAGCAACAAGTGTTGGAAGAACATTACAGCCTGCAGATGAAACTGGAGAGATAACCAGACGTTGTAAGAATATACAATGGTCAACAGAAACTTCACAATAACTTCAATTGATAAATAGTTAAACTTTTAAATAAGTAAAAAACTAAAAGGAGTAAGGTAAAAATGAGGATGAGAAACAAAAAGGGAATAAGCCCTCTAATTGCTACAGTATTATTAATAGGTTTCACAGTTGCTTTAGGAGTTCTAACATATCTATGGTTATCAGGAACATTAAGCCTACAAGCTAAAAAAGGAGAGGTACAATGCGGACCAAACGATATAGCTGAATTAGAATTCAGTGTTCCAAGTTGCACATTAAATAATAATCACGAATTAACATTACAGGTAAGCAATCAAGGAAAAAAGAGAATAGACGGATTCTGGATAGCAATGGAAAACGGACCAACGCCATTATTGCCAAACAATGTAAAACCTGGAAATGAGGAAAAAATAGGATTGAGCGGTGCTCCAGATATACAACAAGATGATGATAATAATGCACTTGATGTAGAATTAATACCAGTAATAATAGAAAATTCAGTAGTAAAAACATGCGCTAGTAATAGTGTAAAAGTGCAATGTTCAAGTTCATAAAAGGGGGAAAATATGAATAATAAAAACAAGAAAGGAATATCACCATTAATAGCTACAGTACTAATAATTGGATTTACAATAGTATTAGCAGCTTTAGTAATACAGTGGGGAACACAATTATTTAAGACAACAACATCAGAGACAGGAAAAACATCACAATTCAGTATCTTATGTACAACAGGATACAATGTTGAATACAGCTTTGTAAAAAATGGAGTATCAATTGATGTGACAGCAAAGAACCAGAATGAAAAAACTATCTCAGGATTCTTGTTTGTAGCAAAGACAGACAAAGGAACAACAAAGACATATATTTCAGATGCTGATCCAAGTCTTAAGATAACGCCTACAGCATCAATAACTGAACCTGTACCGACATCATTAGGATCCTTTGCACAGGCTAAATTCATATTACCTGTCGGTGCTGCACCTGCTGGAGAAATCTGGAGCAGTATAGATGTAAGACCTGTAGCTACATTAGATTCAGGTGAAAAGAAAGTCTGTGAAAATGAAGAGACAATAAAAGTATAACTCTTCATCTTTATTTTTTATTTTATTAATTTTAAAGGCAAACTATGAAATCTAAAAAAGCAGATATATGGGTCAGTGCAATTCTATATTTTGGATTAGGAATAATAATCATATCAATATTACTAGCAGCAGGATTGCCAGCAATAAATAAACTAAGAGACAAGAATGTAGTTTTACAGACAAAAGAAGTATTCCAGATACTTGATAAAAATATAAGAGATGTAGTAAGAGGAGGTCCTGGAGGGCAGAGAGTAGTAAAAGTAGATATAAAAAAAGGAGATTTCAAGATAGATGACCTGAAAGAACAGATAACATGGGAATATGATACAAAGATTGCATTAAGCGAGCCAGGAAAAACAGAACAGGATGCTACGCCAGTCTCTGAAGGAAATCTAAAAATACAAACATGGACATCTGGAGATGGATATAAAGTAAAATTATGGATATCATATTCTGAGAATGCAAATTCTGAAAAGAATATCATAAACCTATTGCCAAGTGTAACAACAATAACAGGAATAACTGACTTAGCAATAAGAAATGATGGTGCTGAAAATAAAAAAATAAAAGTATCAATATCCGAAGTCAAATAGAAATGTTTATATTCAATATCTACTTTTTAGTATATAAATAAAAGAGGACAAATTGGATATAAAGACAATAGGGATTATAGGTGGTGGTGTATTCCTGACAGCTGGGATGGCTGCTAGTATAATCTTATTATTAAAAGGCAAAAAACCACAGACAAATTCTATAACAAAACCATCACAAGATGTAAAAAATACAACTGCGAAAACAATGCCTATATCAGATGAAAAATCATTATTCCATATAGAACAAACATCAATACCAAACCTTCCTGATCTAAAAGATCCTAAACTGATAAATGTAAGATATCCATTAATACCACCATATACATTTGCAAAGATATCATGGGATAATGAGAACAGTGAATTAGTATACCAGATAGAAGAACCAATACTAAATGACAATGAGAAGGAATTATTAATAACATTAGAAGATGGAGTAAAAGAATTAATAAATCTAAGTTTTATAAGTGTAAAAGACAAGAATACTGTATTGATATATCTAGAAAAAAATATAAGAGTATTATTAACAGAGCTTGCAATAGACTTACCTAATGATTCTTTCTTGAAAATAATGTATTATATCTATAGGGATTTTGTGGGAATGAACCAACTAGAACCATTAATGAATGATTATTTCATAGAGGATGTAGAGTGCAACGGATTAAATTCACCAGTATACATAGTACACAGAAAATATAGAAACATAAGAACAAACCTAATTTACAAAGATATACATGAGATGGCTGCATTTGTAGAGAAGATAGCACAGAAATGCGGAAGATATGTAAGTTATGCAGAACCATTATTAGATGGAAGTTTACCTGACGGAAGTCGTATAAATGCAACTTATACAACAGATGTAAGCTCCAAAGGTCCAACTTTCTGTATTGCTGGAGGATATATACAATTAGGAAATGGTGAAGTCAAGAAAATAGATAAGTTGTTTGAAGAATGTAAAAATAATTTCGGATCAAAAACTGAATATGGGAATGAGATTGTTGATGTAATCAACTTGAGATGTATTGGTGTAGAAGAAAATAACTTAGAACAAAAGAATTCTAAACTTAAAACAATAATAAAATTAGCACCACCAAAAAGATTAGTAGATATAAAATTAGAAGATGGAACTGAGATAACTACAACTACAAATCATCTATTCCATATTGCAAGTGATGAACTAAAGCTGATAGAAGCAGAAAAGTTGAAACAAGGAATGATAATACCCCTGCCTTCTATGGTAAATGTTGAGGGATGTTCGCAGAAAATAGAAGTTTATAATATAATAAAAGAATTTTCTTATAATTATAAAAGCTGTATAGTGAGTAACCCGCAAATTAAAGAATTAGTTACAGATGAGATAAATACCTATAAATCTGGCAACTTTAATAATAAATATAGGAAAATGATCTCAAATGAATATAATGTCTCTGGAACATATTTTTATGAGATTATTGATAGAGGAAATTCCATATCATTTGAAGTATTAGATAAACTTTGCGAAAAAAAGAATGTTTCTTTTGATAATATATCCGAATTACAAATAGTTGTCTATGGTGGTGGCACTAAAAATAAAACTAAAGCCGTAAAAATACCTCATGAAGTGGATTCAGATTTAGCATATTTAGCTGGAGCATTGATAAGTGATGGTCATGTAGCAGAAAATGCCATAGATTTTTCTGTTTATGAAGAAGGATTTAGAGATTCTGTTTCTGAAAAATTAATTAATAAATTTGGAAAATCAAATACTTATTATAATGGAAATAGAGTCTATCTATGCAATAAATTTGTTCCATTTTTCTTTAATAAAGTCTTTGGAATACCATATGGTAAAAAGTCAGATATTGTAAAAATACCAGAAATTATATTTAAATCCAATAATGATATAATTGCCTCTTTTTTACAGGGGTTGTTTGATGGTGATGGAACTTGTAAGTCAGGTTTAAGCTATAAATCTTCTTCTAAAGATTTAGCTTATGAACTATGTTATTTATTATCTAGAATTGGGATATATTCATATATAAAATATGATAATAGTTGCTACAAGTTAAATATTCCATCTATATATGAAAAAGTTTTTGCTGAAAAAATTGGCTTTACTGACAAAAGAAAAATTAATGACTTGAATCAACTTTTACTTAAAAAGTATTCTAATTCAAGAACTTATATAAGACATGGAAGAATACCGGCACAACCAGTAAAAGAGTTATTAAAAGAATTAAATGTCTCTAATAGTCTTATTACAAAACATTTGAATGTTAATATTAATAGATTAATCTATTATGACACTCTTTCAAAACCATTTGTTAAAGATATAATAAAATATATTGAGAATAATAATTTAAAAAGTAAAAAATTGGAATATTTAAAATGGCTCGTAAGTTGTGAACAGGAATTTGTTGAAATACAAGATGTAAAAATTTATGATAATACTGAAAATAAACCTGTTTATGACATAGAGTTAGAACCTTGTAAATTTTTTATAGCAGGAAACAAACCTATGAATATCTTTGATACGATAAGAAAATTTTCAAAAGAGCCATGGAGTCCAATACAATTAATACAGAAAGGAACAGTGAATGCGGAAATATACGCATATATCTGGATGGCTGTAGAATATGAAAATAGTCTAATGGTAGTTGGAGGAACTGGATCTGGTAAGACTAGTTTTATCAATACTGTAGCCTTCTTTATACCACCACAAGCAAGAGTAGTAAGTATTGAAGATACTAGGGAATTACAATTAGAGCATGAAAACTGGTTGCCTAGCGTTGCAAGAGCAGGAGTTGGATTAACTAATCTAGTAGGACAGAGATATGGAGAGGTAAGTTTGTTTGATCTATTAAGAGCGAGCTTCAGGCAGAGACCAGATTATATCATCGTAGGAGAGGTAAGAGGTAAAGAGGCTTTTGTATTATTCCAGGCATTTGCTTCAGGACATCCAGGAATGGCAACAATGCATGCTGAAAATGTAAGTACATTAATAAAAAGATTAGAGACAGAGCCTATAAATTTATCACCATCATTAATCGAGACGTTAGCAGCTGTAATAGTCATGAGCCAGACAAGAGTGAAAGGAAAAGAGGTAAGAAAAGTTTCGAGCATAGATGAGATAGTACAGATAAAAGAGGGAATAGGCGGTGAGATAATCAATACAGTATTCAAATGGGATCCAAAAACAGATGTATTTTCATTTAATTCTAATAGCAAAGTATTCGAGAACATAGCAGTACATTTTGGAATGACAAAAGAACAAGTATTAAATGAGTTCAGATTGAGAGCCAATTTATTAAAGGAATTATATAAAAGAGGAATATTAGGATTCAAGGAAGTACAAAAAGTAATACAGGAATATTTCAAACAACCACAGATCGTATTGAAGAGGTATAATCTAAAATGAGCATAGCAATGCTGAAGCAGAATGCTGACATTTTAATCGAAGTGAGCAAAAATTATGAAAAATTATTAGAGAAGAGAGAACTATCTAAAAGTAAAACAGAAAAAGAACAGATAGATATCCAAATAAAAAATTTCAAGAGCCAATTCTTGTATATACTTGCAGCAATAAATAAAATTGTAAACCAGGAAAAAAATGCCTAACCAAATATTACAACATGCTGAAAGCATAAAAAAATATGTAGATGAAATAATAAGAAAGAAGAACCAGATAAATGGAATAAAAAATCCGCTTGATCTACAAAAAATCAAAAATGAGATAAAAAATA
>ERZ1292623.4391-Hain-H51-01um-R1-4391-length-11556-cov-4_pt1 | contig 11556 bp, 18 predicted proteins | sample MGYA00564398_ERZ1292623 | MGnify/ENA primary metagenome ERZ1292623 (study PRJEB36523, sample SAMEA6512633) | groundwater metagenome | collected 2019-01-07 | study: AquaDiva: Metagenomics assemblies of 32 groundwater samples | reverse complement strand
CTCTGGTTTTTTAGTTCTTTTTTCTGTAGCTATTCTTTAGCTACTTTTCACTTGAATACCTTCTTCCGAAGACTTCCAGCCGAACGTCGGATAATTTTTTTACCAAGTCTTCTTTTTCCCATCTGGGACGATCAATGGAATTGTATCCCATCAGATCGTGGTAAAACTCTTTCAGTTTAGCTGGAACATGATCTGGGATTTGTTTGGTAATCGGATCGCCACCTAGAGCGTAGGCCATGGTCAATCCTAACGAATAAAGATCTGATTCTGGAAGAGGCGGTTTTCCTTCCAGAATTTCCGGAGCTGCGAAAATAGTGGTATAACCGATTGCAGATGAAGTTGCTCTTGGCCGTATTGAGGAAAGACCATAATCAACTAACACGGCATTATGAATCGGTGGCTGTACAATGATATTGTTAGGCTTCACGTCGCCATGGATAATGCCTTTGCTGTGAAGATAATACAATGCATTCAAAGTTCTTTGCGTCAGCCAGCAGACCTCCTCAGGATGAATGGTCTTATGTTTTTTCACGCTATGCTCCAGCGTTTTTCCTTCTATAAAACTCATGGCTAAAATATAACTGCCGTCATCGGCACGAAAATAATCTCGAAAAGTAGGCAGGGAATGATGATGAATTTCCGCCAGAAGATCAGCCTCTTTTCCCAACAGCTCCACATCGTCCGGGGTCAAATTAAGATGCTGTTTCAGGCAGGCTTTAATTTTAGGCCGCAGGATATGATGAGCTTCATAGGTCCTGGCAAACCCGCCTTCACCAATCTGCCGTATGATTTTGTAATTTCCTATTGGGGTCATTTTTAGGTTCTTGTTTACAGCTATCGCTAGGGTGTTCTTAGCTTATGATTTTCCGGGGATTATAAGCTCGGAATTATTTTTCCTGAGTGTGATCTCTTTCTTCCTGATAACTCTCCTTCCCATAGATGTTAGCATCAAGGAAAGCTGCAATAGTCTGTAATCCAAATTCTTTCCTGAAGCGATCTACTAGGCCATTTGTTTCTAAATAATTGGCCACTGCTTCTGGAACTAATGCTTGCCAATTCTCGTATCTCGCCATTTTCAAACGCACTTCCGTTGCCCTGATTTTGAGGTGCTGTTCTGGTGGAATAAGAGCAGTAGGATGAATTATTTTGTAGGTATCTTTGAGCAGCTCAGAAGCATAAGCATTGTCGGACACAAAATAATCTAAAAAACCGAACTGTTCTTTTACATATTCTTTCCATTTTTTCCCGTCGCTAAATTCAGGGATATGCCCAAAATCAGGAACAGGCACTAATTGATAATTGGAGAATCTAGGTGAGAGATGCGCTTGAATCATTCCTGCTGACTCTTCAACCGTAAATGGATTTCGTACATTGTATTTGTTAGAGCTGCCTAAACCAATCACTACTTGATCAGCATTTTCACAGATAGCTTCCAACATTAATGCTCCGCCATTATGCAGCGGTTTGAACCTTCCAATAACTCCTACACGGCCTAGTCTTGTTGTTTCACTCATACTCTCATTCCTCTTTTTTGTAGATATTTAGCAATAATTAGTTCATGGTCGGGAAAAGCAAATTTTTCTTTTCCCAACAAAGCAATTACTTCGTTTAACGAATAAAGAGCAGCAGTCTTTGCGTCATCTCCAGTGCGAAGTCTCCCATACCCTTTAGCTATATAAGTAATACTAACTACATGCCCTCGCGGATCACGATTTGGATCAGAATGAACTGTTAAAGGATGTTCTGGTGTTTTGATGATCGTTTCCAAACCAGTTTCTTCTTTTGCTTCCTTCTGCGCATTTTCCTCCAGAGTAAGCCCATAAATAGTAAAACCTCCCGGCAATGCTAAACCATGGGGTTTATTTTTCCTGGTAATTAAGACTATTCCTTCTTTGCTTCCATTATTGTATTCTATAATAATGTCAGTAGCGTAATGAGGTTGTCTTTCTTCTCTTTGATATTCTGTCATTATGCTATCCTCATTGGTGTATACCTTCTGTTAGTAGTCAGAATTTCTTTCTTCAATTCATCTTCTCCAAGAGTAGATTCATAGGGAAGTATGCTCTCTCTGATATCATAACCAAAGGAAGATTTACTGGTATCAGTAACTGGCGGCCCCTGAACACGTTTGAAAACACCGCGCTGGACTACTCTGAAGAACCATTCTAGATCTTCAACGAAGGTTTTTGATGTTTCTACACCCCAACGTTGCATCAATTGATATCCAAATCCTTTTTCTTTATGTAGAGCTTTTTCTATTTCTCTGTCTAACCTTCCTTCAATATAGAAGCGCATGATATCTTCCGCAGATTTCTTTTTGTAATCAGTCATCATCATAAGCAGCGCATCATGATAGCCAAACTTCATAGGATCAATTTGGTTTTCTTCTAACTCTGCACTGGGTTGAATCTGATCTTTTTTGAAACGATACAATTCATCTGGTATGACACTCCACGGGATCACTTCACGCTTGAAGACGTGAATGTTGAGATATCGAGCTAAGTCGAATACTTCAGACTTGGTTAAATCAGCAATCGGACTAAGAGCGCCATTAACATCACCATACAAAGTAACATATCCTAATGCTAATTCTAATTTATTTCCATTGTTGGTAAAAAGAGCATTATATTTTGCCGCAAGATTAGACAGGATTGAAGTTCCACGAATTTTTGCAGCAATATTCCCTTTTTGTAAAGCAGTTAATGTTGTGTTCTGTCCATCTAAGTCATATTCTTCAAGAATCTTTTCATTAAGATTGGTAAGTTCCCCAACTGGTATAGAATAGTAGGCTATTCCCAATTGTTCTGCAGTGTGAGCAGCACTTTCTTTTGTTTTTGCACTATTGAATTTCGTGGGCATATTCACCCCTAATACTTTATCTTTTCCTATAGCTAAAGTAAGGAGAGCAGCTACGACGGCGCTATCAACGCCCCCACTCATACCTAAAATAACCCGAGGAAGATCATCCCGACCCTGCATATCCTTGACATGCTGGATACTTCTAATAATCGCCAGATATTTTTCTTCAATGTAAGGCCTTTCAGACCGTGTTTTTCTTGGAACAGTAACATCTTTAGTATCTATTTCAATCATTTCCTGAGTATAAGCTTTTTGATCAAAGACAATTGGTTCACCAGCAGCATTGTAGACGGTAGATCCGCCATCAAAAGTGATAATATTTTTCCCATTGTTTTGTGCACCAACACAGTTTACATAAAAGAAAGGAACAAATCTTTCAGCAGAATCCTTCTTGAGAAATTTTATGCGATTGTCCCGAGATTGGTTTTTGCCAAAAGTCCAGGGGGAAGCAGAAACATTGATGATATATTCAGCTCCATTTTCGATCAGCATTTTAGTAATATTCTGTGCTTCACCACCTCTACGATAATCCTCACACCACAAGTCTTCACAAATTTCAAAACCAATAGGAATTTTTTTACCGTCAACTTCAATCATAAAAGGCTGAGCAAGACTTTCTATGGGTACATTGAAATCCTTTGCAATATCCTCTAGGGAAAAGAAATATCGCTCATCATCAAAGAAGCGATAATTGGGCAAAAGCATTTTCGGTTGCAAACCTGGCGGGAGAAGAGTTGTTTCCTGCATACTGGATACTGGTTTTCCATTTTGGAACACGTACACCCCATTGTATTTCCTAGAACGCCCGTCCTTATTGGGATGAAATTTCCGGTCTTTAATTCGAACATTGATGTTATTATCAACAAAAACATTTCCATATGCTATAGCGATACCTTCACTAGATTTTTGCAACTGTTCATTGAATTTCATTAAATTCAAACAAAAGCTATCATCAAGCCATTTATCACCCACTAAATAGCCCCCAACACACATTTCTGGAAAAGCAATTAGATCTACGGCATTTATTTTTGCAGCTTCAATCATGCCCAGCATGTTTTCTAAATTCTTTTTTGGCCTTCCTGGCACCACCTCCATCTGTGCTAGTGCTATCTTCATTTTTTCACCCTCATCTTATGATAATTATCTGCGATCATTGATACTTTAATCATGTCATAATATTTTCCGTCTTTAAAGTATTCATCAGGCAGGATCCCATCGATTCTAAAACCGTACTTATCAACATTAATGTGTTTCATCTTTTCATTAGTAGTAAGAAATTTTTCCCAGACGATTTGCAAGCACTGTTGCTGGAAAGCTACTTCGAGCAAAGCTTGGATTGCACTTTGCGCATAGCCTTGACCCCAGTATTGTTTTTTGCCGATGATCAACCCAAATCGTGCACTTTTTCGAACTTGATCAATGTCGTGCAGGCCGATGTTACCAACATAATTGCCATCTGCAGTCTCAATAGCGTAGAGCTGACCTTTGTCACTGGCAATAATTCTCTCTAGATATTTCTGCTCTTCTTCACGAGTGGTTATTTTCCCTAGATCGTTAAATTTCCCCACTACTTCCTGATCATTAACCCATTCCATGATATGTTCTAGATCGCTCAGTTCAATTGGACGTAAGTTTACCTGCGGCATTTTAGATGTATCTAGACACCTCGTCAGTTTTGATTAGTGTTGCACCCTTTTCCTTCCATGAGTTTAATACCTCTTCCAATGGCAATCCTGGCAATTCTTTAATAGCATCTGTCGGCACGTACACCTCAACCCCACGCTGTAACAGTCCTTGCACTGCGAAATCAACACAGACATTCGTTGCTACACCGTAGACAATTACTCTCTGTGGATTTAGTTCATTGAGAACTTTTTCTGTATGCGGTGCTCCGGTCGGATGGAAAGCATCAAACTCATCTTTGTATAGAACAATATTGCGGTGCTTTTGCACTTTTGCGGGATCAAAGCTTTTATCTTTCCAATCAATAACATACGGATTTACTGGTTTGGTAGCATCAATAAATTCTGCTCCAGTCGTTCCGGCGAGACAATGTGGTGGAAAAGTTGTTTTGAAATCTGGTGTGTCTGAAAGTTCTCGTGAATCCAAAGTGTGATGATCTGCAGTATTGACGACTTTTATTCCACGATCAGCTGCTATTTTGGTAAGATATTCTAGATTTCCTTCAATTTCAATTGCACCGGGAACGGATAATTTTCCCTCCGGTTTCATGAAATCATATTGCGTTTCCACATTCCAAAATATTGTCCTGCTCATTTTGTTTTCACCCATTCCTTAATTTTATGTGAAAGTGCATTCAGATCATACACTATCTCAATTTCCGGTCTTTTTAATTGTGTTTGAATTTCTATATCTACTTTTCTTTCGTACTCTGGATGGACCCCAACAAACAATGGCTTATTTTTAATCATTTGAACGCCTAATTCATATAAAGTGATAGGGCACAATGTTTCTTTAGGAAACCAAAATGAAACAGCAGCGGTTTCGCAGAAATGCCGATACTCCCATTCGATTTGTTCTCGAGCTGCATCTTTATCATGCATGGGAAATTTAGCTCTACGTGGATTTAATAAAACTATATCTTCATTTTTTAATAAGTCAGTTAACTCGCGCTGCCAATCAGGACATCCGGTTATGCCGCCGGCTAGGAAAAGGCTTCTTTCATTTCCGAGATATTCGGTTGGGGCTTCGAAGTATTTCATTTTTTATGCAACTGTTAAGGTTAATCCATCATCGCCGTAGCAAAGCAAAACAATGCTGTCACCATAGCATCCATGAATTTTACCGATGTTTTCTGTTGTTGTTTCCATTTTTAACCCCCCCCTGGTCTTTGTATACTTTTTTATCTCCTATAATGTTCATCGTGTGATTGTATTAACGCAGCAAGTTCACGTGCTTTTCCAATTTCAGAACTTCTCTGATACGCATAATCCAGTTCAGTTCTATAATCTTCCCCATAAGCCGGTCTCCGACTAACAATTTCCGCAAGTTCATCCATTTTTCTTTGGATTGCATCATCCATCATTATGGCATATTCATCATCTGAAGAGGCCATTCCCATTGTTCATCCCTCCGTTGCGCTTGTTTGTGTTTTTCTTACACTTACTCTTTTATAAAAATAAGGGAACAACCAACTTTGGCTGCTCCCGTTAGTTAGTGTAAATGTAACACTTATATATAAATATTGTGTAACTATAGTGTTTATTTCAGAAATTCACTTCTTTTTCTTCATAAAAGAATACAGCTGCGCCGGGCGATGCGCGCCTTCCATTTTCTGCTTCTTAAGATCTTTGAGTATGTGTAATTCCATGATCTTTTTACGGAAATTGCGTTTGTCCACTTCTTTGTCAAGAATTGTCTCGTAAGCTTTTTGCAGTTCGCTTAAGGTGAATTCCTCCGGCATCAGTTGGAAGGCAAAATCACTCTCCAAGACTTTTTTGCGCAGGCGTTGGATGGCATATTCTATTACATCTTTGTGATCAAACGCTAAAGGTGGCAATTTATAGACGGATTTCCAGATGAATTTGCTACTGGTTTGAAAATCTATTTTCTGTGAATCAACTAACCCGTAATAGACGATAGAGATAGTCCTGATTCTGGTATCCCGCTTTAAATTCTGGCCAAAGGTGTATAATTGCTCGAGAAAAACTAAATCTGGATCGATGCCGCCTTTTAGTTTTAACGCCATTCTGGCAGTTTCTTCGATCGGTTCTTCGTAGCGCACAAATCTTCCCGGCAAAGCAAATTTCCCCGAGTAGGGTTCTTCTGCTCGCTGGATCAAACCCGCCTGCAGATCGTTATCTCTTATCGTAAAGAGAACAACATCTACCGCAACCCCTGGCATTTTGTATTGGAAGAAATCATCATCTGGTGCAGACATTGTGTGTCTTATACAATAAGAATGTTTATAAATTTTCTCTTCTCTTAAATTAAAATGGATAATTGCATCTTCTGCAAAATCGGCAAAGGAGAAATTCCTGCACAAAAAGTGTATGAAGATAACAGAGTATTGGCTTTTCTGGATGTGAAGCCGCATTCCAAAGGGCATACGGTAGTGATTCCTAAAGAACATGGAATAACCGTATTCGACTTCTCTGACAAGCAATTGCAGGAATTGATGGTTGCGGTCAGGAAGACCATGGACAAGGTACAGAAGGCATTACAACCGGATGGATTCAATGTCGGTTGGAATCATAATGTTGCTGCTGGGCAAGTAGTGCCACATTTACATGTTCATGTAATGCCACGGTATATTGGAGATGGCGGCGGGAGCATGCATTCCATCATCAAGAATCCGGGAAGCATGAGTGTGGAAGAAGTGGGGAAGTTGTTCAGGTAAGAACTTTTACAAAAGGTTCATCAAAAGTGACGCTTTACGTAACAGAAAATTATTCAAGCTAAAATGGAACATCTCGCCATCCTTTCCAAACAAAGCAAGTTATTGGCAAAAATTCTTTCCGGTGAAAAGACTATTGAATCACGCTGGTATAAATTCAAGAAAACACCGTATGAAAATATTGCTGTGGGGGAGGTAATTTACTTCAAAGAATCAGGAGAATTAGTGACAGCGAGGGCTATAGTTTCTAAAGTCCTTTTTTTTGATAATTTAAATGAACATAAAATTAGGAATTTATTAGAAGAATATGGAGCACGATTAGGCGTTTCTCTTTCGTATGCGGAAAAAGTTAAGGATAAGAACTTTTGTACGCTGGTTTTCTTAGAGAATGTAGAAGAGATTGAGCCATTTGAGATCAATAAAAAAGGGTATGGCTTGATGGCAGCCTGGATTACTATAGATCGGATTGATTCTATAAAGAAATTTTAGGAATAAACATTCTCTCTTTTATCAACTTTTACAACAATAATTTTCTTTCCTTCATGATTAATTCTATAAAGAGCACGATAATCTCCAATTCTAATTCTGAAAGTTGGCTCATTATATCCCTGAACCCTCTTTGCATCATGAGGAACAGGATTTAGTTTAAGTTCTTCTAGCTTCTTAACAATTCTGTCAAAAAGAATTTTCTCACATTTCCTAAGAAACTTATCAGCCTGCTTATCCAGACTTATTTCGAACATTCTTAAGTGCCTCTAAAGAAGTAAGTCTGCCTGCTTTCTCATTTTTAATGCTTTCATCCAGAAGTTGCTTTTCTTCTGCAGTGAGAATTGTATCAGCATCAACCATATGCACCTTAATGTAATGCAGCTCTTCTTTGATTGATTTTAGTTCACTTAATATTTGCTTGACTTCTGTTGTCATACTACTTAAAGGATGATTTTATTTAAATGGTTTTCGGAGATTTTTGTTAATATGAGGGGATTGGATTATAGAAATGCTTAAAAACATGTTTCTTCTTAATTTGCAAGGTGATTCAAATGAGAAAAGAAATAATGATCTTAGGATTGGTCGGATTAGTAGGATGCGAAGAGAGGACAGATGTTTCACGAGTAGATAGAAATGTAAATTTGACAAAGCCAGAAGATTGTTATGAGGTAATAGACATCAATTGCTCCGAGGGATGCCAAAATGAGTGTAGATATCAAGTGCTTTGTCCTGATGCGAATGGAAAGTTAACGTTGTACGATAGACATTGCACTGCTGAGGGATGGAGAAAGATAAACGTCAAGTAAGCAGAAACCTTTTTATAACAACTTAGCTTATTTCTGGCTTATTGGCGGTGTAGCTTAACCTGGTTTATAGCGCAAGACTCATATAGATATGAGTGATGAGGGTTTATCCCTATGACAAAATATCTTGGCGTAATCTTGAGGTCGGGAGTTCAAAAGCCGGCAATGGTTTGAAAGTCTCCCCACCGCCACCTTTTTACTATGGTACACACCGCTACAGAAAATGACAAGTATTGCTGTTCTAAATGCAAATCCTGTCACGTTGATTTCTATGAATATAAAGGCAAAAAATATCAGTCGTGTTTAGATTGCGGGTATGAGGAAATAGTAAAAAGTTAGTTCCCCAAATATCCCTTATAAAAAACATCCCTTACTTCAACTTTCAAATCTCTAACCATCTTCTCAAAGGCAGCCTGATCAAAACCTTTGTTGGATAAGGATGACCGAGTCATAGTTGCTCTAACTTTATTCTCAACCATAGAGGATACTTTGCTGAACATTTCTGCGGTATTTTTGTGGCCGCCTTTGAGAATCTCGCTTTCCAAAACTGGCTTTCGTTCCTGTAACACTTCAGTAAACACTCTCACCACTTCTTCTTTATGCGTAGTATCGCCGACAAAGTTAGGCTGGTGCTCGCTGCGGGATTTGATTTTAGTATTTGCCCGTCCGTAAGAACGATATAAAGCCATCTCCAGCTCTTTGACGAAGTCTTGGGTGATCATAGTTTATTAGAAGATGGAGAAGTATTTAAGGATTGTGAGAGAAGAGTAGAGAATCCATTTCTGCCGAAATATTTAAATAAGAACTTAAGGCTAAACTGCCTATGCCAACGTGGCACAACCCGGTACTGCGCAAATTTTCTGAAAAGAAAAGCGTAAGCCTGGAACTATTTTCCAAGGAAAGTACCATTGAGCTTGTTTCCGCAAGGATTTCCCGGTTCAAATTGCCTGCTACACTAGGCGAACGTACTCAAGTGGGATTTCTTCGAAACCCCACGACATAGCTGTATAATGTAGCAGCGTGAAAGTCCGGGCGTTGGCGCTTTTTATTTAACCATGAAAAGAAAAATATTAATCACTGCTCCTGCATATTTCGATACAGACGCAGTAGCGCTCTTCCAGCAATTGGGAGAAGTCACCGCTCAGGAGATGAGCAAAGAAGAACTTTTACAGCAGGTACAAAATTATGATGTTTTGGCTATCCGTGTAGATACCACAGTTGACAGAGAGATTCTTGATGCCGCAAAGAACCTGAAGGTTATCGCTAGCGGAACAACCGGAGTGAATCATATTGACGTTGAATACGCCAAGAAAAAAGGAATAGAGGTTATCTCGCTGCAAGGTGCAAATACAGTAGCAACTGCAGAGCATGCATTAGCTTTAATGCTGGGTTTGATGCGCAATGTTCCGGCCGCCCATAGTTCTCTTCTGTCCGGAAAATGGCATAGAGCAGCATTCATAGGTACGGAATTGTGTGGAAAAAAGTTAGGCATTGTGGGTTTTGGGAGGATTGGCAGAGACATAGCCAAAGTGGCAATGCATTTTGGTATGCGCATTCTTGCTTACGATCCATACCTCCCGGAGAATGTTTTTGCTGAACATAACGCTGCCCAAAGTACCTCTCTTGATGCTATTTTCTCAGAATCAGATGTCATCACTTTACATGTCTTGCTTACTGAAGAGACCAGAAATCTAGTCAATAAGCAGCGATTGGCTTTGATGAAACCCACTTCAGTGCTCATCAATTGCTCGCGCGGAGAAATAGTTTCAGAACTGGATCTGGTTGACGCTTTAAAGAATAAGAAAATTGCTGGAGCAGCGTTGGATGTTTTTGTGAATGAACCTTTGCCTACGGACAGCCATCTCATTCACTACGCACAACAGCATCACAATCTGATTCTTACTCCGCATATCGCTGGTTCGACCAAAGAAGCTATCCGAGATGCCGGTCTTTTCGTGGCTACAAAGACACGGGAATATTTTGCAGGAAGAGGCAAATAACTTTTATATAACACTCATTTTTATACAACTATGATTATTGGTTTGGACATCGATGAGGTGTTGGCTGAATTACTGGAAGCATACTTAGAATATCACAATAAAAGATTCAATACCCGCGCTCAAAAAAGAGATATGTTTTCCTATTCCTTTCGCGAAGTGTTTGGTTATTCGGAAGAGGAGAATCAGAAAAGAGTCCTCGATTTCTTCAAGAGCGAATATTTCCAAAACATCAAGCCGGTAAAAGGAGCGCCGGAGATGGTTGCGCAGTTAGCAAAAGAACATCAGCTTTGCATCATAACCGCCAGAACCAAGGTGATTCGCGAGGAAACAGAACAGTGGCTGCTGAAGCATTTTTCGGACAGTTTCCATTGCATCAATCTTACCAACCAGTGGCATGGCGTGGGAGAAAAACAGCTGAAATCAGAAATAGGGAAACGGGAGAAAATTGATATTTTGATTGACGACAGCCTGCATCATGCCAGGGATTGCGCATCCGAGGGAATATACGTCTTGCTGATGGATATTAACTATCCTTGGAATCAAGTTTCTGAAAAACTACCCGAAAATATTAAAAGGGTGCATTCCTGGGAAGAAATAGTAGAAGAGATTGACAGGTATGGAAGAGAAAACAAAAGAAAGTGAAGATTTACTGGAGAAAAGATATAACATCTCCTGTTGTCGCTCATATTTGACACCAAAAGGAAGGTGCTATACCTGTCCTGAACTTGAAGAAGATTTTGTGTTGGAAGGAGAAGAGGAAGTTGAAAAAGATCCTGATGGAGAAACATGGTAAAAGCAGATACTTTTAAATAGTAAATTTGGTTCATTTCTACTATGAAAACTAAAAACCAAGAACTGCAGAGAATTGCCAAAATAGTTGTGCCGATATTGAAAAGAAATGATGTAGTGAAAGCGGGCATCTTTGGGAGCTATGCCAGGGGAAAAGCAAAGAAACGAAGCGATGTTGATATACTTATCAAACAGAAGGGGAGAAAAATTTTGCTTGATTTGGTGGGATTAGAGATGGAATTAAAAAAAAAATTGAAAA
>ERZ1292623.4390-Hain-H51-01um-R1-4390-length-11557-cov-7_pt1 | contig 11557 bp, 13 predicted proteins | sample MGYA00564398_ERZ1292623 | MGnify/ENA primary metagenome ERZ1292623 (study PRJEB36523, sample SAMEA6512633) | groundwater metagenome | collected 2019-01-07 | study: AquaDiva: Metagenomics assemblies of 32 groundwater samples | reverse complement strand
GAGCCGAGCAACATCCTCGGGAGTATCGAGCGGTGCATCAATAACCGGCCCCACACCTTCCACAATCTTTACGTCGATACCCATTGCGATGGGTAAGATCATGATATCGGCAAAAAGTATGGCAGCGTCCACTCCGAGCCGCTCCACCGGTTCGATGCTGACCTCGGCGGCAAGTTTCGGAATTTGCGTGAGGGAGAGCATGTCATGCGTTTCGCGCAGTTTTCTGTATCCGGGAAGCGACCGCCCCGCTTGTCGCATAAACCATACTGGAATGCGAGGCACTGTTTCGCCGCGGCAGGCTTTGAGAAAAATACTATCGTTCATACCATGGTAAGAGCGTCAGAGAGCGACATATGTATGCAGGTAAATATTGGGAGGTCGCTTTTCGTGTGTCGGCGCGACTCGGTCTCTCGCATCTCCATCACAAGCGTCTGAAATGCCTCGAGATCATCCATCTGGTAGGAAACGATAAATTCATGATCATCAATGCCATATGAATACAATAGGAGTTGCGATATTTTCTCACTGTATTTGCGCCCCACATCGACATGCGCTTTCATTATGGTGCGGCGTTCGTCGTACGGCATCAGGTGCCATTCGACAGTCTTGGTGAATGGATAGACAACGAGGTAACGATGCGACGTTTCTGGTGCGCTTTCCTTTGGAGCTTTTTTGGGATTGTACTGGGACGGCCGAGTCATACCGAGAAGTGTGTGTGAAATTGACAAATGCCTGCCAAGCGTCGTGTGCGAGAGGTCGCGCACCAAAAGCTGAACCGCATCGGGCGTCTCCGCATTCACGTGGAGCATAAAACGCGTTCCGGCTTTCAAGGTAAGCGTTGCGTATGCCTGCACCCGCAGGTGCGAAGCTTCTTTGACACAAGCGATAAATTCCGCCTTCCCCTTTTTCAACTCCGCTTTTGAGAGCATATGCGGCGTCTGTTCGACATCGAAGAAAATATAGCTGTGGTACCGCATACGATTCTTTATAGTATGCCCTTAATTTTTACTTTTTTGAACCCCGCCGCGCGGGCCGCGCCCGCAGTCGTCTCTCCTATGCAGAGCGCGGGAATGGAAAGCACCGTCTGTTTTTCTTTTTTGCGTAGCTGCTGCAGGAGTCCCGTGATTCCCGACGGGCTCTTAAAGTAGAGCCGCTTCACCGCGCCACGCACAAGTAACTCCTTTTTTGCGCGCGAAAGTAGAACTCCATGCGTGGTATACAGCGGAATGACGCGTACCGTGGCACCGCGCGCACGCATACGCAGCACGATGTCGAAAGGGGCGATAGCTGAACGGGGGAAAAGAATGTGCTTGTTGTCTATAGGAAATTTTAGTACATCTACGCGCGGACCAACTTGGATAATACGGCTCTGTCGGGGAAAAGGTACTTTTCGCCTGCGCAGTTCTTGCGCAAAAAATTTTCTGGCGTTCTTGCTCGTAAAGACGATGAGATCGTATCGATAGAGATTGCGTATCGCTGTAACTGACGCGGGAGACAATGGAAGCCGACGCACCGACACCTGTATCTCAAGTGGGTCCTTCATGGCTACGCACTAAGAAGTTTCCCGGCAATAACCTCCCCAAGATTCTCACTCTCACGCCATGGAACGCGTATCGTATCGCGCAGGATCCGCCCCGATTCCGTAACAATCATAACGACAAAACAGCATTCGTCTCCCTCCCGATACGCATATGCTCCGGTCGGCGCCTTGCAACCGCCTCCCGTCACGAGAGAGAACGAGCGTTCTATACGGGCAGCCTGCGCGGAGTCTGGATCATTGATGCGGGCAAGCACATCGCGTAGCCTTGCGTCATTTTCTCGTGATTGTACTGCGAGCGTGCCTTGGCCGGGTGCGGGTGTCATCTCATGCGGTTCAAAATAACGCGTGATGCGCTTTTCGAGACCAAGCCTCTTTAATCCGGCCGAAGCGAGAATTATTGCGTCGTAGTTTTCTGATGCGAGCTTCTCCAATCGCGTCGGGACATTGCCGCGAAGACTCTGCATGCGCACGTCCGGCCGCAGCGCGAGCATTTGCACTTGTCTGCGGGCGCTATCGGTGCCGACAACGGCGCCTAACCGCAGCTCATCAAGCGGCTCACCTTTTTTAGTAACGAGCACATCGCGCGCGTCTTCACGCGGGAGATACGCGCCGATCGTGAGACCTTCGGGCATTTCGTCAGCCATATCCTTCAGGCTATGTACCGCGAGGTCTATCTTGTTGTGTAAGAGAGCGGTCTCTATTTCTTTCGTAAACCAACCTTTTCCAATGGTATCGAGCGGGATAGGAGCGTGGTTTGTGTCACCATGGGTTTCAATAACTTGTACTGCAACAGAAATGGACGGGTCCGCTTCTATGAGTGCCCGCGCGACGATATCGGCCTGCTTGAGCGCAAGCGCACTTCCGCGTGTTCCGATCGTAATTTTCTTGGTCATTGATAGCATTGTACAAGGACTTGAGGATGGACAACTAGGGTACATCCAACCTGTGGTCACTTCGCATCCCTATACGCAATGCCTATGCGCAAGCGGTTTTGTAGTGTACTCTCGCACCAAAAGCGCCTTATGTTCACCGGCATCATACAAAGCACGTCACGAGTTTTGCGCACGCATACGCGGGAGGGATGCCGTGTCGTGCGCATACAGAGACCCTCGCGATGGACTCTTATTCAGGGTCAAAGTATCGCGATAGACGGAATTTGTTCAACCATCGTCGCGTGCAAAGCGCGGCACTTCGATGTCGAATACACGCATCAAACACTTTTGAAAACGACTGCAGGCCTTTTCGACAAAGGCAGTGTTGTGAATCTCGAGCGTTCACTGACTCTCAATACTTTTGTAGACGGTCATATGGTCATGGGCCACATCGATGCTCGCGCACATGTGGCACGCATAGTTGAAAAAGGCGCATCTCGAGAATTGGTCATACATATCTCACGAAAGCTTGTTCCCTTGATAGCGCCACAAGGCTCTGTCACCGTGAACGGCGTCGCCCTTACCGTTGCACGCGTCCGCAGAGACACGTTCACGGTCGCGCTTATTCCGCATACGGCGAAAAAAACTAACCTTGGGACTTTGCGCATTGGGGATGTGGTAAACGTCGAGATAGACATTCTGGCGCGCTATGTAGCGGCTGCATTAAAAAGTGGTAGAGTGGCACAACATGCAACGAAAAGAGTACGAAAAAGACGTTGAGCCGCGCGATGCCTCCTCACTCAAGGTCGGCATTGCAATCTCGCGATTTAACGGAGATATAACGGAGGCGATGCTCGTAGGAGCGCGAAAGACGCTGCGCGAGTGGAATGTACCGGATAAAAATGTGTTCATCGCACATACCTTCGGCAGCTTCGAGTTGCCGCACGCGTGTCAGCGGCTTATGAAAAAACACCGACTTAACGCCGTCATTGCAATCGGATGTATCGTGAAAGGCGAAACGTCACACGACGCGTATCTTGCGCAAGCAACGATGCACGGCCTTATGCGCGTCATGCTCGATACCCGCACGCCCGTGGGCCTTGCTGTTTTGACGACCAATACCCTTGCGCAAGCGCGCGTCCGAGCGCGCGGAAACACCAATAGTGGAGAAAAGGCGGCAATTGCCGCGCTCGAGGCAGCTTTATTGTAGGAGTGGCTCGCGCGAAATGGTGTGCTGACGTGTCTCTTTTCTTATACGCTGTTTTGATATATTCTAATCATATGATCTTCGCGAAATTTCAGTTCTCACGAATACTGCTCTCCCTTGCTCTGATTGCCGTTTTTACTGTTGGTGCCACCGGCGTACCACATTTCGGGATGACGATGAGTATGGACACGGAGGGAAATATGACCATGACCGATTGCTACATGCCCGGTATGGCGGCGATCTGTAACATGAGTCCGCTTGAACATATTGCAAGTTGGCAAGGTATGTTCACAGGTGTCCCAACACAGAGTCTTGCAATGACATTGCTTCTTCTTGTCCTAGCAGCAGTAATCGGATTCGTGTGGATCAGACAAATACATTCTCCGCCTCAAGAGTTACAAACATTTTCTCAATTCGTGCGTAGACGAGAATACATCCCTCTGCACTCGCCCCTACAAGAGCTTTTTTCGAACGGGATTCTAAATCCAAAAGTTTTCTAACGACAGACGGTTGTTAGCGTAGGTTTGTTACCTATGCTGTTACTCTCTAACCATCTGTTATGAATCATACTCAAATATACAGAGTAAAAGGAATGCATTGTGCATCCTGCTCCGCGATCATCGAAAAGACCTTCAAGAAAACTGACGGTGTTCATTCCGTAGAAGTAAACTACGGCACCGAAACTGCAAAGGTTGCATTCGATGCTACGAAAACGAGCCCGCAAGCGCTCTCGGACAAAATCGAGAAGCTTGGCTATTCTCTTATCCTTCCCACTGCAGATCACTCCACCATGTCCGCATCCGAAATGGGCATGTCACCCGACGAACACGCAGCCCATCTCGGATTGAATCAATCGAAGAAAGAAAAGCTTGCGGAGATCAACGCTCTGAAAATTAAAGTGTTCTCCGCGCTTCCGCTTGCGGCGATAAGCATCTTCATTATGGGGTGGGATATTCTTGCGAATTTCGGCGTTCTTGCGCCGATGTCGTATACGTTATCGGAGTTCTCGCACCATCTTCTCGCGGTCATGGCGACCTATACGCTCTTTGTCGTGGGACAGCCGTATCTTCTGGGAATGTACCGCTTCTTCCGCTACAGAAAAGCGAACATGGATACCCTGATCGGTCTTGGCACGTCAGTGGCGTTCCTCTACAGCTTCATTGTGACTGCTTTTGAGGAAGCCCTCGCTCCGTACATCAATACCGCCTTCACGTACTACGATGTGACGATCGTCGTCATTACGTTCATCACGCTCGGCAAGTATCTTGAAGCGCGATCGAAACTGAAAACCGGCGATGCGATTGAAAAACTCCTGAATCTGCAAGCTAAGACCGCACTTGTCCTGCGAAACAATCAAGAGGTAGAAATACCGGTGAATCAAGTTGTTCACGACGACCTAATTGTCGTAAAACCGGGCGGTAAAATTCCTGTCGATGGCATTATCACTGAAGGCACATCTTTCGTAGATGAATCGATGGTGACTGGTGAGCCGATGCCCGCTGAAAAGAACATTGGCGATACCATCGTGGCCGGAACGATAAACACAAGCGGCGCGTTTACGTTCAAGGCAACAAAAGTGGGGTCCGAAACCTTGCTTGCTCACATCATCAAGATGGTCGAAGAAGCACAAGGCAGCCGCGCCCCGATCCAAGCACTCGCAGATAAAATCTCAAGCGTGTTCGTGCCAACCGTACTTGCGCTGTCCTTCGTTACGCTCGGCGTATGGCTTTTCGTGGGCACGGAATACCTCGGCTTCTCACAAGCGCTCTCGTACGGACTCACCGCGTTCGTCGGCATCCTCGTAATTGCGTGCCCGTGCGCGCTCGGACTTGCAACGCCAACAGCGATCATCGTCGGCGTCGGAAAAGGCGCGAAAGAAGGCATCCTCATCAAAGACGCCGCGACATTAGAGAAACTGCATAAAGTGGATACGGTCGTGGTTGATAAGACCGGAACGATAACGAAAGGCAAGCCGGAGTTGGTAGCCATACAAAATCATTCAGAGCTTGATGACGAAAAGGTTATTGCCATTCTTGCGGCTCTCGAAAGTAAATCGGAACATCCGATCGCTCACGCCGTACTCGAATACGCTCGGGCAAAAAACATCACCCATGCCCTGATTCAAAACTTCGAGAGCATCAAAGGAAAAGGCCTCAAAGGAGCCGTCGATGGAACAGAATACTATGCAGGAAATGCCAAACTCCTTTCTGATCTCAAACTCCAATTCGACGCGAAGAGCATTGAAGCGGAAACATCGCGGGGCAGAACTCCCGTATTACTCGCGACGAAAGGTGAAGTGCTTGCGGTAGTACTCGTCGCAGATGCCATCAAACCGGAAGCCGTAGAAGCGGTACGGAATTTGCACAAACTCGGCATCAAGACGGTCATGCTTACCGGCGACGACAAAAATACGGCACAAGCTATCGCTAAAGAAGTTGGGATTGATGACGTTGTTGCAGAAGTCTTGCCGGAAGACAAGCTCAATAAAATTAAGGAGCTGCAAAAACAAGGCCACATCGTCGCCATGGCAGGAGACGGTGTGAACGACGCGCCTGCGCTCGCGCAGGCTGATGTGGGTATCGCAATGGGAACAGGAACAGACGTAGCCATCGAAACGGCCGGAATCACGCTTCTGCATGGCGACATCTCAAAACTCGTAAAAGCGATACGTCTCTCCAAACTCACGATGCGAGGCATCAAGCAGAATCTCTTCTGGGCGTTCATCTACAACCTTGCGGGTATTCCCATTGCGGCGGGGCTTCTTTTCCCGTTCACAGGGTGGCTCCTGTCTCCGGTATTCGCAGGTCTCGCGATGGCGTTCTCTAGCGTCTCGGTCGTCGGGAACTCACTAAGGCTTAAGGCAAAGCAGCTATGAAAACCTACACACTACACGTAACCGGAATGCATTGTTCGGCATGTCCAGTGCTCATCGAAAGCGAATTAACAGATCTCCTCGAAGTATCTCGCGCAAAGGCATCGCTCAAATACAACCATGTCGAAGTAACCGGTGATTTCGGAGATAAAACGTTAGAGCATGTTGCGCGCGATCTGACTGAAGTGGTAAAGAAACATGGCTATACGTTATTTCCCGAAAGACAGCGACACCCCGTAAAATGGCAGGATTTCATCCTCGCCATTCCTATTGCAGCCGCGTTCATAGCTATGTTCATCATCCTCCAAAAACTCGGCATCGTGAATTTGGTGACGACATCGAATGTCACCTACGGGACTGCGTTCGTGATTGGGATCATCGCATCTGTCTCGACCTGCATGGCGGTGGTCGGCGGACTAGTTCTCTCGATGTCGGCGAACTTCGCAAAGGGCGGAGATAAAATTAGGCCACAAGTGTTCTTTCACGCCGGCCGCCTTGTCTCGTTCTTCGTGCTCGGCGGCGTTATAGGCGCACTCGGCTCGGTGTTTGCACTAGGTACTACAGGCACGTTCGTGCTAGGGTTTCTCGTCGCTATAATCCTGCTCGTTCTCGGTATCAACCTCTTGGACGTGTTCCCTTGGGCAAAGAAATTCCAGGTGACGCTGCCAGGTTTCTTGGGAAGACATGTGAGCGAGCTCAAGAATGTGAATCACACGCTGACACCGCTTCTCTTAGGCGCTGCCACGTTCATCCTTCCATGCGGCTTTACGCAATCAATGCAGATCTATGCACTCACGACCGGCAGCTTCTGGACTGGAGCTCTAACAATGTCCGCTTTTGCGCTCGGCACGCTTCCGGTTCTTGCGCTCATCAGCTTCAGCGCGCTTGGTATCCGTACGTATGCCCGCTCCGGCGTCTTCTTCAAGACCGCAGGGCTCGTCGTTATCTTCTTCGGATTGTTCAATCTCATTAACAGCCTCGTGGCGGCGGGAGTTATCGCGCCGCTCTTTAGCTTCTAACTGTATGAAAACAGCAATCTCAATTCTAATCGCAGGATCCCTCATCGGTGGAGCTATCATGCTCACAACCGGCGACAGCACGCCTTCGGTGGACAACGTTACGATCGAAGATGGAAAACAAATTATCGAGGTGACGGCAAAAGGCAAGTATTCACCAAAACTCACGGCTGCAAAAGCTGGCGTGCCGACCGTTCTGCGGATGAAAACCATGGGCACCTACGACTGCACCGCCGCACTTAAGATCCCAAGCATCGGTTATGAAAATACACTGCCTCCTTCGGGCATGACCGATATCGAATTGCCCGCCCAGAAACCCGGAGCAACTATTCAGGGTGTGTGCGCTATGGGTATGTACAACTTCAAAGTACAGTTCAACTGACGCGCGATATCATGCGCTAAAATGTGGACATGGCAGACGAACCCGCACCACCAGTCCAAACCCCTCAAACACCGGTATCTGACGGGTTAGCGAGTACGCCGAGCGAGCCGATTCCACCAGCACCAAGCGAGCCAGTACCAATGCCCGCAGTTGATCAACCGGCACCCTTGCCGACGCCGGAAGCGTCGGCTCCGAGCGAACCGGCGCAGCCGGTGAGTGAGGCTGTACCGGAAGCTGTAGCGGCGGAGCCGCAAAGCGAACCAGAAGCAGCCGAGATTGAACCAGCGCCACGAACGCAGGGAGCGGCGTCAGCCGCGCAACCCGCACCTGCGAACACCCCTCCCAGCACCTCCCCACAGGCCGCCCGCGATCTGCTGGCAAAAGCTCGCGCAAAGATCCAAACCCGGAAGCAACAAAAACGGGAAAAGATCATGACATTGTTTGATACGAAAGAGAAAATCACAAATGATGATGTCGAGAAAGCGGTGAAGTGTTCGGATAGATCAGCAACGCGATATCTGGAAGAACTGGTAAAGCAAGGCAAGATCAAGAAAGTCGGAACGACGGGCGCAGGAGTGGTGTATGTCAAAGCGTGAGCTTTGATTTGAATTTGCATTTCTGGGAGTGCCGCGAGCATGCGCAGCTTGCTCGCGGCTTGATTTGTGCGCGCACGGTGGGCGGGGCAAGCACGTGGATTTCGGGCCTCGGGCATTTCCGCTAGGGCAAAGGCCTTCGGGTGAGCGCCGCCGAAATTTTGGAATCGAGAAGTGCTAGAAGCGGAAGCGATACCACGAAAGAAAGGAATGGAACCGAGGAGAGGGGTTGTGCGATGGGCGGACTCCGAAGGCCCGTTAATGCGAGCCGTACAAGCCTGTATGACCACGACAAGCGGACACAACGAGAAACACTAATCCGGCAATGCGAGGAGGAGACCGAGCTGGGGAGAGGATTCCTTCCTCTCCCCAATCAGAGGCGCTGCCCGAGCCAGAGAGCCCGCAGGCGATACTGGCGAGGAAAAGCAGCGCTCAAAGGCATCTAGGCGCGAGCAGCCCTAGCGGAAATGCCCGAGGCCGGATGGCCGAGTGGTGCACTCCGTGGCCTTTGTCACTTCAAATAGCAATGTCCGAGCACCTTAATGCATTTTGCATTCAACCAATCAAATACCCGGTACCGGCATATCCGCTTGACACCCCTCACCGAGGAATAGCAACCATATTCTGCACGAGTCGAAAGAAGAGCTTGCCGCGAGAGCGTGACGTTCGCCGATTGAATCGGAATACAAATTCATCGAGATGTCCTTGGAGTTGGTGCGCATGAATACGCCCCTGGTGTGTGCCCAAGAACACCCGCTTGAGAAGTGATGCAATGCGGTGGACGAGCGGTGTCGGATCTTCGCCCGGTTCGAGCGAGCGTTTTTTAATGACGCGATGACGGTATCCATACTTTGCAATGCCCCAATAGCCTTGCCACTGATCGGTGCGAAGAACAGAACCCGGTTCAACCATGGCAGTGATCGCTCGACTCAAAGAGGCGAGCGAGGCATCAGGAATGGCGGTGATTCGGATGCGACCGATACCCACCGTCTTCTCTTCGACCGCGACCAAGACGAGCGTTCTCCCCAAGGCACTCCGGCCCTTCCGTCCTTTCCGCAGGCCACCAAGGTACACTTCATCCACTTCAACTACTCCCGTGAGTCGTTCTCTCCCGGGGCGCACCATACCAGCGCGAATCGTGCGTACGAGGTGCAGCGCTGTTTCGTATCTCGTGATGCCCAAGACGTGGGACAACCCGAGCGCGCTCACGCCCTGTTTTTGCGAGACCATGCACCAAGCAGCCTGGAACCACGTTCGCAGGGGCAGACGACTTCCGTGAAAAAGCGTGCCAGCGGTCACCGACACGTCGCGGCGGCATCGTTTGCAACGAAATATCCCGCGATGGTGCTGCCACGTGTGGGTATGCGAACACGATGGGCACGTGAACGTATCGCCCCACCGAACCTCGAAGAGATACTGACGACATGCTTCTTCTGTCCCGAATTGACTGGCAAACTCTTGCGCCGTCTCCGGATATTCTTTGGTCACTCAACCATATTATCAGAGCTGGGGGTGCTAACCGGATATGCCGGTACCCGGTATTTGATTGGTTCCGCCGCCCCTGCCGAAGGCAGAACCCCGAAAGAAAACGCCCATTCCATTTTTCAAACGCATCCCACCCCCGCCGAATCCGAACTGCATGGGAAGCGTTTTCTTTCGGGGTTGCCTCGCTCTGCTAGGCGGGCGGCGTTCAGAGGTTGGTGCAGAATCGGAGCGGACGATCAGGGATACATCACAGCGCACGCGGCGCGTGCGCGATCAATCCTGTTTGCTAAAATGGGTTCGAGCAATATGGTACAGAGTCAAAAGTTACCGAGGTAAGCTGCGTGCAAAGCACATCATTTGTGCCATAATTTCCGCATGTCTGAAAAAACGGAACCACGCAGCGGCCGCATAACCCCGCAAATGATGATGGAGCAAAACTCCGGCTACCGGGAAATAATGGCACGTCCTGAAGTCCGCCGCAAAATATCTGAATATATTCTTCGCGCTGCAAAACCAGAATTAATCGGATATACGTCTGTCGATGACGAAATTGCAAAAGAGTTTGATATTCCGGCAAAGACTACGTGTCGCTTTTTGCTAGGAAGCCGGACTAAGACGGTGAATTTCGTATTTGAAAATTTGATCAAAGACGATCCCGCATATGTACAATTCACTGCACACAAAGGCTTTCGCGACGCTTTTTTACAAAGCATGCAAAAACACAACGTCACCCCGATGGACTATTCCGATGAGTATATTCAGAAAGTCGGAAATGTGGTCGCAGACATGCACGAACGTTTTCAAATAGATGCAGCCCTCTTTGCAAAATATTTTCTTGCCGACACGAAACTCAATAAAGAGGTACTCGACGCCGCAAACCGTAGATAGCCTAATAGAAAAAGCCTGCAACGCACAGATGGCGTCGCAGGCTTCGGGCACACTCAGAGTGAAAAATGCTTTCGTGCTACCGCCACGATTCTTTCCGCATGTTTGTGGTCATGAGCCAGTCCCATATGATCAGAGATGAGATCCTCATGTGCGACGGAGCGCGCATGCTCCGTGCCGCACCATACGTGGGTATCGAGCGTTCCATGAAAAGATACGATCGGAACATTGATCGTGTATGGCATTGGCAATAACCATGGCTGAAGACTGAACATCAGATGCGGCGTGAAGATAGTCACCACTCCAAGCACTGTGCCCGCATTTGCAAGTGCAGCTACGCAACAAGCGACAGCGCCTCCCTGGCTATGACCGACCAAGATCACTGGCCTTCCGGCATTACATTTCTGCACCAGATCGTAGATGAGGTTTTGCCACTTTGGTGCATCAAAAGGCGAACAATTGGTCAATTCCGCGATCAAAAATCTCGAAAGTGGATATGCGCTCCTCATCGGCTTCGGAAAATGTCGCCAGATCGGCATCGTTGTACTGTCGGTCATTCCTCCCGATACACAAATGATGTCGAGGTTGCTGTTCATGACGCACCTTCTTTCTCATTGAACTCCACGTATCATGAGGTGCTGCGGGAGCGCTGTCAAAATTCCACCGTGTCGTGATATATGCGACAATATCCGGCATGCCCGAAAC
>ERZ1292623.4389-Hain-H51-01um-R1-4389-length-11558-cov-9_pt1 | contig 11558 bp, 10 predicted proteins | sample MGYA00564398_ERZ1292623 | MGnify/ENA primary metagenome ERZ1292623 (study PRJEB36523, sample SAMEA6512633) | groundwater metagenome | collected 2019-01-07 | study: AquaDiva: Metagenomics assemblies of 32 groundwater samples | reverse complement strand
CAGAGATATAGGCCAAAAAGGCAGGTATCATAGGTAAAATGCATGGTGCTAGGAACGAGCCCAAGCCTGCCATGGCTGCTATAGCAATAGTAACTTCTTGCATTGCCTTGAATATGGCATTTTTTTATTAATAGGTTGTTCCAAATCTGTTCCAGATTGTTACCGTATCAATTTTTATCCTCCTTGTATTGACGGCATCATGTGAACAAGAGATTCATAATAATTGGAATACTATTGGGTGGTCTTCTAGCAGGCGCAATTTATGCCAACTTTCTTTTTCGTACTGGTTAGTCTCCTTTAGCCTGTTTACAGATCGCCTAGCTTCGTTATAGGCTATAACACACCAAATTTTTTGCCCACAGATTCAAACGCATTAATAGATTTGTCAATATGATCTTTTGACAACCAAGCGGTAACTGAAATTCTTATCCTCGCAAGACCAAGTGGAACCGTAGGATATCTAATTGGTTGTGCAAACACTCCTTTTTCAAAAAGATGCCTTCCAAATTGCAACGTTGTTTTTTCATTTCCTATTATGATCGGAATTATCTGACTTGATGAACTGATCTCATATCCAAGAGATGCTAGACCGGCGTGCAACGATTTGACATTTTTCCATAGTTTTTTTCTCTGCATTTCTCTTTTAGACAGGAATCTTTTCAATGCAAATTCAACAATGGAGCTTGGCAGAGCTGATGTGTAGATAAAAGGCCTTGAGACATTTATCATGAGATCAATTACATCTTTTTTGGATGCGGCATATCCACCAAATGCACCTAGTCCTTTGCTTAGACTGCTTATGTATACGTCAATTTTTTTTGCAACTCCAAAATGTTCAGCAGTTCCTTTCCCATCAGTACCGGTCACAAAATCCCCATGTGCATCATCTAGGACAAGTATGACACCTTTTCGGGCTGCAATGGTAACGATCTCCTTTAGGTTGGAAAAATCGCCATCCATGCTAAAGATGCCTTCTGTGACTATGAACTTGTGGTTTGCTTGCTGGTTGAGCTTCCTCTCAATGTCTTCAGTATCATTATGTCTGTAAACAGCGATCCTTGCGCCTGAGAGCCTGCAGGCCTCAATTATGCTTGCATGGTTTAGCTCATCGCTAAGAATCAGATCTCCCTTGCGGGCAAGGGTAACAACTGAGCCCAGGTTTGCCATGTAACCAGTGGGAAATATCAGTGCAGATTCTTGCGATTTATGGCGTGCAAGTTTCTCTTCTAAAATTCTAAAGAAAGGATCATTTCCTGCGACAAGTCTTGAGCTTGATTGTAGTTGTTTTTTTGGAATTTGGTCTACGTGCAACCCAAGGTAATCATTTGAACAAAGATTGATCAGTTTTTTTCTTTTGAATGTAATGTATGGACCATTTATTTTGGTGTCTTGTAATTTTCTGTAAAGGTTCCTTGATTTTATTTTTTCAAGGTTGACAGTTACAAAATCAAATTTATGCTTCAAGACCTATTTTTGAGATCATCTGAAAGTCTTCTTGTGGTGTATTACCACCAATAGTAAGATATCCACCAGTTATAATTCCATTTGCACCTCCAAGAAGAACTTTTTCTTGATCATTTGCAAGATGAATCTCACGACCCCCAGCTATCTTAAGAATGGTTTTTGGCATCAAAAATCTAAACACTGCTATGGTACGTAGTATTTCACCGATAGAAAGTTTTGGTTGGAGCTCAAGTGGTGTTCCTTTTTGTGGAACTAGTATGTTAATTGGGCATTCCTCTGGATTTAGTTTTGTAAGATCAAGACCAAGCTCAAGTCTTTGCATTCTGGATTCTCCCATGCCAAGAATTCCGCCACAACAAATCTCTAAACCATTTTTTTTAACTAATTGTGCAGTATCAATTCTATCTTGATAAGAATGTGTTGTACATATCTTTGAAAAGAAACTTCTAGCGGTCTCCAAATTGTGGTTGTATCGTTTTACACCAAGCTTTTTGAGGCGTTTTGCCATGTTATCGGTGATAAATCCAAGTGAGCAATTCACCTCAATACCCACTTCGTAGTTTACTTTTTCTACGATTTTGCAGATTTCCTCAAAGTCACGCTCTGAGGGTCCGCGCCACGCGCAAACAAGGCAGAAGCTTTTTGCCCCATTGTCTCTTGCTTTTTTTGCATTATCTACTATAATTTCAGCCGATAGCAGTTTGTAAGTATCAATGCCTGTTTTGTAAAATCCTGATTGAGAACAAAACATACAGTCTTCAGGACAGGTGCCTTTTTTTGCGTTGATTAGAGTTTCTACGTCAACCGTATTGCCATTAAATGCACGAGTTATTTCATTTGCAGCATCAGATAGAAATTGTAGTGATTCATCGGATATGTTGATAAGTGAAACCGCTTCGTCTACAGTAATCCTTTGTCCTGACAGAATTTTTTCCTTGCATTGTATAATAAAAGTCTGTTCTGAATTCACAGTGTTTATTTTTTGAATCTATTAATTAAGATTATTGTAATTGTAAACCACAAAAATTCGTCACGTTAACGCTTTTTTGTCTAACACTCAATTATAATTTGTATTACTTTATCATCGTCGGGCAAATGTGCCCTTGTCCAGCTCTGTATTTGTGTCCACACTTGTTGCATACAACAAACTCTGATGATACGGTTGTCCTTGGGCATGTGTGGACCTCATCAACTTGCAGAACCTTCTTACAATTTGGGCAAATGCGAATTTGTGGCATCCGTGTTCCTACTATGTGATATAAAAAGAGGTGTAATGTTAAGCTTGATGAGTTGAAAACGATTTATGCACTATACTTAATTATCACTATTCTGCAGGCACTTCATGGCGTCTAAAAGACGATCAAAAAGATCGCGAAGATCAAAGAGGCGAGCTAAACCAGCACCAACACACAGACAAATGATTATGGCACATGCAGCTGTTAACAGAGCTAGAAGAGAGCGTGACATGGCACGAAGGGAAGGAAGACGACTGATGGCTTCCATCGTCGTAAGGAACCGACAAATTAGAGAGCTTGCAGTGAAACTTAGAAGAGCACGAAGAAGATAGTTTTAGATTAAACTTTCTTCGTGACTTTTTTTATTGTATCAATAGTACCATCCAATAAAAAGTCAAGCTCGTTTGTAGAAATTGCTAGTGGTGGTACAAGCATTACGATGTGACCAAGTGTACGAAGATAGATTTTGTGCTTTTTGGCTTCAACAAAAATTTTCTTTGGTATAGATTTTTCTGTTTTAATTGGTGTTTTTTTCTTTTTATCACTAACAAGCTCGATTCCCATCAGCATTCCTTTGTGTCTTACATCGCCTACAAGTGGTAAACTTTCGATTTCATGAATTCTTGTTTCGAAATGTTTTGAATTTTTCTTGATTTTTGACATTATCTTGTTTTTCTCGTATAGGTTAAGATTTGTAAGTGCGGTAGCTGCAGCAATAGGGTTTCCTGTAAAGGTATGCCCATGGAAGAAGTGCCTCATCTCTTTATAGTTACCAAGAAATGATTCGTAGATCCTTTTGTTTGTTAAAGTTGCAGCCAGTGGCAAGTAACCCCCAGTAAGCATCTTTCCATATGAAACGATGTCTGGGACACTTTTTTGAGAGATATATTCCATAAACGAGCCCAGTCTGCCAAAACCAGTAGCAATCTCATCTAAGATAAATAATACATCATATTTTTTGCAGAGCTGACTTACTTTTTGCTGAAAATGTGTTGGATATATTATGACTCCGCCAGCTACCTGTGCCCCACTTTCCATAACAAAAGCAACAAGGTCACTCCTTTTTGAAAATACATTTTCTATCTTTTCAATACAATAATTCTGATATTCTTTGAAAGTAAATCTGGTTGGCATTCTATATTTATGTGGAGTTGGTGTTCTAATGACCGGAAAAAGTAATTTTTTGAATTTTGAAAAGAAAAATGGCGCATAACCTATTGACATTGCACCAATTGTATCTCCATGATATCCATTTTCTAGTGAAACGAATTTAGTTTTGTCTTTAATTCCAATGTTTTGCCAGTACTGAATGGCCATCTTGAATGCAATTTCCATTGCAGTCGAACCATTATCAGAATAAAATACTTTTTTCATTCCTGGAGAAATGCTAACAAGTTTCTCAGCAAGCAACTCAGCCTTATCGTTTGTAAGATTAAACAATGATGAATGTTGCAATCTTCTGGCTTGACTTATCATGGCATTTACAAGTTCACTTTTAGAATGGCCCCAAACATTGCACCACATGCTTGCAACCCCATCAAGTAGCTTATTACCATTAGAATCAATAAGCCACATTCCTTTGCCTTTTGTTATTACATCAAACTTTTTCCACTCTCTCATCTGTGTGTAAGGGTGCCATACAAAGTCCTTAGAGTTCAATTAGTGCAAGGTTTGGTTTTGGCATTAATAATGATACGCTGAACTCATAAGGAACAAGAACAAAATGATGTTTTGTGAAAGGCTATTTTATCACTGGTACTGATACTGGCGTAGGAAAAACTGCCATTACTGCTGGCATTGCTGGCACTCTACGTAAGGATGGGGTTAATGTTGGAATTATGAAGCCAATTGCGTCTGGATATCCACAAAAAACAGGATACAAATCATCAGATGTTGCCATTTTAGCAGAAGTGGCAGGAATCAAAGATCCTGAAGAACTGATAAATCCTGTTTTTTTACCAGTTCCAACTTCACCATACGATGCCTCAAAATTGTTATCATTGCCAATTGACATGCCATTAATTCTTACAAAATTCAAAAAGTTGCTTTCTATGCATGACATAGTATTAATTGAAGGAATAGGTGGGATAATGACGCCCATTACAAAAAAATTTTTTGTCGCAGATATGATCAAAGCAATGGCTATTGAAACTATTATAGTGACACGTGCAACACTTGGAACATTAAACCACACCATTATGACATGTAAGATGTGCAAAGATTATGACATCCATGTACGGGGGCTTGTCATAAATAATTTTGATGAAAAAGGAACAGCTGCAGAAAAAAATGCTCCCGCTACACTTTATGAGCTTACAGGAATCAATATCCTTGGTGTAGTGCCATTCATAAAAGATCTTAATCAAATTGATAAGATGGTTGATATAATCAGCAAAAAAATAGATGTAAAATCTCTTATATCCTAAAAAGCTTGATGTTATGTTTTGTATTTTTTCTTTGCAAATTTGGCAAGACCCAGTTTTTTCATCTCTTCAGATTCTTTGATTACCAAGTAGTGTTGTTTCTCTTTGTGTTTTCTGAGTTTTTTTTGCAACTCAGTAAATTCGTTAGCAAGTATTTTTATTGCATAAAGTCCTGCATTTGCTGCTTTATTTACTCCTACTGTGACTACTGACGAACCTGTTGGCATCTCAGATATGGAAAGTAGAGAATCAAGTCCGCCAAAGGCAGAGAACTTGAAGCGTTCTGAATTTCCTGATTTGTCATTATAAACCATTATTGGTACGCCTATTACAGGAATGGTACTGTGAGAAGCAATCATGCCTGGAAGATGTGCAGACCCTCCAGCTCCTGCAATTATTACTTTGAATCCGCTTTTTTCTGCATGTTTTGCATAGTCTGCTAATCTTGTTGGTGTCCTATGTGCTGATACAATCTGATCCTCGTGTTTTACCCCAAATTCATCTAAAATGGCTGCTGCTCCATGCATGATTTTACTATCCGAACTTGAACCCATAATAATTCCAATTAGTGGTTTTTTTGAATAGCTCACAAGATCAAACAGGGCTGAATTTTATTAAACCTTTAACTTCATTCGCTTTTCTAATGAGGTTTTCAATGTCTTTTGTATCTCTTACATCTACTATATTGAAGTGACCCATCTTTCTTTGGGGTTTTGCTTCGTCTTTTTGGTACATTTTTAAATATACTCCTTCTTTTTGTTGAATCTCTATTGGTTGATACCTTCCGTGGAAATTTTTTGGTCCCAAGATGTTGCACATCACAGCATAGTGTAATAGATCGGTTTTGCCAAGATCAAGTCCAAGTATTGCTCGTAGGTGCTGTTCAAACTGCGAAGTGGTACTTGACTGCAAAGTGTGGTGACCAGAGTTATGTACTCTTGGTGCTATCTCATTTATGAGAACCTTCTCATCTTGTGTTACAAACATCTCGATGCCAAAGACTCCTGCCCCGTGCAGCACATCCATTGTTTTTTTTGCAATTCTTTCGGCCTCTTCCGAAACTTGTTTACTTACTCTAGCTGGAGCTATTGTCATTTCAAGTATGTTTTCAGCATGAATGTTTTCTACAAGTGGATATGTAGCGATTTGCCCTTTGGTATTTCTTGCAGCTATTACAGACACTTCTTTTTGGAAATTGATAACCTTTTCAAGCATTGTTGGTCTTCCAGCAAATTGCTGGTAGGCTTGATCTAATTGATCTGGTTTTTCTATTCTAAAATTTCCTCTTCCGTCATAAGCATCTCTTCTTGTCTTGAGCATAACGGGATATCCAAAGGATAAAATTTTCTCTTTTAGGTCAGAAACTGATTCAACTTGTATAAAGTCTGAAACAGGAAGACCGTTTTCACGCAGGAATTTTTTTTGTATGTATTTGTCTTGTATTACTTGTAGAGTAGCTGGAGAGGGATTTATGGTAACATTCCCATTTAATGATTCAAGGACTTCACTATTACCAGATTCTATCTCATATGTTATTATGTTAGATTGCAGTGATAGTTCAACAATGGCATTTTTGTCCTTAAAATCTGCAACAATCTGCTTTGCGCCAACTTTTGCAGCAGGACAATTTCTTGTAGGATCTAATACTATTACGTCTGAAATGTATTCTGGCATCTTCTTTGCTGCTTCTGTTAGCATCATGCCAAGCTGTCCCCCGCCTATAATTCCCAGAATTTTAGCCACTGATCATGCCTCTTTCATCTTTTAAAAATAGTTAGCGGTAGATGGCATTCAAACTAATCTTATTTGTAGATACAAAACTATAAGAAAAAATTACTGCCAAAGATGGAAGTTGTTGTTTCAGTTGTATCACTAAAGTCCATTTCCAAAAATGGAAATGACTGAATGTTATTGCTAGTCTTTAAATAGACTTTTCATTTTCCACTTTATTGTATGATGGATTCCTCGCAAGTTAAAGTTAGAACTGGAATTCCAGGTCTTGATTCTATAATATCAGGGGGATTCAGAGAAGGAAGGGCAATTGTTTTGTCAGGACCACCAGGTAGTGGAAAGACAACCTTTGGCATGCAATTCCTACACTCTGGTGCAAAAGATTTTGATGAGCCTGGAGTGTTTGTTACTCTTTCTGAAAGCCCGCGAGAAATAAAAAATGATTTTAGGATGTTTGGCTGGGATATTCAAAAACTAATTGATGAAGGAAGGATGCTAATAATTGATGCGCGACCATTTAAGATGGAAGAGGGCTTCATTGCATTAGACGAATCTCTTTATCGTGGTGAAACACTTCCGTTTATGCATTTAACACAATTAATTCAAAGTAGCATTAAAAGAATAGAAGCAAAACGTCTTGTTGTTGATTCACTTACAGTGCTTGGTATGCAATACACAAACAGATTCTATGCAAGACAAGGCTTACAAGGAATGATTCATGCCCTAGAAGACCAACGCTGTACATCGATTCTAACTTCAGAAAGTCCTGATGCTGGCAAGACCCCGGCAGAGTGGTATGTAGCTTCAGGGCTCATCCTACTTAATCACGTGAGAAGAGAAGACACTATGGAAAGAACGATTCAGGTAATCAAGATGCGTGGACTAAGGCACAGTGAGCAGATTTACCCCATAAAACTAAGCGAATCTGGTTTGCAATTAATGCACCCACGGGTAATTCCCTAGCTCACAGATGCACGTTTTTGGATTTATCCCAAATGCAGTCAAACAAGAGCTTCATTGAGTGAATCATTGAAGGAGAGTCAGTCCACATGGCAACTAGCTGTGGTTCAGATTGACTAGCATTTTTCATAAAGAAGACCAGCTCTTCATCGTCTTTTATTATGAAGCATAAATTGTCTTTTATTCCATCTGGCATTCGCTTTACTTTTGTTCTATCCACTTCGTCAAATATGTACATGGTTCTATCAGATGAAGACGTTAACAGTTTTAGATCGACTTCTGAATTCTCTAACGGTGCAAGAAAATCAGAGTGGTAAAACTTCAAAAAGTCTTTTTCCGAGCCTAACACCGTGAATTCTTTTTTTGCAGTACTTATCATTTCATTTATCTTACTGTGAATTTGATTGGTTCCTTGTAACATCTGGAACTTGTTCTCTACGGTCTTCTCTTCTTTTGCCTGAAAGTCTGGAATATTATCCCACAGTTTTACAAGTTCCGCTTCTTGGCTTTCCAGAACCTTAACGCGCTCTTTTTCTGCATTAACAAGTACCCAGACTGCCTTGTTTAGGGGCAAAGCAGAGAATTTGATCGGATGCTGGAATGTTGCAGAAACAATTCCCTTGTTCTGCAGAGTAGTTAACAGATGGTATGTTTCTGTTCTAGGCAGTCTTAATGCCTTGCATACTTCTGGCGCTGTTTTGGAACCATATTTGCCCAAAAATATGTAAACCTTGGACTGATTTGCAGTAAGACCATACTTGTATAGTGCTTCCTTTACCTGATCTAGCGATAGCCTGTAATCATACATCTTTGAATCAGGCGTGGTTTCAAATATAGACAGCTCCTGTATCTGTTCACCGTGCATTCTGCTCATTTCGGAATCTGCTGAGCTTTTGCCAGAATATATTGTACGAAAGTCTACTAGTTTTGATCGGACTGATCGCTTATGTGATCCATCTGTTTCATCTTTTATATCATACTTCTTTGTATTTTCTAAATTTTTCATCTCATCTACCTATATTATGTTGATACTTATCGGTTCTGTCTCAACTGATAAGATCGCTTTGTACGTGAACTTGTTCCCTGCTCCCTCTGATTTTATAAAAGTCATCTCAAAGGGCATGTTGTGTCTCATAAGTGCTGCATAGCCAAGATCGTTTCTGAGACCTCTTGAGACAAGACCATTTACTGCTTCCTTTGTCTTTTGTAGGTTTTCTATATCTGATCTTATCTCGTCCAAGGCTTGGAAATATAATTCAAGCTCGCCTTTTACTCCAATTCCATCATAAACAGAAATGGTACCAATGTCAAACCAGTGTTTCTTTTGGTCTTTTTTCTTTGACGGCTGTTTCTTTTTTGGATCAGCGGGTCCCTCAAGTTTCTCTTTTAGCTCAGCAAGATCTTCGTTTTGATTACCTTCGTTTACTCTAATCTTTTCACCAACTGTCTTAGAGTACTCTTCTGCCTTTTTTTTTAAATCTTCTAGTTGCTGGTCTATTGATGCCTGTAATTCCTCTATTGTGCGAAAATGCATTACATGTCCTGTTTGCATATTATGTTTCTACCTTTTCTACGGAGACAGTAGTATCGTGAGTTCCCTCTTCAATATTTGCATTACGTAATTGCTTTAGTGTTTTTGATGCATTACGCAAAAATGCAATCTTTTTGTTTGTGTAACTTCTATCAGATTTTGCCATACTTGTAAGCGTTGGAATAGAATATCGTATAATATTTGATATCTCATCTAACGAAAATTCGTCTAATCTTTTTTGTTCAGACTTGTAGTTTGGCTTTATGATAAGTACATCAAGCGATGGAGTAAGCACAACCCTTGTATCGGATGCAAGATTAAGCAATGCAGGATGAACATCAACTGAAAAGCCTAGAAAGTTTGTTATTACCTTTAACGAATTGTATAATTCATCTATTACATTGGTCTTTTCTTGGTCTATCTCGTATATCTGAACAGCTTCGTCTACCAACGTCTCCATGTACTTTAGCGCATCAGCTAGTCCGTCTGGCTTGTTAGTATTTTCTTGTACCATTGCTATAAAAACTGACCCTTTTTATATAAAGAATATGTGTATGTAAGATTAAGTTACACTCCCTTAATCTACAACCGTAACTTGTCCAACATATTTGGTACGTATTGCTATCTGACTCATCTCATCATATCCTTGTATGTATACGTACATCTTGTATGTTCCAGGCGGTATGAGATTTGCCGTTCCAGTACTTGTAGGCGTACTTTTAGGTTGTGAATAGTTTAATCCAACCGTGCTACCAACTGGAAGAAATACGCTATCATTGTTTGGATCAATTGCAGTATCGTTGACTCGTTGTATGATTCCTGCGTATGATGTGGTTCCGCTTATATCGTTTAATATTGCCCTGCTTCCAGCAAATGTCAGCCAGCTTCCAAGTGTTCCAGAATTGGTAATATTGATTCTTAGCCAGTTATCATTGTCATACAGAAAATATGAAGCCAGTGTAGCGTTTGGCATCGGTATCTCAACAAAGCTTGGTTGTGGAGTCATGGTTTCGTCATCTATTGTCATGTTTACATTAAATGGCTCCCAGGCTGTAGTTGGGGTGCTAACATATCTAATAGTAAAGTTTAGCCTCTCGCCAGGAGACAAAATGATTTGCGGAACGTTAGCAAGTGTAAAGTTTACTGATGTGCCATATGCGTTGTCATCGTTGACTGCTAATCCTTTTCCATCCTTGAACATCGCATTGTTAGCAAGACTGTTGTAGACATTTTGTAATAGTACTCCAGGTTGATCAGTTTCATCTATGATAAAATCAAGCTTGTGTGCGCCAGTTCCGTAGTTTGTCTTGGCAAGATCATCTGCTTCAGCTGATGACATTTCATAACCATTCCAGTGCATGATGTCATCAATCCAGCCAACGAAGTCTTCATTTTGACCTTTATCAGAAGCGACGTACCAATTGCCATCAGCGTCAACCTCGTTAGTTGGATGAGTCTGATCAGGTATAGATACCGCATCAGTTTGTGTCCCATCCAATGCATGTATGTACAATTCACACTGATCATCGTCAGTACTAGGAGGAGGAGCTTTTCTTACTGCAACAACATGATGCCACTGATTGTCGTCGTATTCGAGTGTGGAGAGACAAGTGGTTACATCTGATGCCGCACCACTATTGTCAGTTTTGTATTCAAATTTTACTCTGCCTTGGTTGTCAAGAGAAATTTTGTAATAATCACAGTTTGGACAGTTGCCATTTCCATCCCAATATACAATGGACTGTACATTTGATACCAGCCCATTTGTTTTGAACCATAGTGCAGTTGTATCAGGCTCAAGATCAATGTCATTGGCATCTGTTGCAGATACAACATTTGTACTGTTAAAACAATCATTTCCATCAAAATAATACGATCCATTACCATGTGGTCCTGAGTTTGCTTGCCAAGTTGGTTGTCCACATGTACCTATTTTCAAATCCCTGTTAGAGCTTCCTTGCGAGTTGTCAGGGTTTACACCCTGTCCGTCCTGAAAATGAAATATCATGGACTCACCATCGCCTTGCAGACTCAAGGGCACGGCATCACTTCGCAGTTTCAGTGATGCAATCCAGTTGCCTGTTGGAATGGAAACTGTGTCGGTACCATTATTTGTAAAAAAGCTTGGGTTGGTTTGATTAAGCATAAGCTTTTTGCCGTCATTGCCTGCATCAGCGTCACCTGAGTATAGCTGATATTCGCCAGCCGGTGTGA
>ERZ1292623.4387-Hain-H51-01um-R1-4387-length-11561-cov-6_pt1 | contig 11561 bp, 9 predicted proteins | sample MGYA00564398_ERZ1292623 | MGnify/ENA primary metagenome ERZ1292623 (study PRJEB36523, sample SAMEA6512633) | groundwater metagenome | collected 2019-01-07 | study: AquaDiva: Metagenomics assemblies of 32 groundwater samples | reverse complement strand
TCGCGCTCAAAGGCGTGCGGAATTGATGCGACGCAATCGTGATAAACTCCGACTTTGCCTCATCCAACTTCCGTAATTCATCATACGCTGCTTCGTCCGCCCGATGCCGGATTTCCCTGTTCATACTGCGAATAAGTAAAGTTGAAAAAAAGATAAGAAGAACAAGAAGGGTTAAGGCAAAAAAGAATTCTGGAGGGGTTCGCGCAAATATGAGTTGAATCAGTGAGATACCAATAATAAAAAAAGTAAATAATTCTGTTCCAAATATGCGGATATCAAGAAAACGATGTTTTAAAATGGCATACGATGCAAAGATGGCAAATGGCAATGTAAGGATTCCCGAATAAGGAGCGAAGCGAAGGTCGTGGAAAACAATAAGGCTAAGATAGATAAGGGTGAAAAGCAGGAGAAAAGTGAAGAACAGCCCTACTGCTATATATCGCCATTTCTTTCTATCGATTTCTCGCGCGTGAAAATATCTCCAAAAGATTAAAAAGAAGGTTGTTATCGTTAGTCCTGTCGTAAAAGCGGCATGGGGTATAATTCCAAAGCCAAATTGCGGCACACGTCCGTAATCGATGTAATGCACTCCAGGAAATAAGAGAGGGGTAAGCGAAAGTCCCACAAGCACAATCGCAGAGATGTGTAAGAAATAAATTCTTCCCCGCCGAAGATTCAATTTTGGTTCTTTCTGTAAAAATGTGTAAACAAACAAAAACAAAAGATATACAAAAACGATTGCCGAAGCCATAGCTATCCTTCCGCCCCATAAAAATACCTCGTCGCTTATCCTTGTAAGAGTGCTAACAAAATTGATCGTCATTTGAAAGCCCTGTATAAAAATGAGCAAAAGAAAAAGGCGCTTGGCTATATTAGATGACGCATACCTCCAAACAATAAAACCGAGGCCAGTATGCATTAAAAACGAGAGAACCAAGAAAAATAGAGCGGCTTGCTCGGAAAGAGAAAAAGGAAACAGACCAAAAAACATAAAGATTTTCTCTTATCACTATTTTCTAGGAAGTTCCACGAAGAACGTACTCCCCTGGCCCTTTCCTTCACTTTCAGCCCAAATTCTTCCTTTGTGCATCTCAATGAATTTTTTAGCAATATACAAGCCTAGGCCTGCTCCTTCGGTCCATCTTTGCATGCCTGCTTGTCCTCGAGAAAAGCTCTCAAAAAGATTTCCAATAACTTCTTCTGTCATCCCAGCTCCAGTATCCGAAACTGTAATCCGCACGTTATCTATCACTTGTTCTATCTTGATCGTAACAGATCCCTTATCTGTATATCGAATTGCATTATCAACAATATTCAAGAGCACATTTCGAACTTTCTCTTTATCAATGTTCAACAGAGATAACAATGTTTTTGGTCTTTGAACGATCAATTTCAACTTCTTTTCGTTTGCCTTAATCCCAAGTTCATCTACCACGCTTTTTATAAGATCGAGAATATCTGTTTCCCCTAACTCCAGTTTCATTTTCCCAGACTCGATACGTGAAATACTCAAAAGATCATTCACAAGTCTTATGAGCCGTTCGTTTGACTCGTATACCTTGGAAATTGGGTCTCGAATTTTTTCATCAAGTTTGCCATATGCCTCTTCAAGCATTAAGGAAATATACCCCTTAATTGCAGTAAGTGGCGTTCGCAACTGATGCGAAGCTATCGAGACGAACTCCGACTTCGCCTTGTCCAGCCTCTTCAACTCCGCATTCGCCCGCGCAAGATCATCCGTAAGCCTTTGCAGCTGTTCTCGCTGTCGCACTTCTTTTTGGACACTACGAATTAACAAAATCCCAAAGCCTAGAACTGCGGCAAAGAGTATAATTCGGAAAATGAGAATTTTTAGATCTTGAGCGAAAAGCACTTCAACCAAAGTAACGATCGCTAATATAAAAGTTAAAATCTCTGTAGCAATTACTTTGATGTTCAAAAGCCCATATCGAAGAATCGCATAGGCAGTAAACAAGATAAATGGAAGAGTGAAAATGGGCGCAAGTGATACGAGAAAGGTATTTTTCAATACAATCGGGAAAATCAAGTTAAAAATAATTATAAAGGTGTAGGTTATCAAGGCACCAGTAAATACAAACTGAAGTTGTCGTCTTTCGATCCCCACTGCTTTAACTGTCTTTCTAAAAAGCAAAAACATTCCTATCCCAACTAGATAGATAATCAAGGGGGCAAAAAGGATGACTCCAGGACCTGTTGCAGGAGTGGATACCTGGCCTGAAGGAGCAAATACAGCTAAACGAGGGAAAATAAATGGTGTTAAAGTAAGAAATGAGGTGAAGATAACAAGCGGAATTAAAATAGTTCTATAGGTTTTAGAGAACTTCAATTCGTTTTTTGGGAAGACGTAGAATAGTTGAAACAGAAAGAAAGAATACCAAACAGCGAAGAAAATAACTATCCTTATTGCCCATAATACAAGCTGCGGAGAATCAAGCTGATAATTTATATGGTTTGTTATTCCATAAAGCGTGGCCGATATAGAGACTAATAAAAAAGTTTTATTAGTGATACTCTTACGATTATTTAAGAAAACAACAATCCCTAGAAGTAAAATTGCGGTGTTGGTAATGCCAAGAATAAGAAGGTCAACATTTGATATGTAGAGAAGGTTGTAGAGATTCATTTATTTTGGTTTTATAATAGCAATATAACGAGCTTGAAACCCCTCTTTAAGTTGAACGAAGTCGATCCCACTTTCTTTGTATTTTTTCTTAAGTTGATCTGTTACTTTTCGGGTTCTGATTTGAGGATTGTGGATATGCAACTCTCGTAAAGTTTTCTCTAATTCCTGCTTCGTATATGCAGCTCGTGTAGAGTAAAATTGAAGTTTTTTAAGGATGGTGTCAGGCGGCACAGACCTTTCAAGTAAATATTTCGGAAGGTCTCTTCTCAAATCTTGAAGGTACAGAAATCCATCTTTTTTCAAAACTCGTAGCATCTCCTTGAGAGCTTTTCTAAGATTGTCGAAATGATGAAGACTATCTTTACATACTACCACATCGAAACTTCTTTCTGGAAAAGGTAGTTGGTACACATCTGCGACTAAGAACCTTACATTTCCAAGGCCATCGCAGTTTTTTTTTGCGAGTTGAATTGCTTTAGGCGAGATATCAATTCCTATAACTTCAAAATGGTGCGAGCGAGATGCAAATTCTTTTACTACTAAACCAGGACCAGCACCAATATCGAGAATCTTTCCCTTTTTCAGTTTTGTATATTCAAGTACTTCATCTACGAAAGGAATAATCCATCGCTTGTAATTCTGTAAACTTAAATCTTCGAAAACCCTCATTTCGATTTCTTCCATAGCGTTTGGTTCTGAAATACGCCTCTGGAAAAAGATTTTCATTTTTGGGATTCTCATCTTTCTAAGATTACAAGTTCCTCGGCAAATATTCTTGGAGTAGGTTGAGTTTGCTTGCTACTATACCCAATGCGGAAAAAAACTTGGGGACGTTGCATGATTTGAAGCGTTTGCTGTAATTCTTTATAAAAATCCCCTATTTGGATAGCAGCAGCCATTGGTGCAGTTTTAAGTCCCTCCTGTTCGGCGGAGAGCGCAATTTTTTGATAAAGTTTTCCTGCTTCAATCCAAAATTTTATATTGTCCTGTGAAGTAGAGATAATCCCAAAAACTGGCGTATGCTCCTTGAGCAGTTCGGTATCCTGCTTCTTGGTAAGCTTGTTCATATTGATGTAGCGTATTAATGTTGAGGCAACAAGAGAAACCGGAGTGGGAATACCGAAACCAGAGGCAGGCATACCGACAGGAGAATCTGTGATATTTGGTTTGAGATATTCAGATAGTTCTCTGCGAAACAACTTATCGTCCATTGCGGCAGTAAGAGCTTCGCTCACAATTTCAGCAATTTTGTTTTTTGTTTCCTTGTCTTTGATAAAAGAGATCTCGCTATTTGGGATAGAGTAGTTTTTGAGCTTCGTGAGAAAACTCTCATCTGGTAGTTTCTCGAGATATTTATTTCGATTTGTGTGTCGTTTTGGTATGGCAAAAACCAAATGAGCGTCGTTGCCGGCATGTTCACGAACTCTATTAAGAGAAACCTCAATTGCATAATCTGTTTCTTGGTATACCCAAGAAGTTTCAAATCCGTAATAATCAGCGGCAACAAGAAGATTCTCAAGCGCACAGCCAAGGCTTATAAAGAGCTGGCGATGGTTTTGATCGCTATGCGGCAACGCTCTATCGAAATCTGGCAAAAGATAAATTTTGCCTGGAGCTATTTGGAATTTCCAAGGTTGGCTATTATGGCTTGAAGAAGCGAGTACTGCAAACTTAAGCAAGAAACGCAGTTGTCCGGTCTGATTGGTTTGACGATCAAACTCTCCAAAATCGATTTGCCACGCTTGATAATTCGGTTTCATAATGTTTTCCTACCTCCAAAGATACGATTTTGTTCGACGAGGAAGTCTTGCATTTCCCTTTCGCGCCCTCTTTTTACTTTTGGAGAATCGTAGTGAGAATCAAATATCCTCTCAAGGCTCACATCGTATTTGCCGCTCGGAAGTTTTTCGTGGAGCGCAATTTTCTTCACAAGATATGCGATGGCAGCACCACTCAACATCGCAGCTCCTCCAAGTTGTGGCCAAGCATAGAGGATTTTTCCTACAGCAAGAAATGATTGTTTCATTCTTGAGGTTACTAACTCTATTCCCACAATTTTCGGAAGGAGCTTCATTTTATCCGGGAAAGATATTTCTTTGAGACGAGGTGAACCAAACTCTCCAATAGTTCCATGATAGATTTTACGTGCAGACTCCAAGTGAAAACATTCGACATCTATAATTGCGTTATCTCCGTTATCGGCGGCAGATAGCACAGGTATTCGGAGTTTTCTTGCAATTAGTCGCAGGCGTATTTTCATTATAACATCATCCATCTCATCTATTAAGAGTTGCAATTTAGGTGGTCCTGCCAGAAATTTTTTAAGAGGCTGTTCTTCTTTAATTCCTTTTTGGAATAGCTCGAGTTTTGCATAGGGATTGAGTTCATATATTTGCCTCGCGGTGAGGATTGCTTTGTTTGTGCCGAGTTGGATGATGCTGGCGCGGATGCGGTTGAGGTTTGAGAGTGATAATTCGTCGAAGTCCGCAAGGCGCATTTTTTCAAATCCTTCCAGCGCAAGCGCAAGAGCTATGCTATTTCCTACACTTAAGCCTGCAATGCCAATACGAAACCCCCTTAACGTTTCTTGTTCTTCTTTCGTGATGAGATTGTGATTTCGGGAAACTCGCAATTCGAAAAAGTCCGGCTCGGCTAGAATATGCACAAGTGCGTTATTCCATTCAAAATATATCCATCTCCCCTGTTCTTCGGGCCGTTGCTTTTCTTTTTGTGAGTTGATGAATGCAGTACTTTGCTTTTTTGCTTCTTCAGGATTGAATTTTAGTTTGGGATGTCGAACAAGAAAAAGTTCTTTGAGTTGATCTTCAAAGGCATCAACAATTCGAAGCCCCGGCGTTTTTTTAACCAGCGCCTGAAACTTTTTCTTTTGCGTAGCCTTTGTCAAATCAAGAATTTCAAGGCCCTTCATATTTCATTTTTCAATTTTTGTGAGAATCCCAGCTCGCCATTCGTAAGTTACGCTTCCCTTTTTTGGGTCGTCAGCAAGAATTTGCTTTTTCTCGGGGAGGAGTTTTGGATTCGCCAAATTCACAAATTGTGTATCTAGGAGAAAATTGTTGCTGCCTGGATCGAAGATCCAATATTGGTAGCCGGTAAAACCAGCAGTGCCGTACCAGGCGATGGTTCCAATGTCGAGGTAAACATCGAAATTTATATCTTTTGCCTCAAAAACTCTCTCGGTCAAAGGATAGGTGTTGAATTCAGAGAATGTTTGTATAGATTTAGGATTGGTTTCTGGATAAATCTCAACGCGCTCTATTTCATTTTGGCCTCTTATACCAACTATTCGGATAATATAGAGAGGCAAATCTTGGTGGATAGTAAAACTGCAGAGGATTTGTTTTTGTACATCAGGTTGCGGAGTTGTAAATGAATTTTGCGCAGGTTCATAAATTCTGAAGATACAATCATTGCCTGCGTATTCTTCGGTGACAAGGGTGTTGTCTTCTTGTGCTGAAGGAGTGTTCATCCCAGTTCGCAAAAACACCCAAAGAGACGTTCCCAGTATAAGAGAGATTGCAAGCACAGTGATGATGAGTGGTTTCGTCGCCATGTTTTTTTTATACCATGGTTTTGCTTTCTCGAAAATAGAAAAAAGGCCATCCCATTTACGGATGGCCCTCTGCGAAACTTTTAGTTAGCTCTCGGGCAATAGGCGTACGTAACTACGTAGTCTGCCTTTGCGAATAAATCGGCCTCTTCGCAGCGCCGGTTTTGCACTCCTTGGTTGTATTCCAGTTTCCTTGTCTCCGGGTTTCTTGATTTGTTGTAGCGTTTCATTTCCGCTGGGACATCTTCGAACTTCCTTTCGTTAAGCAGTTTGAGCAATTTCCCATCGGAAGCTGTTAGAATGTTGGTACCAAGATTATAATGGAAGCTTACGAGGGCATCGAATTGATTCTGGTTAAGCGGTACAGACACCAATTCCAGGATTTTATTGGCGTCGGTTCGAGTTCGCTCATCAAAAAACTTTCTTGCTTCTTCTTCGGTAATTCTTATCGTCCGTTTCTCTTGCGGGGTGCAGAGGCGGAAGAACAGGATTTGACCATATCCTATCGTACATTTGCTCTTTGGATCATTGTCTCCCAAGTCGTTATAGGCATATTCCCGGAATCCTCCCTCGAGTTCTCCGAGGAATTTAAGGCCTTCGGGAGATGGCGCATATGCACTAATTGCGGGTTCGATGCTGGGATGCAAGAGATGCCGGGCAATGGTTGCATCGGATTGAATCGCTTCGAGAGATTGTGCAACCATCACGAGCACCAAAGCATCATCAAAGTGTTTTCCGCGAAGAACGGTTACATATCCTTTACCTTGGGGAGTATCTGCTTGGAATCTGGAACCCGTTAGTATCATGTCCCACGGGCTGGGGCTTGTAACCGTTTCTCTGTTTGAGAGTTGAGCAGTCGAGGGATCGAGTGAGATTCTTAATTGGTTTTCGATTACTCCCCTTCCCTGCCTCGCAAGTTCTCGAATCAGCCACTCGTCGCTCTCGGTTTGGAAAGGATTGAGTGAGACGCCGTAGAGTGTAATTGCTGGCGTGGAGAGAACAAGCAAGCCGATCTCCTGGGAATGGTTGAACCACGCCGTGGCTCGAGAGGTTACATCCACGTTCACCGTAGCGTTCAATACGATTCTTTGTTCCTGTGTTCTGATGGAGTCTTTCCAGTAGGGTTTCCATTGATTATTTTCGATGGTTGCCCATGAGGCTTGTTTCTCGATTTTCTCTGGCAGGCACGCGGGCATGAGCACCAGAAACGTGAGGCCGAGCACAATTGAACACGCCACGATTACCTTTTTCAAAGTTTTTCCTCCCGATTACAGATTTTGTGTTCTATCTCTAGCTAGAAAGATTTGAGGAAAAAGTCAATGGCGAGGCGTTCTTATTCAGATGAAATGTACTTTGGTTTGAGGCCGGGTTTGAAGTACCCGTGGTGCTGGTATGGCCAGAGTTTGATTCGCGGACGGATGTCTTGTTTCAAATTATTCCAAATAAAGAGATATTCCATGTTTACTTTTTGTAGATGATCAATGATGCGTTTTTGAATAATTTTTTGGAAAGAGACGCCGGGCCTTATATTTTTTCGAAGCTCAACATTGATTTCGAGAAATTCTTCCATTTTTTTGGTATAGTCCTTTCGCATGACAAACTTTCCCGTAATTTTGTTGAGAAAGGGTTTATGGTCGAGCGCTTGACGAATGTGTTCTGGGTAAATGTTTGCTGCGTAAAACACTACCGCGTAATCGCTTCGACCGCCAAGTGCCAGAAATGGGAGTTGCCATTGAATACTCAATTTTGGAAGCACACTTTTTACTTGGGCAGTCGAAATAATCCTGCCCATGTCGTGTAGATTATAGCGTATTAAAGGAATCCCGCTCGCCGATGTAAACAAAAGCTCGTCTTTCACGGATTCAATATAGCGAAAAAAAGGGTTGTACTGGAATAGATTCGAGGGCGACCATCGCCGAAGAAGTTCGGATTTAACATTTTTATCCTGTTCGATTGCATTTTTGAGCAAAATGCTCCAAGGAGTTTCGTAGGCCATTAATAAAAGTTCTGAAGATCCATATGTACTTACGATGTTCTCCGCACCAAGAGATGGTTTGATTTGATCGAGTACATATCTCCTCCATTCTTCGCTAAAACCTTCACTGCAAAACATAAGTTTGATCCTTTTTTCCACCCACTGAATCCCCTCTTCTCTTCCGGTCTCGATGACATCTTTCATAAAAAAGGGGTGCCCCGCGAGAATAATCTGTTGATAATCTTTCTGCAAGAGTTTTGTGATTTTGAGAATATCTCCCTTGTTCGTTCCCACGCTGGCAACAGTAAGATTGTATCCTTTTTGTGAAACGAGCAAACTCGACAAAAGCGTAGCCACTCCGGAAACATAAATTCCCATCGGAAATCCAATAATGAGAAGGGTATGGTATTTTTGAATATCAAAGAGATAGCGATAAAGAAGCTCGTGAATAATCGCAGCTTCGAATTCCTGGAATCCACTTCGTGGCCAAAGGGTGGGTTCTCCGCTTGTACCAGAGCTCATTGCGAGGAGATTCGATAAAAGCAGATTCCCATCCCAGCACCGTTTTTCAAGCGGGTACTTACGAATATAATTTTCTTTGTCAGTAAAAGGAACTTGCTGGAAATCTTTAATTGTTTTTATCTTTTCATGTCTGATTCGATGTTTTTTGAGGAAATCTTTATAGGCAGGCACTCTTTGAGCTGTGGCATGAAATAACTGTAATGCACGTTTTTCTCCTTGATGCTGCCAAAACGACTCATCTTTTTCTCGAAGGAGTTTTTCAAATTTCGTAATATTGAAATCAAAAAATTTCGCAATCCAGTTTTGACGTTTTGAGAAATCGAAGCTAGAAAGGATGCGCTCTACGTTCATACATTACTTCCATTGAGGTCTAAATGCAGGTTGATATGCTGGTCGGATTTGAGGAAGTCGACGACTCGGGGAAGTTCGTCTATGAGTACGCGATCTTCAGTAACTTTGGGAAATACCGAACGCACTCCTTCATAGAGATGCTTTGAGGAGTTCGAAAGCTTGTCATAAGAGGTCTTTCGAAAATCTGTTGCTTGGGCAAGAACAATGAATTCGATTGCAAGCACGATATAGGCGTTTTCAATGACTTTGGCGCAAAAGAGCGCAGCTTCCATGCCCATACTTACGACGTCCTGATTGTCACCGTTCGTAGGAATCGAATGTACATATTGAGGAAATGCAAGCGTTTGGCTTTGCGAGGTTGTAGACGTGGCAACAAATTGAAGTCCCTGGAGACCAAGCGTCAATCCAGGGGTTTCCAAATTCAAAAAAGGAGGGAAAAAATTATTGAGCTTCTCATGCAAGAAAAAGTTGATGCGGCGCTCCGAAAGCATGGCAAGTTTTATAAAAGCCATTTTGAGGTAGTCCATAGCGAGGGAAATGTAGTCGCCATGAAAGTTTCCTCCATGCAGAAAGGTCCTTCCTTCTACATCTACGATAGGATTATCGGAGCTTGAGTTAATTTCAACCTCCACCACTTTTTTTGCATTGCACGTGGCTTCGTATACTGGTCCTAAAATTTGAGGAATGCATCGAAACGAATAAATTTCCTGTACAACAGAAGAAATTTCTTTTACATCTTCTGGTATATCCATGTCGTGGTTTGAGCTTCGATCGTGCAACATTTGAGAAGAAACAAGGGTAGCGCGAAGTGTCTGTGCAACCGCGATTTGTCCGCGGTGAGGCCTTACCTCCTGAAGTTTTTCTGCAATAGCATCTCGGTGTCCGTGCACAAGCTCGAGCGCGTATGCACCGCTTCGTATTGCAAGGCTCATGAGTCGATGCGCTTGGAGGCAGTTCAACGCTGCCACTCCTGACATTGCCGATGTTCCATTGATAAGCGCAAGCCCTTCTTTTGCCTTGAGTTTATACGGCGAAATTCCGAGTTCTTGCAAAGCTTGAGCAGCAGGCTGATTTTTCCCTCTGTACAGTATATTCCCCTGCCCCATTAAAGCCAGAGCGATATGCGCCAGTTGCACTAAGTCGCCGCTTGTACCTACAGCTCCATGCTCCGGAACAATAGGAGTAATACGATGATTAATAAATTTTTGAAGATGGCGAATAAGCTCTTCTGAAGCTCCAGAATATCCGCGAACAAGCGTATTAAGCCTAATAATCATTGCAGCCAACACGTATCGACTATCGATGGGATCTCCCATTCCCACCGCATGGCTTCGAATAAGATTCTCCTGCAATTTCTCAACTTGTTCTGTGTTGATGATATGGGAAGCCATGGGGCCGAATCCAGTATTGACCCCATAGATAATCCGCTTGGAGAGTTCTTCTTCCAGAAAACGGCGCGTTTGGTTGATAAAATCGAAGGTGGTTTGTTCAATATCAACCGAAATTCCCGGGTTATTAATAAACAAATCAATATCACGTATTTTTAAGTGTTTTCCATTAAGCGAGATTTTAGGCTCGAGGAACTCCTGTTTTCGTTGGAGAAGCAATGTATTCTGGGCAATTGATTTTAAGGAAGTGCTTTCCATGCAAGAGTTATTTTATCAAAGAACAAAGGAGATGTAAATAATCACACAAGATGAAATTGACGATAGCCCAAGGTTTGCTAGGATGACTCTATGAATCAAAAAATCGTAATTCCCGTTCTTTTAGGAGTAGCCATTCTTTTGGCTGGCGGTGTGTTTCTGTTGAATCAAAGCCCCGAGCCGCAGCCTACGCCGAATCCAAGTCCGTCCCCATCCCCTGCTCCTCAATTGGTAATTGAAGTTCCAGATGATTGGCTCACATACCGCAATGATGAGTTTGGGTTTGAGGTGAGGTATCCTGAAGATTGGGTAGTTGAATCGATCGATGAAACTCATTTGAGAATATTCGATCCAGAACAAGATAAGCAAGTCAAAGCATATTATGAAGAATGTTTTAAAGATGGTTCTACTGTTACATGTGATGATCCGTATAGCCCGGGTATGTTCATGAGCATAGAAAAATACCCTGATACCCAAACTCTTGAACCCTGGCTTGAAGGGCCAAACGATCCTTCTCGTTCCATATATACAACAGGCCAAAAAATGCAAATTGGATCGTTACAAGTTGTAAAAGGATCTCTGTGGACAAGAATAAATCCTGATTACTATTATTTTCTAAATCCAACTGGTAATATTGGTTTTATAGTAGAAGACTATAATCTTGGGGATGATCCAAGCAATGATAGCGTTTATCAAATTCTGTCAACGTTTCGGTTCGTGAATTAGTAGTATAAAAATTGGGGCGGCATTTGCCGCCCCTTTTGTGTTAAAATTTGAAGAGCTAACTAGTTTGGAATGTTGAGTACCTCCTTTGCGTAAGTATACCCGTTGCTATACCAAGAAGCATTCGCGGAT
>ERZ1292623.4386-Hain-H51-01um-R1-4386-length-11562-cov-5_pt1 | contig 11562 bp, 12 predicted proteins | sample MGYA00564398_ERZ1292623 | MGnify/ENA primary metagenome ERZ1292623 (study PRJEB36523, sample SAMEA6512633) | groundwater metagenome | collected 2019-01-07 | study: AquaDiva: Metagenomics assemblies of 32 groundwater samples | reverse complement strand
TGGCATTATTATAAAGAGCGTAATGCAAAAGAACTTGCTTGGCTGCTTGCAATATCTTTATTATTCTGGGTATTAATGTATCCGTGGTAGAAATATATGGCAAAAGATTTGGTTTGTGGAATGGACGTTGACGAAAAGAAAGCTGCAAAGAAAGTCTACAAAGGTAAGACATATTATTTTTGCAGCCCAACCTGCCAATGGGCATTTGAAAAGAACCCCGCACAGTTTGTAAAATAAAATGATAAAAGTTCAAATTCTGACAACACCAGATTGTACCGGCTGTGCTATCGTAGAAAAGATGCTTGATGAAATGAAAATTAAATACGAAATAATTGATGTGACAAAAAAGCCAGAATTTTTGAAGAAATATCCGATAATGGCTGCACCTGGAATTGTAATAAACGGAAAATTGGAATTTGCTGGCGTGCCAAATAAAGCAGAACTGAAAAAGAAATTGAAACTAAGTTAATGCTCATTCAGATATTCTGTTCTATAAATCTTAGCTACGTTCATAAAATCCAATGCGGGTATCTTTCCGAATCTCTCTTCTAAAGTCATACCAATTCTCATAAAATTAATGCCTATTTTTGTTTGGTTTTCCGGAGCTTTAAAACTATTATTTAATGCATACATTTGTTCCTTAGTTAATCCATACCTTTCCGCAAGAATACTCAAGTTGTTACTATTCCTTTCGCCACTTAACAAATTATATTCCAATCCAACTATTTCCTTATGGGTTCCAACAATTTGCGCTATTTCTTCTAAATCTTGATTAGTTATATCAATTCTCTTTTGAAGCTCATTTCTAATAGAGTTGGATCTTTGTTCATTAAGATATTCCGCATTATTCTCAAGATAAGAGTCAATTTGTTGTTTAGTCCACGATATCGTATCTCTCAGCTGCGCGTATATAGCTTTATTATTAAATAGTTGTTTAGGATAGTTGCCACTTCTCAAAGGCTTATTTTGATATTCTGGTAATTTAATTAATCCTCCAATTAAATTTTCAGGTTTTTGAGAAAGCATATATCGCGCAAGTACACTATTAACAGTGCTAATACTTAGACTGGTTTCTTGTATTATAGTTGCAACAGGAATTCCTTTTTTATGAAGATCTATTATAGTAGCTCTTCTTTCTTCTATTAACTCTCTTTCATATATTTTATGAGACTTTTTAGTAGCAACTGCAACGTCTCTAATAAATCTAGTATATACTTGATCGCCTTCTAATTGTTTTTCGCGTTCTTGTCTATTTTCATGCCTTGCTTCTGCGCCAATACTTGGCCGTCTATATCTTGCCATCTACAATACAACTCCATAACCAATTAGATGCCATCTGCTTTGTATTTGCCTTGCAATTGCGATTTTATTACCTTTCTCAACACAAACAGGTCGTCTTAATTTCAATTTTAATTTCTTACCAGATGATTGCACAATTCCAATTGTAGTTGCAGTGCCGACATTTAACATCAAAATTTCATACTGCTTAAATGGAGATAATTTTAATTTTACTTTTGTTCCAATTACATATTCAAACAAATACGGTATTAATTCCAAATCTTCAACAACTGGCGGTAATTTTCCATCTATTCCTGCTACATTTCCAACAAATGAATCTGATTTTGTAATTGCTGGATCTAAAGTTGTAGACAAAGCAATCGAACCTCCAGGACCTTTTTCCTTAATAGATATATTGCCAGAAAATATATCTGAAATTTTTGTACTGATTGGCTTCCAAGTTACATTTCCTTTCTTCTCAAGTTTTAATCCAGGTTTAATTTGTATTTCTTGTCCAATTTTAAATACACCTTGAGGAATAGCGCCGCCTAATACTCCGCCAGTTAGATTTTCTATATCTGTTCCTGGCTTATTAACATCAAAACTTCTTGCAATCATAAATATCGGATCTTTTTTCAAATTCCTTTCCGGTGTTGGAATTAATTCCTGTATTGCTGTAACTAATATATCTATGTTTATTTTCTTTTGTCCAGAAATAGGAATAATTGGTACGTCTCTACCTAATGTTTCTTTAACGAATGCTTTTATTTTTTCGTAATTTTCTTTCGCTTTATCTTTCGTAAGTAAATCAATTTTATTCTGCACGATAATTATTTTTTCAATTCCTAATATTTTTAAAGCTGTCAAATGTTCGAGTGTTTGCGGCTGGGGAACTTCTTCAGTTGCAGAAATAACTAAAATAGCGCCATCCATTATTGCTGCGCCAGACAGCATAACTGCCATTAAAGTTTCGTGGCCTGGTGCATCAACAAAAGAAATCTTTCTTACAACCTCGGTTTTAGCATTACAATTTAAACATACATCATCAATAGTGTAAGGTACATCATTACATGCACATTTTTTAATAGAAGCATCAGCATAACCTAATTTTATAGTGATTCCTCTTTTCAATTCTTCGGAATGAACCATTGTCCATTTGCCAGTTAAAGCGTGAGTTATGGTTGTCTTGCCGTGGTCTACGTGCCCTGTTAATCCAATTGTTATCTCTGGCAATAAATCTTTTTTAACCATAAACTAATTTTCTGAAGTCTCTTTAAAAGCTTTAATATTTGTCAAGAGGTGTTTGTTCAGCGTTTTCTTTATATACGAAGCATTTTCCTAATCTAGCTTTAGAAGAATTCGCATAACTTCCAGAATATATTTTTTTAGGTTGACCAAGCATTCTAAAGTAATCTATAACACCTAATGGTTGTCCATGCCGTATTGTCATCGGCGAATATGGTGTAAATTCAAATGTTAGGGAATTGCCGTGCTTATATCCGAAACCGGGATCGATAAAACCAGCAATATGTGCTTGATGAAATGACATATAAGCTTCAGTATATTCTCTTAATTCTGCAGCTAAATAAGGTGGCGTCACCATACCTTCCATGCTGCCTAAAATATAAGTTACGCCTTCTTTCGCAAGTAAACTATTATTTATAATTGGTGGATTAGTCCAATATGCTTCGGCATAATTATGCCCCATTAGATTAATTGATGTAAAATTTTCTTTTGGTGCATAAACCGACTTTTCTTTTACAAAAGCCTTCAAAACCAATCCGTCTAAATTAAATTCAACTCCGCTCTGAGGAATAGGTAAATTATATTCTAAATCTCTCAAAAGCGGTTCTTTTTCCCACTCTCGTCTTAATTCATTTTCCTTAAGTTTAGCATCTATTGTTTGAAATCTTAATTGTACTAATTTAGTATCTTCAAGAAGTATGTTAAAAGAGCGCGGCTGTAAATACGCAAAAAATTTACCATTGTATCCGAATGGTGAATGATTAATATATTTACCATCATCTGTATATGTTAAAACATATGTTCCTGTTCTACCAATTGAACTTTTAGGGCTGACTTTTGCAAAGAATGCAGGAGGTATTGAAAATGTTTCTGCAAATTGTATTTCGTAGATTTTATCTTTTTTCAAATCTTCGGTTTTTATATTTTTAATTTTTCTAATTCTATTTTCACGCCTAATTGAAGGTGTTAAACTTCCAAATGCTTTTACTTCCCACGCTTCTTCCAATACATATGGTTCATAAGATGCTGGCTGAACTTGACTATTATTCTGTATGTTATCAACTAAACTGCTAAGCCGCCAATCTGGAAGTATACCGCTGAGTATTTCAGTCATAGTTATTCAAAAGTAGTTTAACATAAAAGTCTTTATTCTGTCTTGTGAACAGCTTTTAATCTGATGTGTAAAACTATCCAAAGTACTATTCCAGCCGTTATTAAACCTATTACGATTATATCTACAATACTAGTGTACTTTTCAATAATATTCCAATTCTCGCCAAGTTTGAAACCAACGTAAACTAAAAATCCATTCCATGTTATAGCTCCTATTAGAGTATATATCAAAAATGGTATTATTTTCATTTTGGCATAGCCAGCTGGAATCGATATCAAATGTCTTACAACTGGAATAAATCTACTTATTAAAATCGTACTTGAACCATACTTTTCAAAAAATCTAATAGTCCAATCAAGATGATATTCTTCTAAGAATATATATTTACCAAATTTTCTAATTAATATTTGGCCACCAAAATAACCAGTATAATAGCTAATAAGTGAGCCAACTAAAGATCCTAAAGTGCTAATAAGCATTACATTTGCAAAAGTAAATTTACCATCTGCAATTAAGAATCCAGCAAATGGCATAACGGCTTCGGCTGGCACAGGAGCTACCATAGATTCTAGCATCATTAAAATAAATATACCTGGATAACCAATTGCAGAAATAAATTGCGTAATGTATTCAATCAATATTTCGGTTATCACTTTGCGAGCCTCTTAAAAATATTAAAACTTTTCTCTGCCACACTACTTACCCTTTACTCTTTTTTCTTTGGATTTAGCTCTAAAATGGCGCTGGCCGCATTTTCTGCAGTGAATTTCTCCAGCTCTGATTTTTTGGGAATCACCTTTAATTACAGTTTTGCATCTTCGGCAAACCCATTTTCTTCCAAATAATCGTGCAATCGCTTCCGGAATTTTTACCATTTTTAGTTATTACTCCTTACTTGTTTTATTACTTTAACACTGAGAATATCCCAATAAACTATCTCTGAACCTTCCTTAATCTGCGCTTTTAAGTCTTCGGGTATTTCCATATCAAAAGTTTCAAAAGTTTCCATATTCATTACTTGTGCTTTGGTTTGTGTTACAGAAAGAACTTGTGCGACTTGTCTTTCAATTATTGGACAATCAATTTTATCATGTGCGGCATAAACAACTTGTTTTTTACCGTGCGTTAACAAATCCATAGCAGTGATTCTGCATTTTGCGTGACCATGTTTACCAGGAGCGCTCCAATCAGCACCAACTATTTCATAAGGTCTACCTTCAATCATGATATATTTACCTTCTCTAATAGAACTTTTAGTAACATCTTCTCGTTTAATGTCCATAATTTATGAAACCGAAAGTTTCTTTATAAGCTTATTGCTAATTTATATTCTCCTGCATTAGCAAGACTCGCTGAATTCTTTCAGCTCTGTTTAGGCAAGAGCATAACGCAATATAGCAGCAACGTTTCCTAATGATTCTATTTGTTTGCCTTCTTGAGTTTTATTAGTAACTATAATAACATCAGCTCCTGTCTCATAAGCTTTATCCGTAAGTTCATCAAATATGTCATCATTTATATTTTCAGATATAATTAGTTCACTTACTGCTCCTGCTGTGAGCGCTTCACGTACTTTTTGCTCGCCTTTCGCAATCATTTCTTTTCTTGTTGCAAGCATAGTCAATAATTTTTCTATAACTTTTTTCTCTATCATTGCTTCCGATTCTTTCAAAATATCTTCTGACCTTTCAACTAATTCTTTTAAGCCATATTCATCTGTATATCCAATATTTTTAACTGCTAGTATTTTCTTTTTCAAATCTGTAGAAAGAAAATCTCCATTTACGAAATCTTCTTTTGTTGGTCCTGGGCCGCCCACTATTAAACCTGATATTTTATGAGGGTCAAAATTTTCGGTTGCTCTATCTCCAACTTTTTTATACCAATCTTTAGCCATACCCTCAATAGTTCTAGCAAATCGCTGAGCGCTTTGGCCGCCCACTCTAAATTTTCCTGGTACCATAGAATCCAATCTCATAATTGGAACAATATGTTTGCCTTTTAAGAAAGCTAAATTTGCTTCGCGTCTGTCTAAAACTAAAAGCCCGTAAACTGTTTTATTTTCAAGTTGTTCTGTAAGAGGTTCAAGATAAAAAACTTGGTCGCATTTGTACATTTTTAATCTGATTTCTTCCGGCGGTTCGATTTCCCAGATTCTAAAATCCATTTGTCCTTCTCTTTCAGAAATATTTCCAGAAAAAAGTGCGAGTCCGCGTTCAGGTGTTTTCTTATAAAGTCTAAGAGTTTGAAGCATTTTCTCAAGTGCTCCAGTAACATTCTTTCTCGTACTTGTAGTTTTTATATTTCTAGATGTTCCGAGTTCGCCAGATATTTGATCAATAATTCCCTGAATATTATAGCCAGTGGGTATGTAAACAGATATGAATTCAGTGTGACGCGCACGCTTTTTTGATAGATCTCTGACTATCTTGCGCAATTTCAATTTCGCTCTTTTGTCAAGTCTATCATCCTGATTTGCCATATTAATAAATAAAGAATGACGTTTTTAAACGCACTGCTACAATACTTTTAGCTTTCCAGATTTAAGTTCTAAATCTTTAATTCGCATTATTGCCATAACTTCTTTTCGAAGCTCTTTTGCATTCTTAGTAGAAACCCTAGGATATGTAACTACTAATTTATCTACTTCTGCACCTAAACCCATATTTTTCTCGGATTTCCATTTTCTTATTTCACTTACGATATCTTTTACTATATTTCCTAAAATTTCTTCCTTAGTATAGACTTTAGTATTATTTGATAATTTAGTAATGTGCACGGATTTTGTCTTTTCAAATTTCTTGAATAATTCTTGATAAATATCTTCAGTTACGTGTGATATAAATGGCGCCCACATTTGCAAAATTACTAACAAACATTCATATAACGTACTTTCTGCTTCTGCTTTAGCTTTTTTATTGCTGCCATAAAGTCTTGGCTTAGCCATTTCAATATAATAATCACAAAAATCATGCCAAAAGAATTGGTCTAATATCCTTCTAGCATTTATCGGATCGTAATTATCAAAATATTTTTTATATTTATTTAAACAATTATGTAAATTATGTAAAATCCATCTATCTATGAAATGAGTAGATATTTTACCTCTTTTAATTTTGCCTTCTGCAAATCTCGCGACATTCCAGAGTTTTGTAACTAACTTTTGTCCCCTTAGTATTTCTTTTTCCTGAAAACTTAAATCTGAACCAATATCTACTGTGGAAACAAAATATCGCCATGCATCCGCGCCGTATTTATCTAAAATTTCATCTGGTTCTATTACATTACCAAGAGATTTAGACATTTTTCTTCCATTCGAATCTAAAAGATGTCCAGAAATCATTATATTTCTCCACGGAATTTTATTGAAATGATAATGCGCTTTTACAATCGTATAAAATGCCCATGTTCTAATTATATCGTGAGCTTGAGGGCGTAAATCCATTGGAAAGTATTTCATTAAATTATCTTTCTTTCCCCAATCTAATGCGAATTCTGGAGTCAAGGAAGATGTCATCCACGTATCAAGAACGTCCGTTTCTGGAATTAATTCATCTTTTTCATATCCATTTGGTACGTATGTTAAAGGTTCGACTGGTAATTCACTTTCTTTAGGTATAACAACATTACCTTTTTTATCATACCAAACTGGCAATGGAACTCCAAAATGCCTTTGCCTTGAAATAATCCAATCCCAATCTAAATTCTTAACCCATTGATCATATCTTTCCTTATAAAATTCAGGAATCCAATTAATTTGTCTAGCTCTTTTCAAAAAATCCTGTCTTTTTGATAGTAATTTAATCATCCATTGTTTTGTAACTATAAATTCAATTGGTGTTGCACATCTCCAGCACGTACCAATATGCTGAATTAATTTTTGCTGCTGAATTAATTTCTGCCCTAAATCCTGAATTATTTTTTCTCTTGCTTCCAAAAATTTTAATCCGGCATAATCGCCTGCATCTTTGTTTAGTTTGCCGTGTTCATCAATTATTATTCGCAATGGAAGCTTATGCTTTTTCCACCAGCTAATATCTGTAACGTCACCGAAAGTACAAATCATAACTGCACCAGTTCCAAATTGCGGATCTGCTTTTTCATCTTTCATTATTGGAACTTCTCTATCAAATAATGGCACAATAGCTTTCTTGCCGACAAATTTCTTATATCTTTTATCTTGTGGATTTACAAAAATACCAACGCATGCTGGCAGTAATTCCGGTCTTGTAGTAGCAATTTGTATTTTTCCACCGTCTTTAATACTAAAATCAATGTAATTTAATTTTGTTTCCCTTTCAACAGGCTCAACATCTGCTTGTGCAGTAGCGGTTCCGCATTTAGGACACCACATCGTTGGCTCTTCTCTTCGGCTAAGTAAATTTTTTTTGTATAAATCTAGAAAAGATAATTGCGCAATTTTCTGCGAATCTTTTGAAATCGTATGATACTCAAGATCCCAATCGTAACTCTCTCCCAGTCTGATGAAAATTTCTTTCATCTTCGCTCTCGCTTCCGGAAGTTCTTTCATAACGATTTTATTGAACTCATCGCGAGGCATATATCTAGAGTTAATATTCAATTTCTTCTCAACATATCTTTCTGTTGGCAAGCCGTTATCATCAATTCCCATAGGCAAGAATACGTTAAAACCAGCAAGACGTTTATATCTCCCAATAAAATCAAATTGCGTATAACTCATTGCATGCCCTATATGTGTGCTTTTAGCGGAAAGAGTTGGCGGCGGGGAATCTATAGAATAAATTTTCTTTTTTGATTTTTTGTCAAATTTGTAAATTTTTTCCTTGAGCCAATAATTTTGCCAGTGTTTTTCTATGTGTTTAAAATCAGGTCGTTGTGCTAACATATATTTATCACAATCTTGGGATTTTTAAGAATTTAGGCTAATGTCTTTTGAGTAAATTTGAATTCAGCCAAGTCTATATGCATACCATCCTGAGCCGCTAATGTGCGTATATTAGTTTGTCTTTGTATCTCTCTTGCTTCATAAACTGGCTTCTGCCGAAGCATTTTAGCCCCAAAATGAGTTATTATGGCTAATTTTGGCTTAATTTTACTTGTTAAATTTACTGCATCCTGCGTGCAAAAATGAGTTTTCCACTTCTCTTTTCCTGGTTTTAATACATCCATTATCAATATATCTGAATTAGCATGCGCTTCTACAAGCTTATCTATGATAGGAGCAGTATTTCCAACATAAGATAGAGTAAATTTAGGCGTTTCTAGTTTTAGTCCATTGCAATATTCTATATCATGCTCTGCAGGTGTTGCTATAAATTTCAAATTATCTATTTGCACAGTTTCGCCAGTTTTCAAAATATGCGTTTCATTCAAAAAATTTCTATAAGCTTTCAATAAAATTGGACCATCATCGCCAGTTCCATCTATTGTAGTTGGAGTTGAAATTAATATTCCGCGTTTTTGTATCCCGCCGAGCGTCATTGCATCTATAACTGCATTCAAATCATTAGAGTGATCTAAATGATGGTGTGAAACAAAAATTATGTCGGTTTTGCTTGCTTTAACTCCAAATTGTTTTGCTCTTGCAACTGCTCCTGGACCAGGGTCTACCCATATCTGTTTACCCTCTGTTTGTATTATAAATCCGCCTGTTGCAACAAGCTGGGTCGCTAAGATAATTCTACCGCCGCCAGTACCGAGAAAGATAATTTTGTCTGCCATGTTATAAATAGCCTTTAAAATGGTAATTATTTAATGCTTATGTGGGCTGATAGTTCAGTCCGGCAGAACGCTTCATTCGCAATGAAGAGGCCGCGAGTTCAAATCTCGCTCAGTCCACTAACCTTAAAAACAATTCAATAGCATTTAAATTAAGGGTCCGTAGCTTAGCTTGGTAGAGCGCTGCTCTGATAAGGCAGAGGTCGGAAGTTCAAATCTCCCCGGGCCCACTAAACCTTTTATAATCGCTTTACTTTAATCTTATAATGACGGATACTAAAAAAATAGCTGAGACATTACAAGACGCCGAGATAGTAGTATTAAAAGTTCTAACTAAAGGTCCTGCTGCAACTGAGGACATTGCAAAGAAATCTATGCTTCAGGAAAGCGCTGTTTCAAGAGCTGGCTTGTGGCTTAAAAACAAAGATTTGGTTACAGTCGAAGAAAAAATATACAGATATGTTTCTCTTACAGAACTAGGACAAAAATACATTAAACAAAAACTTCCGGAGAAAAGATTATTAGAAGCTGTCAAAAACTCTCCAAAATATATTGATGAAGTTGTAAAAGATGCTAAATTAGACAAGCAAGAATTTACTGTTGCGCTTGGTTATTGCAAGGCAAATAATTTTGCTAAATTTGAAAACGGAAAAGTTACAATTACAAATTACGGAGCTAAACTTCTTAATCAAGAAACAGCGGAAGAAAGTTTGCTCAAAAAACTTTCTGGTAAAGAAGTTGAGGAACGCTCGCTAAAAGCAAATGAAAAAACTATATTTGAAAGTTTAAACAAAAGAACTTTAGCAAAACTAATAGAGAAAAAGATTAGAACGTTTGCTGTTACTGAATTGGCAAAGAGGGTAATATCTGCAGTGCCATCTGAATCAAGAATCGGACAGCTTACTTCTGAAAAAATACGCGATTGGGAGAAGTATTCATTTAGACGTTATGATGTTGAAGCGCCGACTCCCAAAATTTATGGCGGAAAGAAACAAGTTTATCGGGCTTTTCTTGATGAAGTAAAAAAAGAATTAGTTAGTCTTGGATTTCAAGAAATGTCTGGACCATTAGTGGAAGCAGAATTCTGGAATAATGATGCTCTATATATGCCTCAAGATCATCCAGCAAGAGGAATACACGATGTATTTTTCATTAAAGAACCAAAATATGGAAATCTTGATGCTAGCGAACAATTAATCAAAAACGTAAAGAACACGCACGAAACTGGAGGCAAATCCGGAAGCACAGGATGGAATTATAATTACAACGAGAAAGCTGCAGGCAGATTAATTTTAAGATCGCAGGGAACAGCTTTATCGGCAAGAACACTTGCAAGCAAAGATGTAAAAAATCCTGGAGCGTATTTTGCGATAAGCAGAGTTTTCCGGCCTGAAAAAACTGATGCTACACATTTAGCAGAGTTTGATCAGTGTGAAGGTCTTGTTATCGGAGAAAATGTAAATTTTCAAAATCTTCTCGGGTTATTAGAACAATTCGCGAAAAAGTTTACTAATTCAGATAAAATAAAATTCAAACCAAGCTATTTCCCATTTACAGAACCTAGTGTAGAAGCTCATGTCTGGCATCCGAAATTAAATAAATGGGTGGAAATCTTTGGAGCCGGAATTTTGCGGCCAGAAGTTACCAAACCTCTTGGAATAGATGTACCTGTCTTAGCATGGGGTATTGGTGTAAGCAGATTATTTATGATAAAAGAAGACATTTCAGATATACGGCAATTATTTAGCCAGGATTTAGACTTTTTGAGAAAAGCCAAGCTGTGATAAATCAAATTCTTTCAAATAACGCCACTTGCCAGATTCTAATCTTCCTAAGTTAAGATTAGCTATTTGCGTTCTCTGTAAACTCATAACTGGAAAGCCGACTGTTTTGAGCATCTGTCGTATTTGTCGTTTCTTTCCCTCTTTTATTACAATTTCAAGTATGGAAAAAGTTTTGCCTTTGTTCATTAATTTAACTTGCGCAGGCATTGTTTTATAATTACCAACTCTATGTCCAAATTTTATTGGTACTCTTAAACCTCTGCGAAGTTTTGCCATAGCCGGACGATTAATAATTCCTCTTATTTTTGCGACGTAGGTTTTTTCTATATCTCCTTTCGGATGTGCAAGTTTATGCGCTAATAAACCATCATTTGTAAATAATAGCAAGCCAGTTGTATCAAAATCAAGTCTGCCAATACTAAATAGACTTTTTTTAATATC